>Ga0214919_10006941_pt1 | contig 15403 bp, 15 predicted proteins | sample LL1503_MetaG_FD_177994 | JGI IMG/M metagenome (GOLD analysis project Ga0214919, IMG submission 177994) | Freshwater microbial communities from Lake Lanier, Atlanta, Georgia, United States - LL-1503 | ecosystem: Environmental > Aquatic > Freshwater > Lake | place: USA: Georgia | collected... | reverse complement strand
TCAGTCTCGATATTTGAGAAAACCGAGGTTTCAAGCGCCTTGCAGCTCGATAGCAACACAACAGATAGTGCAGGCGACGGTAACCAATTGAATTTATTCACTTTTTAACCGGACACTACTGGTAATCACTGTTTGTTGAATAGTATTTAAATCTGAGCAACTTTGAAGAAAATTTTCAAGCAAATCTAAGCTATTCAAAAAGACTATTCTGTTTAAATTTTGATCCAGAAGCTACTCACAGACTCCCGAAACTTTTGAATCAAGTTTGGGGTCTTGAAGGATCTAGCCCATTTTCACCCGCTGCGTAAAAATCGTTGACGCAGGTTTGGTTTCAGCGGGTCTACCGTGCTACTGGCTGGCATTCCCCCAATTCAGTGGATAACTATGATTTAAAGCTGCTGTTTAGACAACCGCATCTTAGAACCGTGAAAAAGTAAACACGATTGCGCTTTAGAAAAAAGCCCAAGCTGGAGAAGCACTTGGCTTGATTTGCGAAGACAACAGTATTGGCGCCGACGTCACTGTTTTTTATGCTTCCATCTCCTGCGTGAACCAGGCCTCGATTTTGGCCGGTTCATGCAACAACCGAATGGCATCAAACGCCTGCTGCGCTTCAGGGTAGCTGCGGCGCAAATAATTGAGCCATTGCTTGAGTCGCCCGGCACGGTGGCGGGCGGCCACATGCAAGCCGACGCGGTGCCAAAACTGCAACATCAAAGGCAGCAATGTGAGCCACGGCGCAGTTCGCTCCCGACCTGACGTTGCTGCGCCCAGCGCATCGTGGGCTTGAATCGCTAAGCCCAAACCGGGGTCAGACACCATGCCGCGGCCGATCATCAAATCCGAACAACCGGTCACCTCGCGGCAGCGCAACGCGTCGGCAACGGTCCATATTTCGCCATTGGCAATCAAAGGCAGTTTGACGATTGATCGCAAATCGGCAATCCGGTCCCAATAGGCCGGCGGTCTGTAGCCATGTGCTTTGGTACGGGCGTGGACCACCAGTTCTGACGCACCCGAAGCTTCTATAGCCAAGGCACACTCTTCAGCCCGTATATCGTCGTTGTAGCCCAGCCGCATCTTGGCCGAGACCGGCACATGCGCCGGTACGGCTCGGCGCACCGCGGCCACAATCTGGGCAACCGTTTCGGGCTCATCGAGCAACACAGCCCCACCCCGGTGCAGGTTCACTGTTCTGGCAGGGCAGCCAAAATTCAGATCAATGCCCGCCGAACCCATCTCGGCCAAGCGCGCTGCATTGTCTGCAAGGCAGGCGGCATCCGAACCCAGCAACTGGGCGCGCACCGGCACACCTGCCGCCGTGCGGCTGCCGTTGCGCAACTCCGGCACCACACGCTCAAATGCACGACATGGCAGCAAAGTGCCCGTGACACGGATGAATTCAGAGACGCAGCGATCAACCCCGCCGACCTTCGTGAGCGCATCGCGCAGCGAATGGTCCAGCAAGCCCTCCATCGGGGCCAGGATGAGTTTCAAGCTCAGCCCAAGGCGCGCTTCAAACGCACTTCTTCCACACGGGCTTCGCCCATGGGCACGGTGCGGGCGGTGTTCATTTCACGCTTGAAACCGGCCAAATCATGGAAACGCAAAGTGCGCTCATTGCGCAGTGGCAACCACACCGTGACATCGGTGCAGCCCTCGTCCACCAAGCCTTCGCGCGCGGCATCCCACAAAGCCAGGCCAATGCCTTGCCCAATGCGATCGGGGTCTACATAGAGGGCCCAGATTTCACCCGTGGTGTTAGGTGTCTTGGGATCGCGTGAGCGGTCGAAACCCACCATCCCGACGATGACACCGTCTTCTACGGCCACCATGACTTGAGGCTCAGCGAATTCAATGGCCTCTCTCCAATACGACTCACGTCTGGTCATGGGCGTGGCCGCCCAATGTTCAAAGGGCACCTGACCCTCGTACAAAGTCATGGCCGCAATCAGGTGGAGCTGCGCCACATCGGCGGCGTCTTTGAGGGTGGCAAAACGAACTTGGATATCGGACATAAAAAAGATGGAATGAAATCAAGGGCCCGTCAACCTCCTTGAAGAAAGGGGATCAACGCCACCCCCGATTGTCGGTTATCTTCAGGTCATGTTCTCAATTGTTCGATGTTTGACTTTGGGGCTGCGGTTTTTGACTCTGACAGCCTTTTTTTCTTCGGCCAACCTCCATGCCAAAGGCTTTGAAGACTCCATGGCCGAACGCACCCGCCCCTGCACGGCCTGCCATGGGGACCAAGGCCGCGCAGGGCCTGATGGTTACTACCCCCGACTGGCGGGCAAGCCGGCGGGTTATTTGTACAACCAGCTGAAAAATTTTGCACAAGGTCGCAGGCACTATGGGCTAATGACCCGTTTGGTCGATCCGCTGTCCGATGCCTATTTGCGCGAGATCGCGGCTTACTTTTCCGAATTGAAACTCCCCTATCCTGCGGCCACGCAATCGGCCACACGCATACCACCTGCGGTTTTACAACGCGGGCAACAATTGGCCTTGTATGGCGATGCCGCACGCCGCGTCCCCGCCTGCACGCAATGCCATGGTGATCGATTGACGGGCGTACAACCCCAAGTACCCGGTTTGTTGGGCCTGCCACTGGACTACCTGAACGCCCAGCTCGGCGCCTGGCAAACGCACCAACGCCAGGCCTTGGCCCCTGACTGCATGGCCCAAGTGGTCGAACGCTTGAACAGCAGTGACCTGGTCGCGGTGGCCAGCTGGCTGTCGACTCAAAGCTTGCCGCAAGACACGTCGCCTTCGACCACTTTCGCTGCACGCGGGGTCGTTCCCTTGCCAGTCTGCGGCAGTGCACCTGAATTGAAAGCCATGCCATGAAGGCTCAACGCATTGGTTTGTGGTTGGCAGGCATTGGCCTGTTGATCTGCGCTGCGCTGGTGGTGGACAATTTTTTCGACGGCGTCGATGTGAGCACACTGGCGACATCCCCAGCAACAACGACCCCCAGCGCCGAAATCATCGACAAAGGCCGGTACTTGATTCAAGCGGGCAACTGCATTGCTTGCCACACCGCCCGCGGTGGCGCCATCATGTCGGGTGGTCGGGCCATTGAGACTCCCTTTGGCACCGTCTTCAGCAGCAACCTCACGCCCGACCCCGCCACGGGCATTGGCCTTTGGAATGCCCAGCATTTCTGGCGTGCCATGCACCATGGCCGCTCGCGTGACGGGCGATTGCTGGTTCCGGCTTTTCCTTACAACCACACCACCTTGATCACGCGGGACGATTCGGATGCCATGTTTGCGTGGTTAATCCATCAGCCTGCAGTGGTCCAAGCAAGGCCCCCGCACACACTGCAGTGGCCATTGGGCACCCAAGCCGCATTGGCAGTCTGGCGGAGCTTGTACTTCAAGCCCGGCCTCTTCAAGCCAGATGCGACGCGCGACGCCGAATGGAACCGGGGGGCTTACCTGGTGCAAGGTTTGGGACACTGCGCGGCCTGCCACAGCCCACGCAACGCGCTCGGCGCCTCAGGTGCGGTCAACGACCTGTCAGGCGGTTTGATACCTGGGGTCAACTGGACAGCACCGTCCCTGATGGACAATGCCCAAACGGGTTTGGCCGATGCACCCTTGCAAGACATTCAAACTCTTCTGCAAACCGGCAAGTCAGGCCATCACCACACCAGCGGCCCGATGGCCGAAGTGGTGCAATACAGCACGCAATACCTCCAACCCGCTGACCTGCAAGCCATGGCCGTGTATTTGAAATCGCAGGCTCGCTTGACTCAAGGCAAGCCAGGGCCAACCACCTCCATGGCACAACGTCCTGTTTTGCCGGACGTACAAACACGCGGGGCTGCGCTTTACGACAAGCACTGCGCCGAATGCCACGGCGAACAAGGGCTGGGGATTGCTGGCGCATACCCGGCGCTGGCCGGACACCGCGCCGTCTTGCAAACCGACACCACCAACCTGGTGCAGAACGTGTTGTACGGCGGCTATCCACCGGCCACGGCGGGCAACCCCAGACCTTTTGGCATGCCCCCTTACATCCTGACGCTGGATGACAAAGACATTGCCGCGGTGCTCACCCATCTGCGCACCCAATGGGGTAACCGCGCGCCCGAAGTCACGCCCCTTGAAGTCAACCGCATCCGGGCCAGCCAAGGGGGATGAACCCAGCCCCAACAACTGAGCTTTCAGGCCCACCTTCGTGACAGCGATTGTGAATGCGCCTCACTACCATCCGCACATGACTCAACATCTCTACATTCTCACCGGCGCTTCCAGAGGCATGGGCTTGGCTATGGCGCAGCAATTGCTCCAAGCGGGTCACAGCTTGCTGTGCATTTCGCGCAAAACCAATGACAACTTGGACGGCCTGGCGCAGGCCAGTAACGCCACCTTGCTGCAATGGTCGCAAGACCTGGCCGATGGCGTGTCGGCCAGCGCGCGCTTGAGTGCCTGGTTGCAAACCCAAACGTCTTCTGCTTGGGCCAGCGTGACTTTGATCAACAACGCAGGGGTCATCCCGCGCATTGGCCCGATGAGCCAAGCCGACGCGGCCGACTTGGGCCACGCATTGCGCGTGGGACTGGAAGCGCCCATGCAATTGACGGGCGCTTTTTTGGGTGCCACCGAACATTGGCCCTTGCCACGCAAGGTGCTGAACATATCCTCCGGACTGGGCCGAAAAGCCATGGCCTCGCAAGCGGTTTATTGCGCCGCCAAGGCGGGCATGGACCATTTCACCCGCTGCCTGGCGCTGGAAGAAGCGCTCAAGCCCATGGGGGCCAAGGTCTGTTCGCTGGCCCCCGGGGTGATCGACACCGACATGCAAATCCAGTTGCGCTGCGCAGATGCCAGTGCTTTTCCGGACCAAGCGGTTTTCATCCAGCTCAAGGCGGCAGGGCAATTGACACCGCCTGTTGATGCCGGCGCCCGAGTTTTGGCGTTTTTGAACCGCACCAATTTCGGTATTGACCCCGTGGCGGACATCCGCGACTGAACGCCCCTGGGCTTGTCAGCAGTTTGTAGTTTTTATGCGCGACACTGGAGCTTCAAATCCCACACTTTTTAATTTTTTGGAGACAAGCATGAGTCGTGAAGTCGTCGTCGTCAGCGGTGTGCGCACCGCCATTGGTACCTACGGCGGAAGCCTGAAAGACACCCCCCCTGCCGAGCTGGCCGCACTGGTGGTGCGCGAGTCGCTCGCCCGAGCGGGCATAGAAGGCAAGGATGTGGGCCATGTGGTGTTTGGCCACGTGTTGAACACCGAGCCCAAAGACATGTACCTGTCCCGCGTGGCCGCCATCCAAGGGGGTTGCGCCGAAGGCACACCCGCTTTCAACGTGAACCGTTTGTGCGGCTCGGGTTTGCAAGCAATCGTTTCGGCCAGCCAAGCCATCATGCTGGGCGACTGCGACATTGCCATTGGCGGCGGTGCAGAAAACATGAGCCGAGGCCCCTATGCCTCTTTGAGCGCCCGTTGGGGTGCCCGCATGGGAGACACCAAGATGGTCGACATGGTGGTGGGCGCCTTGCACGACCCCTTCCACACCATTCACATGGGCGTCACGGCAGAGAACATTGCTGCGCAATTTAGCATCTCGCGTGAAATGCAAGACGCTTTGGCCGTTGAAAGCCACAACCGGGCTGAACGTGCAACAGCAGCGGGGCTTTTCAAAGACCAGATCGTGCCGGTCATGCTCAAGAGCAAAAAAGGTGACGTGGCTTACGCCACTGACGAGCACTTTCGCCCGGGCTGCAAGCTCGAAGACATGGCCAAGCTCAAGCCCGTGTTCATCAAAGAAAATGGTACCGTGACGGCGGGCAATGCCTCAGGCATCAACGATGCGGCAGCCGCCGTGGTCTTGATGGAGGCCGGCGCCGCCAAAGCCCGTGGCGCCAAACCCATGGCGCGATTGGTGTCTTATGCCCACACTGGTCTGGACCCCAAAATCATGGGCATGGGTCCGGTGTCGGCCTCACGCCTGGCTCTTCAAAAAGCCGGTTTGACCACGAACGACATGGACGTGATTGAAGCCAACGAAGCCTTTGCCGCGCAGGCCTGCGCCGTGAGCATAGAGCTGGGCTTAGACCCTGCCAAAGTCAACCCCAACGGATCAGGTATTTCCTTGGGTCACCCCATCGGCGCGACCGGTGCCTTGATCACTGTCAAAGCGCTGCACGAACTGCAACGCGTACAGGGCAAATACGCTTTAGTGACCATGTGCATTGGCGGCGGCCAGGGTATTGCCGCCATTTTCGAGCGGATGTAAAACCTATTTGGAAGGCGCATCCAAAAAGCTGTCTGATCGCAAGGTGATCACCAGCGTGTCACGCCATCCGCCTGCTTGCTCAGGCTGGATGGGTGTGGTTTCGTGTATCACGCGGGTATCGTCGAGCAGCAACAAGGACCAAGGCTCTGTCAACGTAAAGCGTTGACCCTGCGGGCTGTTGATGTCAAAAACGCGGGTCTCGCCCCCTTTGATTGCATGACGACCAATCAAAAATACGGCCACCCAGCTGACGCCATCACGGTGCGCGCCTTCGGGCGTTGGCCGGCCAATGCCGTCTGTTGTGTCAATGCGAAATTGGTGGGCTTCGGTATACCAAGTCTGCTGGCCTTGCGCATCAGAGGCCACGCGGCCCAACCAAGCGAGCAAAGTTTGCCAAGCGTGTTGCTGCAAAATTTCGGGCGACATCGGCTCGAACCAGCGTTGCATCCCGCCGTGCAAAGCGTTGTAAGAAAGCGGTTGCCAATGCGCCCGATGCGGCATGGCCTGGACCTGACCCGGCATCAGCTTCAGGCTGGCATGTCTGCGTCGCCTGTAACGTCCACCGTCTTTAAGGTGTGGGTCTGCCGGCAAATCGTTCCAGCTCGCTTCAAGCGCCTTCAATAAAGGCAAGGGAACGCTGGCCAATGTGCACACACTGGCGGCACTCAACACGGCATAACCCTGTGACGCGAGGGTGTCGTTGAGTTGATCGGGGGCAGTCAAGGGAGGCGGCAACAGGGGCTCTGGCATGGAGGGTCCGACAATTCAGGCAAAGACCACTAGCATAACTCCCCTGTCCAGCCTTTCAGGCGTAACGCTGGCGCGCCAATTTCGCGCCATCGGCCAACGCTTTGAGTTTGGCTTCGGCCACTGCTCGGCTCATCGGCGCCAGTCCGCAATTGGTACAGGCAATGATGCGGGCCTTGGGCACGAACTGCATGGCACGGCCAATGGTATCGGCCACTTCTTCAGGCGTTTCAATCTGGTCACTGGCCACGTCGATCACCCCGACCATCACATCTTTGTCTTTCAGCAAGGCCATCAAATCCATCGGCACTTGGGAGTGAAAGCACTCCAGGCTGACCTGCTGGATGCTGCTCTTGGCCAAGGCTGGAAAGACCTTCTCGTATTGACGCCACTCATGGCCCAGTGTTTTTTTCCAGTTGTTGTTGGCCTCGATGCCGTAGCCATAGCAAATGTGAACCGCCGTGGTGCAGGTCAGGCCTTGGGCAGCACGCTCCAGCGCCTGGACGCCCCAGTCAGCGGCTTCTTCCATGTACACGTTAAAGGCCGGTTCATCGAACTGGATGATGTCCACGCCATCGGCTTGCAGTGCCAGCGCTTCTTGATTGAGCAACTCGGCAAAGGCCATGGCCATCTTGATTTTGTCACCATAAAAGCGGTCCGCCACAGTGTCCACAATGGTCATCGGGCCGGGCAAGGTGAATTTGAGTTTTTTCTTCGTATGGGCACGGGCCAATTGCGCCTCGAATGCGTGCACACGGCCTTTCAGGCGCAGCTGTGCAATCACCTGCGGCACCTGCGCGTCGTAGCGGTTGTTGCGAATGCCCATGGTGACTTTGTTTTCAAAGTCAATGCCTTCCACTTGCTCTAAAAATCCGTGCACAAAGTGCTGACGCGATTGCTCACCGTCACCAATCACGTCCAGACCAGCATCCTCTTGCGCCTTGATCCAGAGCAAGGTGGCGTCGGCTTTGGCACGCAACAGGCTGTCTCCAGAAGACCTCCATTGGGGCCATAGTTTTTGGGTTTCAGCCAACCATTCAGGCTTGGGCAAACTGCCGGCGATTGCAGTAGTGAACATGGGTATCTCCAGATTTTCAGGGTTGAGGGGCGAGCGCAAATTCTTGGGCCAACAATTCATAGGAGCGGCGCTGGGCCTGCGGGTCATGCGTCCAGGTGATGACGACCACCTCCTGGATGTGCAAACGTTCTGCCAATTGGTTTAATTTGTCAGCCACCACTGCGGCGGTGCCTACAAAGGCCTTGTTCTTCATCTCGGCCAAAGCCATCTGCTCACTCACAGCGTAGTCGCGCAGGGCTTGTTCGGGTGGCAGCATGGGGCCGATTCGGCCCAAATTACGGTCCATGCGCCAGCGTGCTCGGCTTTCAAATAAACGCCAGGCTTCTTCTTCGGTGTCTGCAGCCAACGCCCAGATACACACCGTCGCTTTGGGATGAGTCAAGCCCTCGCTGGGTCTGAAAGTTTCGCGGTACAGGCGCAGGGCATGGTCTGCGCCTTGCCCATCGGTGATGAACCAGGCAAACGCATAAGGCAAACCCAAATGCGCCGCCAGTTGGGCACCATAGTCAGAGCTGCCCAGCATCCATACATCGGGCGAGGTATCGCTTGCAGGATAGGCAAACACGTTGTGTCCGGGATGGCCAGGGGGCAATGGTTGACCCGTCACCCATGCTTGCAACTCCATGACGTGCTGCGGAAAATGTTCGCTGGCATACCGGTCAGGGTTGAGCAATTGCGCTGTGCGCCCGTCGCTGCCAGGGGCGCGCCCCACGCCCAAATCAATGCGGCCAGGTGCCAAAGCATCGAGCACCCTGAATTGTTCGGCCACTTTCAACGGGGCATAGTGCGGCAGCATGACCCCCGCGCTGCCCAGACGGATGCGGTGTGTTCGTGCGGCTATCGCAGCCATCAACACTTCGGGGGCTGTGCCCACGATGCTGGGATGGCTGTGGTGCTCGCTGACCCAAAACCGGTCATAGCCCAAACTTTCTGCATGTTCAGCCAAAGACAATGTTTGTCGAATCGCTTCGTCTTGACCCCGACCCGCAACAGCCACAGATTGGTCGAGAACCGACAAACGTAAACGAGAAAGAGATGAGTTCATGGGGTACCTGCTTGTTCGGCTTCTTGCAAAGCGCGCCACATCACTTTGCCACTGCCGCTCTTGGGCAATACGTCGACAAAAGATACCACGCGCGGCACTTTGTACACGGCCATGTTGGCACGGCACCAATCGATGATCTGTTGTTCACTCACCTGCCCCTTGTGGGTGCCTCGCAAAACCACCACAGCCTTCACAGACTCGCCCCGGTAGGCGTCTCGGGTGGCAATGATGCAGGCCTCTTGAACGGCGGGGTGTCGGAACATCAGGGCTTCCACCTCGGCAGGCCACACCTTGAAACCGCTGGCATTGATCATCCGCTTCAAGCGGTCGGTCATGAAAAAATAACCGTCTTCGTCCACGCGACCCAAATCACCTGATCGGAAAAAACGTTTGCCATCCCGCTCAAAAAAGACCGCGGCACTGGCTTCGGGTCGCTTCCAGTAACCATCAAAAATCTGGGGGCCGCTCATCACAATTTCGCCCGCCTCGCCTTGCGGCAACTCTTTCAAAGTTTCAGGGTCCACCACACGTGCGTCCACACTCATAAAGGGGATGCCTAAACACTGTTTTTTGGGCGCATCGGAGGGGTTGCTGTGCGAAGGGGCTGCAGTTTCGGTCAAGCCATAACCTTCGACGAATCGCAAACCAAATTGGTCCAACAAACGCTGCGCCACAGACTCTGGCATGGCGGCGCCGCCACCGCCAATGTAGGCCAGGCTTGAAAGGTCATAACTGTCAATGCGTGGGCTGCCCAATAAATCGATCACCATGGTTGGAATGTTGGTCCAATGGCTCACTTTCCATTTGGAAATTTGGTATCCAGCGACGTCCCTGTCCCAACGTGGCATCAGCACCAGGCAGGCTCCCAAAAAAATACTGGTGTGCATGACACTGACCAACCCAGTGATGTGGAAAAGGGGCACCACCGCTAAGCTCACATTTTCAGGGGTGCCGTTGCCCCACAAGGCACCAGCCATGGCGTTGTGCATGATCGTGCCATGCGGGTGCATACAACCCTTGGGCAGCCCCGTGGTTCCGCTGGTGTAGGGCAAGACTGCCAAGTCCTTGCTGGTGGCGGTGACCTCGAACAATGGCAAGTCCTTGGACACAGCATCGCGCCAAGTGTGGACTTCGCCATGCGCCAGCGTGGTCATGGCGCGCACAGGTACCAGCCAATCGTGCCAATGCGCGGGCAAATTTTCGGGGCCCGCCAACACAGGATCAAACACATCCGTAAATTGCGTCACCACCAAATGCAAGAGTTGCTGATCAACAGGCAATGTGTCGCTGGCAGCCGCCAATTCGGGTGCTAAATCAGCGGTGGTAATGGCCACTCGGGCATCCGGATCGATGATGTAGTGCTTGAGTTCTTCCATCCGGTTCATGGGATTGACTGGCACCACCACCGCATCGAGTCGCAAAATAGCAAAGTGCGCAATCACCAGTTGCGGGCAGTTTTGCATGTTCAAAACCACCCTGTCGCCCTTTTTCACCCCCAGTTGCAGCAGTCGACCGGCCAGCTTCTCGGCCTCATGCTTGAGGGCCGCGTATGACCATGTCTGACCCATGAAGACCAATGCCAACTTATCGGGATAACGTTTGGCGCTGACCTCCAAATTCACCCACAGTGAGGTCACGGGCGGTGAAATAGAAAAGGGCAGCCTTTTGGGCCAAAACGCAGCGTGAGCGGTCATGCACGGGTCTCCTGTAAGGGTCTGATTTTGCCAGTTTGATGGTAAGGCCCACACGAGGCCTTTTTGCCAAGAAATATGTCGCTGGCGAGACCTGTTTTAACATCCGTCTTACTTTTTAAAACACTTAACATTAAATTAAACTTAAAATATTTAAATTGCTTATTTTGAAGTACTATTTCGTATTGATAAACAAAAAGTATTTAAATACAATCGATTCATGACCATCCACACCTCCCCTGAACGGCCCGAAGATTACTGCGGCACAACCTACGCGGCCAAACTGCTGGGCTTGTCCGTGGGAACCATTCAAACCTTGGTCGAGAAGACCGAACTGCAAGCATGGAAGACGCAAGGAGGTCACCGCCGGATTTCAATGCAGTCCATTCGCGAGTACCAGCGAAGGCATAACATCATCTCAACCCTGCCTAAAGGCAGACAGGACAGACTGAAAGTGTTGCTGGTCGAAGACGATGAAGTCACACGCGAAATGATGCGCGACTTCTGCACACGTTGCGATATGCCTGTGGATTGCACGGCCATGAGCTCGGGGTTGGAAGCCTTGATCGATATCTCCAGCATCATGCCGGACGTACTGATCGCCGATTTGAACATGCCTGGCGTCGATGGATTTGAATTGCTTCGCACTTTGCGCCAAAACTTTCTTTTTAAGCGCATGACTTATTTGGTCATATCAGCCTTGACTGCCGATGAGGTCGAGTACCGCGGCAGCCTTCCAGAAGGGACTATTTTTGTAGCCAAGCCTGTCAACCTTCAGTGGCTCAATGGCTTCTTCACTGCATTGATGTCTAGCCGGCAAGCGGATCATGCAGGCAAGGAGCGCTTGGCGCTTGCTGCCTGAACTGAAAACGCCCGAGGCAAGCCCTGATTGTCAGCCAACCCACAACCTTAATACTTGTTACTCAAGGTTTGCGTAATGGCAGCAGACGTTCCTTTGGCTACGACAAATGCAAAAAACGACGACGATTCTGCGCCTGCAAAACTCCATGGTCCGAATGTCCAACAAATCTATTTTAGGCTGGAAGATCGAACCATCGCACTTGTCAAGCACCAAGCCCTGACCACCTCGCCAGCCGAGGTCTCCGGCCAAAGCCAGACCTAGAGGGTCCGCCCCAATAACCAGAATTTCGGAATGAATTTACTCAATCGCCGCATTCGGGTCTGTCATGGGTGACAATTATCTTATTGTTTAGCCTGACGAATTAACGCTTTGCCACGGAAATTAAGTACAGCAAAAGACTCCATTCAAGCTAATGAAATTTTTTCTTGCTGTGCAGGCAAGACGTTGCACGAATGACTGCACACTAGGCCGCCAAACGCTCGGCCACTTCTTTTTTACCCATCTTTCGCACGGCAGAAATAGCAGGGAGTTGGCTCGCACGCGGACGGGATTTACCAATCTCCCAGTGGTAAACCGACTGCGCTGACACATTCAAAAGTTTTGCCATTTCAGCGGCCGTCAAGTCCAGCTTCTTGCGTAAAGAGGCAAACCCTCCCGCCCTGAAGCGCAATGAAGGGCCGGCTTCGGTTTCAGGTTGAGCAACTGACACTGTGGCTTGCGCTTTACCTAAACGTTTGAGTGCTGACTCCAAGTCCAACACACGCCGTTTGAGTAGAGCATTTTCTGACCGCTGCTGCGCAGCAAATTGTTTGAGTTGTTTGGTTTCAGCCCGGACCTCTTTTTTAGCGAGTCGAGCAATCTCATTTTTCAGTTGTTCAGCAAATGTTGACATATGTTTTACACTCCAAATTAGCAAGGCACTATCATAAACACTCCCGCCAACGAAAGCATTCAGCATAAAGCGTACAATGCTGATAAGTTACAAAGTTGCTCTGTCGGGCCGCAGACTTCTTTTATTGCATTCCAAGCCCTTACAGGTTGCGTTACTGGAACCTGAAATCCCTCAAACTGTGAAATGACAGCCTCATTCTGTCAACTCATTTCTCTTCGGTGCCCTCACGGACACCGAATTTTTCCGCGCACAACGCTCTCATGAGCCTGTGGGCAATTTCTGAAAGGCTCAACATGAGCAGCAAAATTTACGTTGGCAATTTGCCTTACTCAATCAACGACGATAACTTGCGTGAGAACTTCGCCGCCTATGGCGACGTGGCTTCCGCAAAAGTCATGATGGACCGCGACAGCGGCCGTTCCAAAGGCTTCGGCTTTGTGGAAATGGGCAGCAGCGAGCAAGCTGAAGCCGCCATCCAGGGTCTGAATGGCATGTCCGTCGGTGGTCGCTCGATCATTGTCAACATCTCCAAGCCCAAAGAAGCCAGCAATGGCGGCTACGGCGGCGGTGGCGGTTACCGCAACGAGCGAAGCTCTTACTGAAATCGCTTTCTGCGAACTTCATCAAACCGGCCTCATGCCGGTTTTTTTTCGTCTTAGCCGCCCTGTCGTTGCAAAAATTGCACAGTGCGCAAACACTCCATTTTCAAACCGAGGCTTGAAATTTTATCGCAGGGAAAAGAATTGATTCCCGCGACGGCCTTGCAATGGTGCACTTTGTCTGGAAGTACCAATTGATTGCACTTTTTCAGGTCACTGTTTTTCTTTGCATCGCACATCACTATTTTCTCATTTGAAGTCGGGTCAGTGCAATCTTGCGCCCATGACTTTGGTAAGAATAAACACATACCTAACAGCATGGGTACAAAAATATTCATAAAAGAACACCTGTTCATTGGAAGAGCGATCTGGCAAGGGGACTTATCGAGGACTGTTTAATTTTCTCTGAAATGGATGTCAAAGCCGTGACCGCACAATTGGCGTGCACCCGCAAACCCTTCATGCCTATTCAGCAAAAGACATGCCGGATAAGGGTGAAGGATTCCCAACTGTCGTAAAGTACGAGCATGTGTGCTCATTACGAATCGGTTCACCACCGTCCACTGTTGAAACAACACTTCGGCGTAGACCTGCCGAGCGAATTGGCGCGTCACGATGTATGGCCAGGCTATACATGCACCTTTATCCGCAGACACCCTCTCGCTGACGAAGGCGATAAAGCTGTGCCGGACCGAGAGGCCTTAGTGGGCACATTTGGCTTGATCCCGCATTGGGCCAAAGACAGCAAAGTGACTCGGCACACTTACAACGCCCGATCAGAAACCGTGGCCGAGAAACCCAGTTTTCGCGATGCATGTCGGCATGCCCAGCACTGCATCATTCCTTTGCAGTCTTTTTTTGAGCCAGATTGGCGCAGTGGCAAAGCGGTGCCTACAACCATTCGCCGACGTGATGGCGAGCCCATGGGTGTGGCCGGTTTGTGGGCGCAATGGCGCTCGCCGCAAGGGCAAAACATCTACAGCTTCACCCTGCTCACAATCAATGCCGACACGCACCCTTTGATGCGAAATTTTCACAAACCGCAGGATGAAAAGAGAATGATCGTCATCTTGCCGCCAACAGTTTATGGCGATTGGCTCACGGCAAAAGCCAAAGATCGCGCGGCCTTTTTGAACCCTTACCCTGCCGAATATTTGACGGCAACGATGGGCACCCAAATGTAAGGTGGGCTGCGCCACTTGTAAGAAGATCTTCGACAACGGAGGTGCCGATTCGATCGACAAGCATTTTTGCTGGCCTACAGGACGTCCAAGAATGACGCACCTTTTGAATGCCAGAGAACTTGACCTTAACGCTAAGAATTTGAGAAAATTCAATGCGCAACGCGCTTGAGTCCGCCAAATTAAAAAAGCCGCTAACTGTATGTCGTTAGCGGCCTTTAAAGTTGCATCTGGTGGTGGGGTGTAACCACTGCGCAAACAGCCTCAGAGTAGCCCCTGCGGGCCTCATCAAGTTCCTGTGAACAATCCCCAATTCAGCGCCGTCCCCCAATGGGAACGACTCCATCGAATGCGTCCATTTCTACAGAATTGCGAACGGCGGTTCAATTCCATAAAACACTATTGAAACAGGGACCACAGACTTCAATTTTCCATTCAGCCCTGCTTGCCGGGCGGACTCCCCTCACCTTGTTGACAACACTCGGCCCTTCTGATATCTTTAAGATATCTAACTTCAAAGAAGCCAGAAATGAAAGCTGCAGCAGCCCAGATCGCCTTCCGTTATCGCCCGCAAGACAGCCCAACTGGCGTGACCCGCACAACGACCAAACGTCTGGCTGATGTATTGGGTGTTGACGAAACGCAAGTGATTCACCTGGCGCTGCATGCGCTGGCCACCAAGTTCCTTCCTCAATACGAGGCAGATGCAGGAGCTTTGACCAAAGCCCAACTCAATCAAGTTAAAAAATCAGCCCCCAAGGCCAAAGGCGGCACTGTCCGCAGCAGTCTGTTTGAATTGGAAAACGCCTGATGCGCTGGTGGCCGGAACCCACGGCTGGCGAAATCGTCTGGTGCCATTTTCCTGACAACATTCACCCCAAACCAAAGCCACGCCCCGGCCTCATTGTTTCGACCAAGGAAGACGCCGAAGGCATGATTTTCGTGAGCGTGGCGTATGGGACCAGCCAAAAGACGGACCGTCTCTACAGCGGGGAATTCAGAATCGCAAAGAGCGAGCAACCTAGTGCATATACCAGCGCCGGTTTGAGCTA
>Ga0214919_10006940_pt1 | contig 15403 bp, 2 predicted proteins | sample LL1503_MetaG_FD_177994 | JGI IMG/M metagenome (GOLD analysis project Ga0214919, IMG submission 177994) | Freshwater microbial communities from Lake Lanier, Atlanta, Georgia, United States - LL-1503 | ecosystem: Environmental > Aquatic > Freshwater > Lake | place: USA: Georgia | collected 2015-03-15 | reverse complement strand
ATACAACAGTCGGCTCCGGTTCAACTGGTAAATCTGGTGACACGATTTCGATTGTCGGAACCAACCTTCGTCCAACCGTTGCTACACCTGCAAAAACCTCTACACCGACTATCACAGTTGGTGGAACAGCAGCAACCAGTATTTCTTGTTCATCGTCGACAACCTGTACTGCAACTGTTCCATCCGGATCAGTTGGCGCAGCGAATGTTGTGGTTACGAATGCTGCAGGCACTGTAACCTCAACTGGTGGTTTTACCTATGCATCGGCACCGACCATTACTTCATTAAGTTCGGTGACGCCTGTTCGAGGACAGTCAATTACTGTGAACGGTACAAACCTCACCGGTGCAACTTTCACAGTTGGTGGCGTTGCTGCCACGGTGACTTCGGCTAGTGCGACTGCACCCGTAATTACCGTCCCGACAACTGCGCCAGTTGCAGCCGGCTCTGTAGTCGCAACCACAAACGGTGGATCTGCAACTACTTCAGTAACTGTGACAAAGGGTACGCCGACACTTGTTGCTCCATCTGCAACCGGCATCAACTATGGCGCTGCATTGTCGACCTCAACACTTTCAGGTGGGTCAGCTTCCATTAACGGCGTCACCGTTGCAGGTACTTTTGCCTTCGCAACGCCAACTGCAGTTCCTACTGCGGGTACCGCCAGTTATTCAGTTACCTTCACGCCAACAGATTCAACTGGATTCAACAGCAACACGACTACCACCTCAGTGGTTGTGGGCAAGACCACTCCTTCTGTCGGCTCCACCCCAGCAGCTAGCGCAATTACATATGGCCAGACGCTGGCATCATCGTCACTAACTGGTGGCGCTGCATCTGTGCCAGGAACGTTTGCATTCTCAACACCAACGGCAGCGCCAGCAACTGGTACTGCAAGTTACAACGTGACGTTCACTCCAACCGACACAGCTAATTACAACACCACAAACTTCAATGTCAGTGTTACGACGAATAAGGCAACTCCATCGGTGACCACATCTCCGAGTGCAGCAGGTATTACCTATGGTGCTGCGCTAAGCACTGCAACTCTCTCGGGTGGCTCAGCTTCAGTTGCTGGAACATTCGCATATGTATCTCCTGCCACGACCCCGAATGCAGGCACATATTCGGCATCCGTGCGCTTCACACCAACCGACACCACTAACTACAACACGGTTGACTTCAATATCAATGTCAGTGTTGCCAAAGTCACCCCAAGTGTTACCGCCACACCTACTCCAACAAAGAGTCCAATTCGTGTTGGTAATACTTTGAGCCAAATCGGTCTTTCTGGCGGAGCAGCAACTGTTGCAGGTACTTTCGCCTACGCAACACCAGCGGCAACTCCAGCGCAAGGAACCCAAAGTGTTGCGGTAACTTTCACGCCGACAGATAGCACTAACTACAACTCAGTGAACTTCAATATTTCGATCACAGTTTCAGTGGCTGTTCCAGTTATTACGAGCCTTAGCCCAAGCACTGCTGCCCAGGGCGATTTGGTAACAATCAGCGGAACTGACTTTGATGGCGTAACGGGCGTAACAATTGGTGGTCAAGCTGCAACCATTACAACTAATCCAAATGCCGCTCCGAACGATACAAGTCTGGTTGTTAGAGTTCCAGCCGATGCGACAACTGGGGCGAACAACGTCATCTTGTCAACAGGCGCAGGAGCATCATCAGGCACTGGACTCACCGTTACTGCGGCAACCCCAACTATTTCCTCACTAAGTGCAGCAAGCGGTATTCGCGGCGATTCAATCACTATCACTGGTAACTTCTACAACACAGTCAGCGCTGTGAAGTTTGGCGCTGTTTCAGCAAGCTCATACACCGTGAATAGTGTCACCTCAATCACAGCAACTGTTCCTACTGGCGCAGCTAATGGAGTGCAGAATGTCACAGTTGTTGCAGCCGGTGGTACTTCCTCAGGCAGCTCGTTCACAGTTAACAAAACTGTTCCAACAATTACCGCAACCCCAACTGCTGCTGGCATCACTTACGGTCAGACTCTTACAAGTTCATCACTATCTAGTGGAAGCGCATCTGTTGCTGGATCATTCGCATTCACAACACCTTCAACTTCGCCAAGTGCTGGCTCTGCGAATCAGAGTGTGACTTTCACTCCTTCTGATAACACGGTTTACGACACTGTCGTATTCAATGTCAGCGTTACAGTTGCCAAGGCCACTCCGACAATTTCGGTGAACCCTTCTGCGGCAGCAATTACCTACGGCGCTGCTCTAAGCACCGCAACTCTTAGTGGGGGAACCGCTTCAGTGGCTGGTGCGTTTGCGTATGCATCGCCGAGTTCAACTCCGGGTGCGGGCACTGCAAATCAGAGCGTTACTTTCACGCCAACTGACACCAGTAACTACAACAACGTAACAAGCATCCAAGTAAGTGTCACAGTAAATAAGGCAACACCAACTTTGGTAGCGCCAACTGCTACTGGTTTGGTCACTGGTCAGACTTTGGCTTCATCAACACTTAGTGGTGGATCTGCAACTAGTGGTGGCGCTTCAGTTGCCGGTTCCTTCGCGTGGACAACTTCAAGCACCGTGCCAGCAATTGGTACTGCAAATCAGAGTGTTACTTTCACTCCGACTGATAGTACAAACTTCAATACAAATACTGCCAACGTGAGTGTTACTACTTACGGTGTTCCAACTATTTCCTCGGTAAGCCCAACAAGTGGCTTGGCCTCAGCCTCGATCACTATCACTGGTACCTACCTATCGAGTGCAACTGTCACAGTTGGTGGCGCATCTGCAACTGTCTCTGCGAATACAGCAACCTCAATCACAACAACTGTGCCAGCCGGTGCAAGTGTTGGATCAGGCAACGTAGTTGTTACAACTGCTGGCGGAACCGTAAGTTCAGCGTTCACAGTATTGGCCGCGCCAACTATTACCTCACTTAGCTCTTCGAGCGTTCAGCGTGGTGGAGAATTGACCATCAACGGTACAAACTTGGGTAGTGCCACAGTGACAATTGGCGGCACTACTGCATCGATTACCTCAAACACCGCAACCGCTGTAGCAGTAACAGTTCCAGCTAGCTTGGCATTTGGTTCGCAGTCTGTTGTTGTTACAACTGCTGGCGGCACCGCAACTAACTCCGGCTTTACGGTCGCTGGTTACTCGTCTGCAACTTTGACTATCCATTACAACAAGCAGGACTTCACCAACATAAATACCTACCTACATTCATGGGTACAGACAGGCACCGGTTCTGCATCGGGCTCCTCAGTAGTTGGTACTTACAGCACACAGTCACCAGAGACTTCGGTTGACGCGTTGGGTTACGACTCTTACGGTGCTGTTGCAAAAATTACCTACACCGGCAGCAACATTCAGCAGGTTGGTTTCTTGGCGTGGACCCTAAGTGGCACATTCAATAAGGATGCTGGCTCAAGCGCAGATCGTTACCGCACACTCACTAGTGCAAACGATGAAATTTGGATTCGCAACTATGACAGCACTGTAAGTAACAGTGATCCGTTTAGCTCAATCAATCCGAATCCAAATCGTCCAACAACTCAGTCGGTAACGATTCACTACGATGGCAACACCGCAACCTATCCAAAGGTCTACCTCGCTACACGTTCAGATTTGAACGACACTGCAGTTAATCCTTACACCTACTGGGTAGGTGCGAATTACCTAGACTTCACCACTCCAGTAACAATTACTGGCGCAAGTGGATCAAGCACTTCAACAGTTGGCACCGATAACTTCGGTAAGTATGTGACCTACACCTTCCCATACAACGCTAATCACACAACGTGGGCCAACATGATTGTTGGAAACTCAAACTTGTCCTCAAAGGATGCAGGCCAAGTCGGTACTGGCAATCGTTACGCTGCACTTGATGCATCTGGCACAACTTCAATCTGGTTGGTTTCAGGAGATACCTCAAGCAACAGTGGCAACGCTGCATACACCAGCAACCCATTTGCAACTCCAGTTGTTTCATCGCTAAGTGCAACTTCAGGTAAAGCTGGCGACTCGATAACAATTACGGGCACCGGACTAAAGCCACAAGCTGGTAGCAACCCAACAGTGACTATCGGTGGAGTATCAGCAACGGTAACTTCAGCAACTGCTACCTCAGTTGTAGTAGCCATCCCATCAGGATTAACCACTAACGTTGCATCTGCAGTAGTTGTCTCAAACGCTGGTGGCACATCAAACAGTGACAAGACTTTCACAATCGTTGCAGTTCCTACTATCTCCTCATTGAACGTAACTTCTGGTGTTCGTGGCGATTTAGTAACAATTACTGGCACAGGATTCACTGGCGCATCATCAGTTGTGTTCGGCTCAACTTCAGCTAGTTCCTACACCGTTGTCAGCGCGACATCCATTACTGCAACTGTGCCAACAGGTGTTGCTAATGGTCTACAGAACGTCGCAGTTACCACATTGGGTGGAACTGCAACTAGTACTGGCGCATTCACTGTAAATAAGGCAACGCCATCTGTAACTGCGACACCAAGCGCTGCAGCAATTACTTACGGTCAGACTTTGGCTTCGGCAACATTGTCAGGTGGAAGTGCTTCGGTTGCTGGTTCATTTGCTTACGCAACACCAACTGCTGCGCCAAATGCAGGCTCCGCAGATGAAAGTGTTGTCTTCACGCCAAGCAATACAACTTCTTACAACACTGTTACCATCTCGGTCAGTGTCACTGTGAACAAGGCGAACCCAACAGTTACTTCAGTGCCTTCAGCCTCTGGCATCACTTATGGTCAAACACTCGCTGATTCGAACCTAACTGGTGGATCAGTAAGCGTTGCCGGTTCATGGGCGTGGAGTGATTCAACAATTGAACCGAGTGCTGGTTCAGCAAACCAGACTGCAGTATTTACTCCGACAGATGGCGACAACTACAACACTGTAGAGCGTTCAGTTAGCGTTACAACATCGAAGGCAACACCTTCAATAATTGATTCGCCAAGCGCAGAAAATATTACTTATGGTCAGACTTTGGCGTCAGCTACTTTGAGTGGTGGTAGCGCTTCTGTTGATGGATCATTTGCATTTGCAACTCCGACCGCTGCTCCAGTTGCAGGAACGGCTTCAAAGAGTGTTGTCTTCACGCCAAGCGATACTTCAAACTACAACACAGTTTCGCTTTCAGTTAGCGTAACCACGAATAAGGCAACTCCAGATGTAACTTGGCCAACAGCGTCGGGTATTCGAAACCCAGCTCCCTTGAGCAGCTCAACCCTAAGTGGCGGAAGTGCATTATTTGGTTCAACTTCTGTTGCTGGCTCGTTTGCTTGGGTATCTCCAACGACTGTGCCTGCCTCTGGAACAGCTGACTACAGTGTCCAGTTCACTCCAAGCTCATCGAATTTCTCAACAGTGACGGGAGATGTTTCTGTAACTTCGCTTCCAGCCTTTGCGGGTGCGCCAACAGTTGGAGTTGCTACCCAATCGGGTGGGACCGTATCTGCAGAAATCACTCCTGCATCGGGAACTACTCTCGGATCTGTGACAGTCACTGTTGATGGAACTGTCCGCACTTACTCAGTCTCAGATGACACCTATAGCGTGACTGTAACGCGAGCAGATGCTGGTAAGGCAGTTGTGTTTAGTGCAATTGGTACAGAAGAAGGAAAACTAGATTCCGATAGCACAAGCAACAGCCCACTAACTGTTGGTGTTGCTACAGCCCCAACAATTGGAACTGTCTCCCAATCAGGACTAACTGTCTCTGCAGACATCACAGCCGCTAGTGGCACCGACTTAACGGGTGTCGCAGTAACTGTTGCAGGTACTGCGCGTGAATTTGAAATCTCTGATGACACCTATACAGTCACATTGACTCGCGCAGATCTTGGAAGTTCGGTTGTATTCAGCGCAGCTGCGTCAGCTACAGCCGGCAACAAGCTCGATTCAGCTGCTTCTACGAGCAGTGCATTTACGTTTAGCTCTGCGGCTGCGCCAACATCAGTAGATGCTTCGCAGTCAGGCCTTGATGTAATAGCAACTGTCCAACTTGCTGCAAACACCAGTGTTGGAAATGTAATTGCAACTGTGCAAGGTGCATCACCGGTAGCACTTAGCGCCGAAGCTGATGGAAGTTTCGTAGTTACTTTGACTCGTGCCGATGCTGGTAAGACTGTTACTTTCACAGCTACTGCAACTCAAGATGGCAAAGCAGAATCTGATTCAACTTCAAGTTCATCGCTAACTTTCAAAGTTGCAACTACTCCAACATTTGGCACTGTTAGCCAGGATGGATTAACCCTAAGTGTGGACGTTAATTCCGGCGATAATCAGTCAGTAGGAACTGTTTCAGCAACTGTCGATGGTAATGCTGTAAGCGTTGCAAATACGACTGGTGATACTTATGAAGTAGATCTGAGCAGAAGCGCTATTGGTAAGTCTGTTGTGTTTACTGCAACAGCAACCAGGACAGGATTCGCTGAATCTGCTTCGGCAAGCACCAGCGGCTACACCGTTCTAGTTGCGGCCTCACCAACTTTCGGTGCAACAACTCAGAATGAATTGGTAATTAGCACCAAGGTGAATCTCGGTGGAGATCAAACTTACGGAACGGTTACTGCATCTGTTGATGGTGGTGAAGCGCAAGAAACCACTTACGAGGGCGACGGCGTATTTAGCATCACCCTAACTAAAGATGAAATCGGCAAGTCAATCGTGTTTAGTGCTGTTGCTTCGCAGTCAGGTCGTGCTGACTCAGACGCGGCACAGACTAGCGCTTACACAATGTTGACTCCAGCACCACAATTAGCAAGTTTGAGTGTTGATTACGGCATTCGTGGCGCATCTATCACCGCAAATGGAAATTACCTAGCGGGCGGTTCCATCAAGGTAGGAAATGTGTCGGCGAATGTGACAGCGACTACTTACACAAGTATCACTTTCACAGTTCCAGCTAGTGTCGCTTCCGGCGAGGTCTCAGTAGTAGCAACCACAAATAATGGCACGTCATCTGGCTTAACATTCACAGTCGCTGATGCGCCAACAATTACTGGATTTGCAGCGTGGATGGGTTCTAGTGCTCCTTATGTAACAAACCGTGGACGCACCTTCGACATCTTTGGTACTAACCTAAACAACGCATCGTTCACTGTCGGTGGTGTCCCAGTATCTACCGTCAAGGGTGGCGACACTGTTGTTCGGGTAATGTTGCCAGCCGATGCCGCTTTGGGAACTGGCCAGGCAGTTGTTGCTACAACACCAATGGGTGGTCCGTCCAACATTATGTACGTGGATGTTATTGAACACCTTCCAGTTATCACAGGTTTCGGCGCAACTGCAGTTCGTCCAGGTGATTTGCTAACTATTTACGGCAACTGGCTAGACAACCCAGCGAAGGTACGCTTCTCTGTTGGTGGCTTGGTTAGCGCAACTGTTGGCGTAGATGCGGCACTCACGGGTCCAGACGTAGTGCTCACCTCAACAGCTATTACAGTTCGAGTTCCAGCCAGCGCGCAATCTGGCCGAATTCGAATCTACACGCCGGTTGGCTTTATCCAGAGCACCGATATTCTGACCATTTACCCAGCACCGAAGATCACGACTATGAAGATTGGTTCTGTGTTTGTAACGGGTGCTGCTCGTGGCAAGGTAATCAGTCTTGCAGGGCTTGGTTTCACTAACGCATCGGTAACCATCGGTGGAGTGTCAGCTCAGATTGCATCAAGTCCAACCCCTAAGGACACAGGATTTAATGTGATTGTGCCTAATGGGGTAACACCTGGTGCTAGTACACAGCTGATTGTCACTTCGCAGTACGGAGTTCCATCGGCGCCGTTAGCCTTCACTGTTGGCTATGACCAGCCAGTCATCAACTCGTTGTCCGTAACTGGGGGCGCACTTGGATCACTAGTAACGATTAACGGTAAGGATTTCACTGGAACTTCTTCAGTTAAGTTCGCCGTCAATAAGTTAGCTAACTTGTCTGACGCAGCTACCGTAATTACAGATACTGCTGTAACAGTTAAGGTGCCAGCCGGCGCTACAACGGGCGTTATTACGTTGACTGCTCGCGGCGGAACTGTGACCTCAACTTCATTCACGGTTTACCAAGCACCAACTCTTAGCGCACCGGCGCCGACTGTAGGTAAAGCTGGTGCAATCATTTCAATCGCAGGAACTAACTTGTCTGGTGCAACATTCCGTATCGGAGGGGTAGTTGCCTCGCCGGCACCGTCGTTCACTGCAACTGCAGTGAGTGCTCGAATTGTTGTTCCAGCTGGCGCTGCATTGAGCACTGCCGTAGGTGATAGCACAGTCTCGGTAACTACTCTCGGTGGCACAGCAAGTGCGCCATTCACAGTAGTTGGCGCACCGGCTATTAGCGGCATAAGCAGCAGTTCTGCCGTGGTTGGCACTGACATCACAATTAGTGGTTCACGCTTGCTAAACCCAACAGCAAGTCCTGCCGCAGCAGCTATCTCAGTGAAGATTGGTGGAGTGGCAGCGACTGTGAAGACGGGCGCTACTTCTAGCCAACTTGTCGTGACTGTTCCTTTGAATGCTCCAGTAGGAGGTACAACATTAAGTGTTACAACACTTGGTGGAACAGTTTCAACTGGGCTAACGGTCTTGCCATTAGCTCCATCCGTTTCAGGGCTTAATGTTGCAACACAAAACCGTGGACTAACAGTGCGAATTTCAGGAAGCAACTTGCTGAATGCGACTGTAACAATCGGTGGCGTCAGCGCAACTGTCGCTGGCGGCGCAACAGCTGCGGCGCTAGTGGTTACTGTTCCTGAAAACGCTCCATTAGGTAGCCAGACAGTTCTAGTAACAACTGCAGGTGGATCGGATAGCACTAAGTTACTAGTTGTAAAGGTTCAACTGCCTCGAGTAACGGCTGTAAGCCAAGTCGGGACTAAGCGTGGCGTAGGAACAGTAACCATAACCGGATCGTTCCTAACTGATGCAACAGTCAAGGTCGGCACTGTCACAGCTTCTGTCGTCAATATTAACGAAGCCGGTACTTCATTAACCTTCACAATCCCAGCAACTGCAGTGGCGTTTTCTCAGGCGGTCATCACAATAACCACCCCAGGTGGTAGCTGGGCGTCAGCTTCGACTGCCCAAAAAATTGCGGTTACTGCCTAAGCATCTCGTGGTTAATTGACCTAAGTTGCCGAGTTTGACGCAAGTCAGGCTCGGCAACTGCTGGTTTTAGTTCGGAAATGACACAGTTTGATAACAATTCGGTTAGCCCCCAATATTTGGGGAAAAATGAGTTTTGCCCTAGTTATGGTTAGAACTAAGGGATCTTTGGAAGGAAGACAATGATGTCAGGTTTAGGTCTTACACGATTTAGTCATCGGACCGTAGTTGCATTTTTAGCAGTTGGCGCGTTGCTCTTTGGATTAAATGTCGGTGCAGCCAAAGCGCTACCGGCAACAGTTAGTCTTACCGTCCATTACTTCCGTGATGCTGGCGATTATGCAACCCCAGCCGGAGCAACGGGTCCTTGGAATGTGTGGATCTGGAAAGATGCACCCGGTGGCGCGGACGATGTCGCAATTAATGCACCCAACGGAAACGCTTTCACTTTGCCGACTGGCGCAAAGACCCTTGATAGCTGGAATTACAGCGCTACATTGAATTTAACAATTACCGGTGTAACTTCAGTTCACACTCAGCTTGGCTTTATTGTGCGACTTGGGTTGTGGGACGCGACAGATATCGGTTTTGACCGCTTCATCACCAACATTGATCCAACAACTGGCAAGGCCGAAATATGGTTGAAGCAAGGCGACAAAAATGTTTACACATCCGTTCCGCGCCTAGGTCCAGGCATCAAGAGCGCAAGCATCGATGACTTCCGCAAGATCACAGTGAACTTAAATCGTGCGCCAGCGGCTGGAACTTCTGGAACCAACTTCACGCTTTGTCCAGTTTCGACAGCGACTGCGTCGGCGTCAGCAAGTTCATCAGCAGCACCTGTTGTCCCGGCAGGATTAACTGCTACCGCAGGTAATGCCAAGGTGTTCTTGAAGTGGACTCATGCAACTGGTGCAACTGGATACAAGGTATTCCGGACAACAGCGACCGTACCTGGCGCGCCTTCAGGATTAACTGCAACCGCAGGTAATGCCAAGGTGTTCTTGAAGTGGACTCATATTCTGGGGGCTACAAGCTATAAGGTCTATCGAGGTACCAGTGCTACAGCGATAACTACTTTGCTAGGCGGCGACAGTACCAATGGCTACACAGATTCAACGGCGCTTAACAACACCACCTACTACTACGCTGTTAAAGCATCCAATGCCGCTGGCGATTCAGTTAATTCGGTAGCCGTTATTAGTAAACCCCTAACTGCATCAACAATTTTGACTATGCCTGCGCCCCTTCCGACCGCTGCTGCAGCTATTGCTTTGCCAGTTACAGCGCTTGGAACTAGCACTGCAAATGGCTATACAGACTCAACTGCACTTAATAACACCACGTATTACTACGGAGTTAAGTCAACAAATGGAACAGTGGATTCTGCAGCCTCAGCGTTAGTTTCTAGCAAGCCACTTTCAACATCCACGGTTACTGTAATGCCAACACCAACCCCATCGAATGTCGCCGTAGCACCGAGCACCACTGGTTGCGCCGGGGCAGCGGGCGTGCCGACAATTTCATCGGCAACTGTTAGCGGTTCGGTGGCAACACTTAACTTGGCATCTGATGTGACACTTGGAACTAACTACCAAATTTCTTTAGTGGACAGCAACAAGGTTGATTTCGGCAGCCAGAAGACATACTCGGGCAAGATACTTACTTCAACCCAGTTCAATGCCAGCTACATTTATTCGGGAACCGACCTAGGCGCGACATACACTTCGGCGAATACAAAATTCCGAGTCTGGGCACCTACTGCATCAGCTCTGTCTGTAAAAATTTATGACACTGCAACTGCTCCGCAACCAAGTACAACTGTGCCAATGACTAAAGATGTAAATGGAACTTGGGTTGCGACTGCAACAGGCGACCTTAATGGCAAGGTTTACATGTATGGCGTGACGGTTGATGATCGAACTTTAGAAACCATCGACCCATACGTGCGTGCCACGACAATCAACGGCACCCGTGGCGTAATTGTTGATTTAACCAAGACCGATCCAGTTAACTTCTCGACAGAGAAGAGCCCTGCGTTCAGCGGTCGGCCAACTGACGCCACTGTTTATGAGTTACATGTTCGCGATTTATCAATGGATCCAACTAGTGGCTACCCAGATGCACAGAAGGGAAAGTTCTCAGCTCTGACAAACTTCAGCACTACTTACTGTGCATCGCCAACTCCTGCCCCTCTTGCTCCAACAGGGTTGGTTGCAACCGCAGGCAATGCAAAGGCATTCTTAAGTTGGACACAGAGCGCAAATTCAACTGGCTACAAAGTCTTCCGCGGCGCTTCAGCTACAACTGCAACAACCCAGGTCGGAACTTCAACAGTTAATGGATACACCGATACAACTGCAGTTAACGACACCACATATTTCTATGCGGTTAAAGCGACAAATGGCACAGCGGATTCTGCCGCCAGCGCTGTCGTTTCCACAAAGCCAATCGCACTAGCAACGGCAACAACGATTCCAGGGCCAGTGCCAACCACGCCAACACCTTGGGCTTGCCCTGGGGCGGCCTCAGTCAAAACAGGTATGGGTGCCATCAAGGATCTTGGTATTTCACACCTAGAGCTGATGCCGGTTTACGATTTCGGTTCCGTGAACGAAACAAATCCAACTTTCAACTGGGGTTACGATCCACAGAATCCAAACGTTCCTGAAGGTTCATATTCAAGTGATGCCACCAATCCAACTGCGCGTATCACTGAGTTGAAACAAGGCGTACAGGCCATCCACTCAAATGGCATGCGCGTAGTAATGGACGTTATTTACAACCATGTGATGAACCCGAACACTTTCAGTGAAGAGAGTTTGGTTCCGGGCTACTTCTTCCGCACCGATGCATTAGGCAACCTAACCAATCAGTCAGGCTGCGGTAACGATGTGGCTTCTGAACGTCCGATGGTTCGTAAGTACATTGTTGATTCAGTTAGTTACTGGGCGAAGCAGTACCACATTGATGGCTTCCGCTTCGACATCATGAGTTTGATTGACAAGACAACCATGAGCCAAGTTATGACTGAGTTAAAGAAAATCGACTCAAGCATCATTGTGTTCGGCGAAGGTTGGAGTTACGACGAAACTAAAGCACAGTTGTCTTACGCGAACCAATCTCGTCAAGCAAACGCTGGTACTACCGAATTGCAAAGTGTCGGTTTCTTTAACGATCAAATGCGCGATGGCGTTAAGGGCGACACCGGCAATGACATTTTGCCTGGCTATGTAAACGGTCTAGCTGGAAATTACATCAACCAAGTAATCAACGGTATCTTTGGTCAAACTGCAACTGACTTCAACAAGGACAAAGCTAGTGCTCGTAGTTGGACTGCAACTACTCCGGGCCAGTCGATCAACTATGTTGAAGTGCACGATGGTTTAACACTTTGGGACAAGCTGAAGGCTTCAAGTTATGCTGGTACTGATGCAGAAAAGCAGAAGCAAGGTCGCCAAGCAGCAGCGCTCGTTTTCTTATCTCAGGGCATGCCTTTTATTCAGGCCGGCCAAGAGATGCTCCGAACTAAAGGTGGAAATGCCAACAGTTATTCACCACCAGAGACCGCTACAACAACTGCTGCCAAGCTCACCTGGGAATTAGCTACATCTTCATTGAAGTGGAATTCGGCCTACACGAATAAAGCCAATGTGGATTATTACAAGGGCCTAATCGCGCTTCGGAAAGCGCATCCACTGTTCCGCATGAATAGCGTGGCTGACATCAACCAGCACTACCAGTGGCTAGCGGGTTATGGCAATAACGCACTTGGCTTCTTCTACAAGAACACGGGAAATGACAATAGCAAGATTGGTGATACGTGGGAACAGATTGCGATTGGTGTTAATCCAAATTCCACATCCTTGACCATGACTCTTCCATCTACTGGCACATGGTATGTGGTGGGTAATGACACGGCTATTGGAACGGCAACACTGCAGACTTTAACAGGAACAAATAAGGTCACAGTGCCGGCTTATTCCACTGTCGTAGTACACAATTAGTCAATAGAGAGAACTTTTTCAGGTGAAGGGGACGATTCAAATGAATAGAGTCATGAAAACGACTTTGGGCACAACACTGGTTTCTGCATTAGTTGCCTCGATGCTCATTGTGAGTCCGTCACAAGCATCGGGCAAGCCGGTTGTCATTTGGTGTGACAACGCTCGCGTTGCAATCATCAAATTATGGGCATCCTCAAATCAAAGCGCCCTAGGCGCGATCAAAGTCGTGGGTCAAGACAATGTGAAGTCGAGCCTAAAGACGGTCCGCGGTATCGATGCCCCCGACATCATTATTGGTGCGCATGACTGGATTGGTGCGCTAAAGGCAGATGGCAAGATTCAGCCTGTGGTACTTCCCCCAACTGCAAAGTTTGATGCGAAAGTGAAGGCAGCTTTCCAAATAAGTGGACGTCAGTATGGCGTTCCGATGCAAACTGAAAATGTTGCACTGTTTCGCAATACCAAACTTGTACCAAACGCACCTAAGTCCTTTTCAGACTTAGAGTCAGTTGCGCTGAAGCTTAAGAAGAAAAAAGCATCTGATCGCAATTTCATTCCATTCGCTGTACCGCAAGGTACTGGAGGAGATGCGTACCACATGTATCCACTATTCAGTGGGCTAGGCGGATACTTCTTTGGTGGAAATTCTTTGCGGTGGAATACAAACGATGTCGGTGTCGCAAATTCTACGTTCATCAAGAATTCACCAATCATCGACAGATGGTACAAAGAAGGTTTAATCAAAGCATCGGTAAGTGCTGACATCGCGCTGAATTCATTCACAAGCGGAAATGCGCCGTTCTATATCACCGGCCCGTGGAACCTTGGAAAGATCCGATCCTCAGGTGTCTCTTATGCAATCACTCCTGTCCCAACTATTGTTAAAGGCATTAAGCCAGTCCCGCTAATTGGTGTTCAGGGAGCAATGTTGACTTCTTGGTCGACAAGCCATGGTGTTGCTATTTCATCAAAGAGAGTTCTAGCTGCCCTAGCTGGTAAAGATGCACAGTTATTTATTTCTAATTTGATGCTTCGAACCCCAGCCAACTTGCAGGCACTTTCTCAATTTGCTCGCCCTGGTGCAACTGAATTCCAACAAGCAGGTCTGGGTGGCGTGCCTATGCCGGCGATGACTGCAATGAATGCTGTTTGGGCCTCAGTTGGCACCGCCTGGGTAAAGGCAACTTCGGGTTCATCCAAAGCGGCTCCGGCATTTAAATCCGCAGCAGTCGTAGTCCAAAAAGCAGTCAAGTAAAGACAAAAATTTTAGAATTGAGATTCTAGATTTTGATTGTGGGTGCGAGTATTCTCGTACCCACAATCAGTTTCCTGAATCAAATAAGTTGTGATCGGGATTGAGAGGAATTTTGTGTTTGGTTTAATTGCGCGCATCTTGATCCTAGGCATTCTTGATGCTTTAGCGGTTGCGTCAATCCCTCGAGTGCTTAACCAGCACGACCTCTTGGTAACGATAATTTTCTTCACTGTTTTCATCGCACTAAACGTTGTTTATTTCGCACCGAAGGCGAAGGCATCGCGGTGGCTAGCACCTGGCACAACTTTATTGGCCATATTTGTTATCATCCCAATCATTATCAATGTGGCCCTTGCTGGTACTAATAGTGCGACTGGGCACGAAGGAACGCGCGCTGACGCAATCACCGCAACAGTGAACAGTTCTTTGCAACAGAACGACGACGGAATCTATTACGACATTGTTGCGGTGCACAAAGGCGGCGAGCTCGGCCTAATACTGACTAATGCAATTACCAAAGAAGTCTCATTTGGCTCATCAGCTGGAAATACTGTTATTAAAGATCCGAAAAAACTTCCTGATGGTTCAATCGCGCCACCGGCAGGTTGGGATGTTTATGGCTCAAGTGACGCAGACCTTCAAAAGCAATTCGATATTGTTAGTGCATTGCCAGGGCAGCAGTTTGCAATACCTAGTGGAGGCAACAATTACATAGTTTGGGATGGCTCAAACAACCCATACAACGCAACAGCACTCGTGGTTTATGACAAGGCGAAAGATCGACTAGTTGATACTGCCACGGGCTATGTGTATCGCGAGGCTAATGGCTCATTTATCGGTCCAGATGGCGAGGACATGACTCGTGACCAATCCTGGGTTGGTTGGAAAACTTGGGTTGGTTTAGATAACTTCACCAGGATTTATACCGATAAGGATATCCAGTCGGCCTTCGTAAAGATTTTGCTTTGGAACATAGCATTTGCGATCTTGGCAGTATTTACTTCATTTGTAATCGGCCTAGTCCTAGCGCTCAC
>Ga0214919_10006939_pt1 | contig 15404 bp, 13 predicted proteins | sample LL1503_MetaG_FD_177994 | JGI IMG/M metagenome (GOLD analysis project Ga0214919, IMG submission 177994) | Freshwater microbial communities from Lake Lanier, Atlanta, Georgia, United States - LL-1503 | ecosystem: Environmental > Aquatic > Freshwater > Lake | place: USA: Georgia | collected... | reverse complement strand
CCCCCGCACCTCCGCCTCAAACCTCCCCCTCGGATCCGGCCCACACCCCACCCCTGTAAAAATCCACACCCCTAGCCACAAAATCTGTAAACTTACCTTGAGAACGCCCATCCTTACGCTCAATGTATGAAAGTCACTCCGCTACAACAACTTGCATTTAGCCCGTAGGGTTTGTGTAGGGTGATGGCTAGCTTGCGAACAATTCACCCTCTTGTTTACGCCGAAGCTGAACTCCTTTGAGTGGCGAGCGAAGTGCCATCTGCTTTATAAGTCCAGCAACCGGACGAGTATTTCCACGTTCAAGATTATCAAAAACTTCCTTCATCTCAGATCGCGTAGAACCTACCAAAGAAGTTCCTCGGTTAAAGGTTAGGCTTACGAGTGCCGTCTTTTGCCTGTCATTGAGAGCATCAAAGTTGGGCCAAAGTTTATAGGCCTTCATCAGCCAAGTAGGGAGGGTGACTTTAGTGAATTGAGATAGGGCAACATCATACGAGATTGTCACGCCTACAACGTCCCGATGCTTCCCAGCCGCTTCCCTACCATGCAGTCCTGAAACTGAGGCTAGTTTGTCTATGTCCTCCTCAGAGATATACCCCTTCCAATCAGACTTAATCTGATCCGCAGAGTAATATCCAAGATCGTAGCCAACGCCAACCGTAAGGCCGGAAGCATCATTCACGGGATTTAAGGGAGTAGTCAAATATCGGTTGTAGTACCTAGGCCCACCAGTTTCCCATTCAACGATCTTCTGGATCAGATCACGGGGAGGAAGCCAACCTCGGTAGGTTGTGATCGCAAGGCTCACCGCCTCAGGCTTTGGAGTCTCCTTTGGCTTTGCCTCATCCTCCGCCCTTTTCTGTTCTACGATTTGCTTAAACCAACCCATGCCTTTAGCCAATCCTTCACTTACTGATCTCATTTAGTTTAGTCCTCCGTTGTTTGGTCCTGTTGCCCACACCACCAATGAATACCTAGTTCCCCACCACACGGGGCAGGCTTTGTGAAGAAGATAACAAGGGAACAATGTTGCCGATCCTTGAGCCCTAGCCTTTTTCTTCTCTTGCCACTTATGAGCTTTGATCTTGAGCGATCCGCCTAGGTAGGAATTGGGCTTACATAAATTGATAACCATCGCAACTTTCCGGACATCTCCGGCGGCTCCGTTGTCGAAGTGCCAATTATAGAACTGGAACTTCTTATAGATGGTGAACTGAAAGGAGTGGGAAGGAGACAAGGAGAACCCATAGACCTTGCCTCCAATTACGCTTAGGACTTTATCTAAGCGGTCAAAGACCCACTCAGTAGAACCCGTCCTAGCAACCCACGAAATCGCACAATTCCTGCTCCACACCCTCTTATCGCTCCCGCCCTTCATACCAAGGCCCTTCGTAACAACCCCAGCCAACCCAACCTCTATGATCCTTGAGCATTCCTCGGAGCTAAATACCTCCGGAATCGTGATAGCATCGCATACAGTTGTCTCCGGCTTCTGCTCCTCCACCTTATAACCCGTCACAAGAGTCCCAGACCCCACCGAATGAGCTATGTTCATAGGTCGCTCACAATCCGCCAACTTGAGCCCGTCTTGGCAAAGCACTTCTTATTCTTTGATTGGCATTCTCTTGGCTTAAACATCCAGAAAAGATCATCCTCCATACCCCAACAAATAATGTAATCGCAGGACTCCTTTGTGTAGCAGTCCTTGGTTGATGATCCTCTGGAAGTCATAAATCCGTATCGGCTTCTTTCAGAATCCCTCTTCTCGGAACACTTGACCTGAATACGATAAAACTTCCCATCCTTCTCCGCCACCAAATCGTACCCTCCAATGTCCTCCAACGGAGTTAAGACTGAATATCCGTTTCTGAGTAGGGCAGTAGCTACACGGGCTACCCCCACCGCTCCTATTTGGCGATTGCTTAGTTTCAAGTTTGGGTTCTTGCACTAGCCTTGTGTAGGCTACTTACACTTTATCGTCAAGGAGAGTGTTGTACCTTTTTAACGCCCTCATCATCAATGCTTTCTGAGTCTCATTATTCTTGTCGATCCTCTTCTGGATTGCGGGATTATCACTTTTCTCGAGAACTGATTTTAGGCGAGTCCTCTCTGTCCGGAGTTCTTTTAGGGATTGCTCTGTGTGCTTAACCATCTCAACCATCTTCAATTCGGAGGATGCGGAGGAACGAATCTCGGAAAGTCTCTTAGTGTCTTTCGTTGTTTGAGCCAACTTAAACTCATCTGAAACTGTAAGAATCTCTTTCCGCAAATCCTGATAGCGGATCGTGTCCACATAGGAAGGTACTGCACCATAAACTTTGCGAGTCATCGGAATCTCTCCAACAACGTCAGCCCAATTCATCTCTCCTTGGCTAGCTTTTAATGCAGTACGAGGAAGGGTTGCTAGCCTTTCCACGAACTTACCAGCCGATCCGGTGAAGAAGTCATAAACCTGTCCAAGAGTTTCGGGGCTAATATCAATAGCACCTGCCCTCACCTCATTGCCCCCCGTTAGCTCATTGATCTTTTGAGATACCGACTTCGCAATCCCACCTACGTTACTCCAATACCTCTGCGAGTTTGGAGGAGGAGTCGCATCGAATGGGCTTGGGGTAGGCATGATAGGCCTGCCGGAGTAGTCCATGTTCAATGCGTAGTCTGTGATTGGGGTTATGATTGTTGGGGAAATTGTTTGGAGTAATGACTTAGATGCTCCTAGGGGGTTAAAGTTATCGAGCATAGCTCCGGCTAGCTTTGCCAAGGCCCGAGACTTCGAGGCTCCCGCGCCGAATGCTTCCTTGGGGCTAACCTCACTCAATAGCTGACCAGTATAATCCGCCACCGAATACCCGTAGGGCATAGGAATCTTGAAATACTGCCCCTTCGAGTCGGGTTTCATTATAATAAAGTTCGTTTCTTTTACATACTGAGGAATCTTATCGTAGTAGGCCTCCCCTGACTCATCCTCCCCGCCAACTATCCTATTCACCATTGATCTGAAGTATCCCGCAACCATTACTCCGGTTAGGATCTTCCTGACCTTGGGGCTAGTCGCTACCGCTTGAAAGATACGAGCGGTTCCTTGGATGTTTGCATTTGCAAATAGGTAAATTGAATTGAGAAGGGGTCCGGCAGTACCCTTCCTAGTGAAATTGACCGTGATATTCCTAGAGGCATAAGCGGCCTTCTGGACTGAGTACCCGTTATCCCTAAGCGTGGAATAGGTTGCAAGCCTTGTGGCGTTTTCAACTGCGGAGTTGAGCCTAGCCAACTTATCCATAGCAACCCTAAATACCTTTTTTGCGCTTCTGTAACTACCATCACCCAAAGCATTCTGAATATCCTTCTGAGTCGCGGCAACGTCCTTCAGCCCAAAGAAAGTCATCCTCCCTCCGGCCTCCTTAAACTCCTTGTAATAAACATCCATCTTTCCGTTCATGTCAGGCTTGCCCATCTCAGCGCGATAGGTTGCTCTCATTGCATCCGGAACGCTTTTGATAAGCCCAGTGGCAAGTCCCTTTGAGCTTTCACCGCTGATGTTGATTAAAGCCGTTTGTAAATCTCTAGCAAAGTTGGCTATGACAAACTCCGGTGAGGCCTGCGTATTTACATAAGCAAACCACCTATTCATCGTTGAAAGAAATTGAATGATGGGACCAGTTGTAACGCTAGCCCTGTTCTTCATTACATCGGCAAGTTTCGGATCGTTGATCCTAAGGTACTTCGTTTCCCCGTTTTCCTTATAGGCAATAGTATCCTTGTCGTTTGCATTACCAATCTCACCCTTTTCAAGAACCTGTATAATTCCGTTGTCCCTGTTCTTGATCGCAAATTGAGCGGCAGTTTGCATTACCCTGTTCTTCTCTGACCTTATAATAGAATCCCTGTGAAGCTGAAGGGAGTAAGCCAGCGGATCAGGAGCTATTGTTGTCCTGCCTTCCGCTATCTTGATGTCGTTACCCCTCACATCATAACCCGCCCCCGTTCCTAGAGTTCCCTCTGTCTCAACATCCGTACCACCAGCCTTCCCCACAAGCGGAACGTAGTCGGTAAACCGATTAGATAATAGATCGTAAGTCTCCCCAGAGATAAGCCCACCCTCCCAAAGATTACGGAGGGTTTGTTTGTTGATTGCTATCAGCTTTTGACGGATAGGCTCCATCTTCCTTTGATCGGCCTTGGGGATTGTTGGATTGTTCCCGTCAATAAGAGTCGATATTTCAGCATTGGTTAAGCCACTGCCACCATCCGGTTTGTTGACATCCCTCTGAGCAATGACTGTATTCCTCTCCCTGCCGTGTTTGGCTTGGGCATATAGCTCGAAGTCCTTCCGATCTACACCACTCTTGCGTAACTCATCGAGCAATGGGCTAACTTTTGTGTCCTCAAAATCACTTACTCTTTCCCCTACTCTGCCGTGATAAAGTTCTTCCCTTTGCTTGATGTTCTCATTTTCAGCGATAGGGCTTCCGTTTTTTGCGCTTACTTTGTTCTGAAGATTCTCTACATCCACAAACTTGTCTTGAAATGTCCTGCGAAAATCATTGAGTCTCTCTGAAAGCGCATTCTTAACTCCCTGCACTCTCTCCCCTAGCGATGGTCGAGCATTAGTCTTTCCAGTGCCTTCCTGCCTATAAAGAGCAATCTTCTGATCGAGCGTCATCTGAGGCTTAGTTGCGGATACCCTTGCGTTCCTGACTTTAACTCCCCGCAGAAAATCACCATTCACGTTCTCTGCGCTATCGGCAAATATGATTGAATCCTCTTTAATCGTTCTAGTTCCAAACCCTTGAGGACCATCTAAGGTTCTTGAGTAGGTTTCGGGGTCAATCTCGGATACCTTGAAAATGTCCTTACCGCTAGTAATAGTGTCACCGATCTGCAAATCAGAAGTCTTGTATGATGTCTGCCCTTCCTTTGGCTTTAATATCGCAGAGCTAAAGGCCTGCCTTTGAGAGTCGTTGGCCTTGATTTCCTTGTCTGTTTCCAATGATCTCTTCCTAGACTTAATCGCACTTTCAATAGCTCCCCACAAACTGCCGCTTGTTCCATCCCCGATTCCTAGTTGGTCAAAAGCAGATTGAGCAATCTCATCCACCGGAGTTGTCCCGCTTAGTAGTTTTTTATAGGGACCATTTAATATCGGCATCCCATCGTATTCTGCGGGAGGCTTTGCATCCACTAGCCTTTTGACTGAAGGACCACCTTTCTTGCCATAGAGATCAATGTTCTTGTCACGAATTGCCCTACCTTTAGAAAGCATCCCGCCCTGCTCTTGAATGAAATCAACAATGTCGTAACCATTTTCGCTAGGCTGAATCATCTCTTCGTCAAAGGCCTTGGTTGGCCTTTCCTCCGACTTCAGCAATCTATCCTTTAACGCCCTAACTTCCGCCAACCTCTCTTCATAATAAGCAGGATTGCTTGGCTCGTCCTGATTAAACTTTCGAGTCTCTTCATCTATCTTCATTTGCAACTCACCCTCGGTTTGATCCAAACGAGTCAGCCTGCCCTTCTTGAATGGAGACATAACGAGGTTTGCCCTAGCGGTACTGGATGCTGGTTCAGCTTCCCTTGTTAGGGAATAATCTCGATCTGGGGTCATTGAAATTCTTTCTGCGTATAGGGTTGGGGAACGCGGAGTGGCTGATGGGGCTACGTATCCCCCTTCTTCTTCTTTTTTGTATTGATTCGCTTTTTCAGCGATAACTGCCGCCTCTTCCCTAGAAACAAATCTTCCATTTGATGTTACGAACCCACTCTCTACTCCCTCAAAAAGTTTTTCCGCAACTGCCTCTTGCAAAGTTTTCCCGAGGTCTTTTGCATACTCCTCAAAGGCCGCCGGATGCCACCGCCCTGAATAAACAGTTCCCTTTGGAGTTAGTATTGATGCGTAGCGAATTGTTTCAGGAGTTTCGGATTCTTGGGGTTGAGCAGGAACATTCTCCTGAGCCTCCGGCTGAATACCTTCTGCCTGCGGAGCCACATCTCCAACATTCCCCCTAGTCTGAATAGCCTCCACAAGCCTTTCGGAAGGAGCGGTTGCCATCTTCCCTAGTTTTGTGGGCTCAGTATTAAGGGCTCCAACTACAAGGCTCGCGCCGAGCCTAAGAGGGTTAAAGTCTCCCTGCTGAAATTGATTGAAGGCCTCCATGCCTCCTTGGGTTCCCGTGTTGAATGCAACATTCAACAAGTTTGAGGCTTGCTCCCTAACCGCAGGATTCTCCATAGCGTCTTTAGTAATCTCACCGGAAATGATCTGCTTCGCAAAGGTTCCTGCTTTGGCAAGGTTGCTTGGGCTAGGCCTAAAGAAAGCTACGGAAGGAGCCACTTGCCCAACGAAAGAGGCTACGGGTTGTTGTTTTGCATCTTTCCTAAATTGATCGTCAATCGCGCTTTTTGTTTCAGGGGAGAGCATCTTGTCCATGCCGTATTCCTGCAAGGCCTCCGCCCCCATCGAGGCTAGAACACCACCCGCAAGGCCTCCGATTGCCGCACCTACGGGGGCGGCAGGACCAGTCATAACGGCTCCGATTGCGGCTCCGGTTAATGCTCCGCCAACAATACCAGCACCCGTAGGGATTGCGGAACGTGCCGCTCCTCGCCCTAGGGCTCCTGCAAAAGAAGAATTATTGGATGGAGCCTCCGCATATTCAGTCATGGGCCGAATCTGACCACCTACCTCATCTGAACCTACAATATCGTCAAAGATGCCTACTGCTTTTTGTGGGGCAACGGGAGTTGCTTCCTGCGGAGTCTTGGCCTGAGGCTGTTCTTCAGCCCCTACAATATCGTCAAATAAGCCTTGAGGCCTAGGAGTCTCATCCGGCCTCTTGTTCTCCCCTAAAATGTCATCAAATAAACCCACACGTTAAGGAAGGTTGACACCCATTTGAGCCGCACGATCCTTAATCTTCTGCCGTTGATCCGGCGTTTGCGCCCGAGACATTGCGTTCAAGGCTTGTTGCCTCACTGCTTCAGTATCTTGTTGAGGCTTGGCTTGCATTACTTGTGATTGATCCTGAGCAGGGGCTTGAACCGGAACATTCCCTACATCCCGCATGAGCATTCCCTGAGATTGTTGGCTAGCATACGGTTTTGCGTACTCCGGAGTTGCGTCCCCTAAAGGAGCGGAGGAATCAATCATTGCCCCTGCCATTGAATAGGGATTGTAGCTAGATGGTTGAGTGGCTTGGGTCTGAGTCGTTCCACCAACATAACCACCGTATCCCGCCTGAGACTGCGGAACCTTCATGCTCACCGTCTCAGTCTCTCCCGTATCTGTGCCATCTGCGTCAAGAATCTTGCGCTTCTTGGTTACGGTTGCCATTCCAGAATCAGAGGGCTCTCTGCCATTCAAAAAGTCGGCTAAGTCCAAGGCCTTCGCCTTAGCGTACTGTCCGTCAATCGACTTATAAGTAAGTTCCGCGCCTTTGACTTTCCTTATGTTGTTCAGGTCCTGAAGTCTTTTTGCTAGCACCTGACCCTCGATCATAAGCTGACTAGCCTCTTCAGGATTCTTTAGGGCTGACTGCTGGAACCTTTGTTCCATCATGGTTTTTTGGAAACTTGTCTCGCCAATCGCTTTATCTATTCCGCCAAGTTCGGAAATTCCTGCATATACTTCATCTTTCCTGCGGTTGGTTTCATTGTAATCATGCATCTGCTTTTCGTAATACTTCTGCTTTAAGTCCATATCTTGATTCACTCTCTTCTGATTAAGTGCATCAATATCGGACTGCCTATTCATGTCATAAATATCTCGAATTAAACCCATATATAAATCTCCTCAAAGAAACTTACCCAACATCCCGCCGATTCCAGTAATGTAAGATAGAGGGCTATTCTGCTGTGAGCTTGCGTAGGTGCTAGCTTGATAGCCGAGTTGGGCGTTGTATTGGCTCGTCTGATTCCCGTACACACCAAGGGCAAAGTCTTGACTATTCTTTCCGGCGTTAGGATTGATGTTAACGCCTTGAGGAATGGGAGTCTGGATTGTCGGAGCCGCGCCTTGACCCAATCCTCCAAGCTGTCCACCCTGCGTCACAATGGGCTGAAGTCCTGCATAGCTCTGAAGGTTGGCAATTCCCTGTTGGGATGCGGCATTCCTCTGTTGAACTGCCGCTAGCTGATTCCCATAAGCCTGTTGAGATAACTGATTGTTCGCAGTATTCGCGCTGAGATCGTTCTGATACATCGACTGCTGGGCTTGATTCCTTTGCCCAAGTGAACCCTGTTGATTCTGGAACTCTTGTTGGGAAAGGGCATTGTTGACTGAGTTTGCAGTTGAGTAATTCATGTAGCCCTGTTGGGCTAGCTGATTGGATTCCTGCCGGATTGCATTCGCAATGTCGTAACTGCTTTGTCCAGATTGGAGATACCCGACAACATCAGAACGAGCCTGCCGAGCCATGTCCGTCTCTGCTCCGGAACGGGTTAGAATCTCCTGTGCGGTAGGGGCATTCCCGTAGATGTTGCCTCTAGCAGTTTGAGCCCCGCGAACTGAGTTATTAAGCCTTCTCGCCTGCTCGTCAGTTAGCTTGCCATTATTAAAAAGATTTTCTCCAAGTTGACGCTCAACCTCACCCCTGCCTGCGGCGGCGGCTCCGCCTCCTGCGTTTGCGTCTCCGCCCTGAAACTGAGGACCATAGGACTGACGAGATAGGGAGGGACCATCTTTTGCCATTTCATAGGCAGGTCCGGATTCATTCTTCTTGAATGCCGGACCATCGGAAACGCCCTCAAACGTAGTGTTAGCAACCTTTTTTCCTAGGGTCTCTCTATTTGCAAAACCCGTTGGATCTACGGCCTGAAGCTGATTTCTAGCTTCCGTTGCAAACTGAGTCCCGTACTGCTTTTGAAGATCGAGTTGGGATTGAGCATTTACTTTCTCCTCCGACCTCTGGAACTCAGCTTGAGCCTTGGCAACATCTACATCTGACTTTCCTGCGAAATCAATTACTGCCTCACCTTTAGGGACAGAAATAGGGCTATCATATCGCTCACCCTTATCATTGAATGTCTGATAATAGGTTACTTCGCCTTTATCATCAGTCTTAGTCGTGACTCCGAATGCTAGGGCAGTTCCACCAAGTTTAGCGGCCTGCTCAATCGCTTTCTTAGCTCCCAAGGTTTGAACATCAGCCAATACACCTGCCCTATTAGCGGCGGCATAGTCAGGGGGTGGAGGAGCCGGAGGCGGGGAAGGCGGCGATCCTCCATAAAACACCATGCTCGACCAAAACATTCCCGTATAGGAATGCGCCCATTTAGGATTAGCTAGCTGTCTCTCTAAAAACATTGTTTTCCTCCATGTACTGCCACATCAGACAGTGGCAAGTGTTAGATTTCTCATGCAATAGGAGTTCATTCGATCAAACATATTGATCCCGAACTTCCTAATTTTTCCGTCCTTTAACTCCCTGCGATAAGCTACAAAAGGCTTCCGGCCATACCTTGACCAAAGAAGATTAAATAAAGATGAGATTGCAACTCCTTGATCCGCAACTACTAATTCCACCCACGTTACGTTTCCTTCAGGATCATGCTTATATGGCTCAAGTCCATCTTCCGCTTGATTCAGAAATCTAACGCAAGCAACCCCCTTAATCTCTTCTCCATCCATCGCAATTCCGCATAGCTCCCTATCCATGTACCATTGAAAAACATTTGTGGTTTGAGTCACGTTCTCCCATCCCTTGATGCGTGTGCTTACCCAATCAGCCGTTGTTGAGGCAGTGATTGTCATAGCTCCTCGCTAGCAAAGGCATTCAAGAAGGAACTGACAATAACAGCTTGAAGATTGAGCTTGCCGGAACTGCTCTCCACTAAAACCTGAATACCCTTAACTGGCTGATTCCCAAGCAGGCTTCTTGCCCTCCTCTTGGCCTTCTGATTTCTCAGCACAGAGCTTGCGCTTAAAACAAATGGAAGGATAAGGGACCCCAAACCACCCGAATAAGCGGAGCTATCTATGTTTGAAAAAGCCGCAATCGTACTTCCGTTTTCATCAATCAAAGAAACAGAACAATAAGCGGTACTAGAATAAAACTGCACCTCAACATTGTTAAGGCTTTTGTAGCTCATCGCCTCCCCAAAGGTGAACTCTCTTGTTGTGAGGCTTGTTCCTATTAGCGATCCAGAATCAGTATAATCGGAGGCTACCTCATTATCGTCTTTGATCCATTCCCTCCATTGGAGAACTGATCCTGTTGGAGTAGCTAGAACTAGGCAGTTGGAAGGAGTATTTGTGTAATGAGCAAACTCGGAAGCCTGAAAGTTTGTCCATTTTCCGCTCCATGCCTTATGAACTGTATTATAGACAATCGAGCAGTTATTTACTGCGGAAGAACTAATAGGAACAGAAAGCATATACCTATTTTTATAATAGACCGCTGAAGCCTTGGAAATATAAGTTGTGTTGATCTCTTGAAATGTAGAATCAACAATCTTGCTAACTGGTTCGCTGATCTCCTGATCGGCCCCTTGCAAGATTCTCTGCATACTCCTGACTCCATCCTGAGCCAACCAGTAAAGATTTGCCCCCACCTGAGCAACCGTTCTATTAGCTACGCATCCAACGTCAGCACTTACGATTTCAATAGGCCAACTAGCTATTGAAGCGGCAGTTGGATCGGTAGTGATAACGTAGGTGGAGTTTTGCTTGAAAACCACAAGCCGGAATCCGGTCCAAGAAGTAATCGCCGTGATAGGCTCTCCGTCCCCACCAACCCTGAAAGAATCTACGCTAGACCATGCGGCAGTACCTTCAACGGAAAGAATGTCCGACACATAGATCGTGTCCGGCTCGGCAGTCCTGATGGCAAACATTCTGTTGGTATGAGAGCAAAGAAACTTAACCCCGACAGGTGCATTCGCCGCCGCAGGAATAGACGCAACGGTTGTTCCGTCAAAACTCTTCATTGCGCTAACTCCATCGCAAAAATAGAGTTTGTCCGAAAGTTGGGCAAAGTTCACCACATTATCCGAGCCGTTTGTCAGATAGGAGGACGAGTCTTGAGTCCATGATCCGCTACCAACAACTCCGTTATACCAGAATATCTTCCTGTTCTTGGCTATGACAATTTCATTAACAGTTCCAGTATCGAAGTAATACATCCCTTGGATATTTGCAGTGCCCTCTGGAACGGCTGACGAGGACACCGAGGCAGTCCCCCTCCTCGTCACGGCATTTCCAACCCTATCAATATCTACATTGATGAACTCTGAGCCTTGCGTTTCGCTTAGGAGTTTTGCAGAAGATATATTATTTACCCCACCTACAAAGGATGAGGTTATGTCAAAGAGGATTGGGTCGTCCAACCCCGAATTTGAGACAATGGGCATTTACTTACAGCTATCCCAAGAATGAGGATTTTGATCCGGAATAGACTGGATAATCCCAATCGGATCTTGACCACTCCCCTGAGTCCACCGCAGTTACAGTTAAATTGTAGGCCGACTGACCTCTTTCGATATTCGTGGCAACCTTAATCTGAGCCACACCATCACCGTACATCATTTGGGCTTTTGAATACTGCCTGTCCCTAGTCAGCATATCGCCCTCAGCAAATGCTAAAAGAGCATTGTCAATTCCCGAAAGGGATGCGCTATCAGTATCATTAGTTAAGTTGCGTGTTTGAAATTGAGATGATCCGTCAATAATCCGTAGCTTTATCTTGCCCAAAACTGTTAATGTCTTTGTTGTTGAGGGAGTCTGAACAAGCCTAATCTGACATACCCCTGCCGCAGTTTTTGGGAGTGTTACAAAGCCAAGGGGAGTTCCGGTGTTATCAAAGAGAGTGGGATCAATAGCATATACAGCTTCATGCTGAACTGGTCCTAGCATGGTATCAGACCAACGTACTGCTACTATCTGGTCAATCGCGGCATTAGAGATAGTTACATCCTGCGTTCCGGATGGAACCGATTGGGTGGATGTCCCAAGAGTGTCTCTCCAAAGCTGACTTGACCATATTAGCTCGTATCTCCTAGCAAGGAATAATTTGCATTGCGCTACTGAGTCAAAATCGGTTTTGCCAATTTTTCCTGTTACAAATGATGCCATGTCGGATAAATTCATAGTTTATTTTCTTTCTAGTTATTAAGAGTTGATTGAAGTATTTTTAGTTAATCAGGATATAGCCCCCATTACTGTCCCCACAACGGGCCTTGTGGCAGTATAGGTATTTAATGCTATGGCTTTGCCAGCAATTCCTGCGGCGTATCCATCGGCATGGTAGCCTCCATCAATGTCCGTAGTCCCTCGCGCTCCATTTGCCCCCAAGCCTCCTCCGCCTCCACCCTGCACTACATAATTGTTTCCGTTCCAATTTCTGCCTGATGCAACCGAACCACCACCTCCAGCAGTTATTGTCCCAGCTGAAGAGTTACTTCCCGATCCACTTCCAGCTACTAACCCAGCCCCTCCCCCACCATATCCGTAAACATTAACTGTGTAACTGCTACCGCCTTGAGGAATAAAAATATATGAGTAAAGAATTCCCCCGCCTCCTCCCCCTCCTCCACCGATAGTTCCATAATTATTTATTGTTATGCTTTTACTCAATGAGACTGCATCTCCACCAGCCGAGCCTGCTGTCTGGGAGCCTGCCCCACCTGCGCCGACAACATATACACCTGCTGAGATATTTACTGTAACAACGCTTCCAGCAGACCATGTTCCTGTAACTAGAGATGCAGTTGCCGTGCTTGAACTCCCGATGTTGCCATTGATATTAAATACCGCAGTTACATCGCTAGCTGAACTATCTCCTGTTTGAGTCGTATAAAGCGTTCTTAGGTTTATGTTATTCTGGGACGATACATTTACTATTATCTCATTTAGATATGATCGACTCCATACCCCGCCATTTTTGACGAAGATGCTCTTTACCTGAGACCAAGCTCCACCGTTTTTTACGAATGCTTTTTTAAGGATTGAAAAAGTGCCTGCGTTCTTGATGTAGGTGGATGGCATAAACTAAATAACATACACTATGTCACCATCTGCACCGCCGCTGGGAGTTGTGGTAGTTGTCGTGACTGTCCTAGTTCCGTTTGCGTTTGAGCCAATAGTCCCAGCGGTATGCGTTATAACACCGGATACATGAAACTTTGTTGATGGGGAGCTTGTTCCTACTCCGACATTTCCTGCCGAGCTAAAGAAAAGAGCACCACCTGAATTAAGTTTCGCAGGTTCTATGGTTGCGTCAGCTATTTTAGCGTTTGTTACCTGAAGTGCTCCAATTTTAACTGTTGTAATTCCTCCGTCAGCAACATCAGCCATTGCAACTGTTGTTGCGCTTGTGATTCTACCTTTTGCGTCAACCGTAATCTGCGGGATAGAAGATGCGGCCCCGTATGTTCCTGCCGTCACCCCAGAGGATGCAAGTGTTGATGTCGCGCTTATGTTTGCTGTACCGTTAAATGTTCCGGAAGTAATAGACACATCACCCGTAATGCCGATGGTGCGACCAGTTTGAAGCGCAGTTGCAGTTCCGGCGTTGCCTGTGCATGACCCCGAAGATCCGCTTACGTTACCCGTTACGTTTCCAGTTACATTACCCGTCACATCTCCTATTACCCCTCCGGCTATGTTCCCTGTGACGTTTCCAGTTAAATTACCTGTCACGTTTCCAGTAATAGCTCCGGCAACACCTCCGGTTGCGGTAATGAGTCCGGTGACTCCAAGTGTTCCGCCCATTGTGGTATTCCCGCCAACAGAGAAGTTTGATGTCGTGCCACCTTTAACAAGGTTGGATGCCGACATTTTCTTTAGGGCAACGGCTGAAGCGTCATATATAAGAAGAAGGTCATTGACCGAATCTACGGTTGCCTCCGATGACTTGTTGGTGATTAGATCAGGCTGAATAGATGCATTAGCCTGAATGTTGTTCAGCTTAGTTGCCGTTACCGTATCGCCATCCGAAAAACTCTGTGTTGTTGTAATTTCTGCCATAATGTTTGCTCCTAGTGAGATGTAAGACGGGATTTAATCCAGTCAAAGATAAATGAAAAAAGAATGCTCATCACAGTTGCCGCCCCTAAAATCTTTGCCCATATGTTTTCTATCGCGCTAACCCTCATGGAGATACGCTCAACCCACTCCCCAAGGTTGCAAGCCTGCTTCTCCACAATATCGCAAATATGTTTCTGCCGTTCCTGCATAGAACGCTGAACTTCCTCTAATCGAGCAAGCCGTTCTTTCATCTCCATAATAGCGTCCATAATATCTATCCCCATAACGCTAGTCATCCTTCCTGCCATTTCCCTCGAGATAGGATACTGCTACTGCGATATGGATAATGGCTCCGGTTAAAGTCTCGGGATTGCCGAGATCCTTTCTAACCTTTGCATAAGAAATTAAATGTTTTGTACGAGGATCATAATCCAACTCTCCGGCATTCAAGTTGTGTGCTCTCGATAGCTTAATAGCCCTCTCTAATATCTGGGAGTTAAGCCTTCCTAGGAATAGCTTGGCCCAAAGCCAAAATAGAAATCTTTGGAAGATATTCATTTCTTCCACCAATCCGCAGAATCCTTAGCTAGCCCTAGGATGGCTTTATGAGCATCTGCAAGGCTTGTAGTGAGGTGAACTGCTGGTTCTCCGTCAATATAGCCCAAGGAGATAAATCCTTCGCTAAGGAGGTATGACAGGGCTTTACAGGCTTGATCGTCTTTACTCATGGCTTTAATAAGGGGTTTTGTTATTTAAGGGTGAGCTAGGGGTTTGGCCTGCATCGGAGGCCGCGCCCATGTCGCTATAATTGGGTAATGGGTTCACGTCACGCTGGTCATGTTGCCGTGGGGAACATGAGCAGAGCAAGAGGGCAAGGAGGAGGAGGGGCATTTTAGTAGATTGCGTACTTAGTGTTTAGGTATGCTTCGACTTGCTGGCGTTGAGGGGTAGTCAACGCAACGTCATACACCACAACCTCTGCTAAATACCCTTGAAAAGGTTGGTTAATTGACGGATTCCCGCCAGCCAATCTTGCCCCTCCGTTTCCTATAACAACTTCTGATCTTTCGTAAAAACCATAACCAGTTGGGTTGCCGTCACTCGAACCATTTGTGTAGTAATTGATAGATGTCCCATCTTCTGTTATTGTTGTTCTTAGATATTTAGTACCTATTGTGCTTTGAGTATCTGCGTCAATGAACTCATTAAAATATCCTCCAAAATACCTATTTCCTTCATTGTATGAAGTGTAATTATTTATCCCGCCATTTTCGTAGGGAACAGAGTATGTGAAGTCAGCAACGCTATTTAAGATATAAACTAAGAATACTGATTTTCCTGTAAAAACATTGCTGTTAAAAAGACCAACATCTCCAGCATCGTTAAGAGCTTGAAATGATATGGCTGGTTTATTATTAAGCCCTGCAACTGAAGATGAAAGAGT
>Ga0214919_10006937_pt1 | contig 15407 bp, 14 predicted proteins | sample LL1503_MetaG_FD_177994 | JGI IMG/M metagenome (GOLD analysis project Ga0214919, IMG submission 177994) | Freshwater microbial communities from Lake Lanier, Atlanta, Georgia, United States - LL-1503 | ecosystem: Environmental > Aquatic > Freshwater > Lake | place: USA: Georgia | collected... | reverse complement strand
CCAAGACCAGCCGCATCGAACAGCAAGAACTCATTACTGCGCTGCTGGCGCACACCAGTTTGGAGAGTTCTGCGCCGATCAACCTGACCATGGTGGGGCTGGACGGGCGGCCTACGCAAAAGTCGTTTCGCCAGATGCTCACCGAGTGGATTGCGTTTCGCCAGACCACGGTGGAGCGGCGCTCGCGCCACCGCCTGGGCAAGGTGCTGGACCGCATCCATATTCTGGAAGGGCGGCAATTGGTGCTGCTCAATATCGATGAAGTGATTGCCATCATCCGCCAGTCGGATGAGCCACGCAGCGCACTGATGGAGCGCTTTCGGCTGTCCGAGCGCCAGGCTGAAGACATCCTGGAAATCCGCCTTCGCCAACTGGCGCGACTGGAGGCGATCAAGATCGAGCAAGAGCTCTCTGAACTGCGCGACGAGCAGAAAAAGCTGGAAGACATTTTGGACAACCCCGCCAGCTTGCGCCGCTTGATGGTCAAGGAAATTGAGGCGGATGCCAAAACCTTTGCTGATGCACGGCGCACTTTGATTCAGGCCGAGAAAAAAGCCGTGGCCGAAATCAAAATCGTTGATGAGCCGATCACGGTGGTGGTCAGCGACAAAGGCTGGGTGCGCGCACGCGGCGGTCATGGCCACGAGGCGGCGGGCTTTGCGTTCAAAGCGGGCGATGCGCTGTATGCCACTTTTGAGTGCCGCAGCGTGGATACGCTGATCGCTTTTGGCTCCAACGGGCGGGTGTATTCAGTGGCAGTAGCTTTGCTGCCCGGCGGGCGCGGCGACGGCCAGCCGCTGACCAGCCTGATCGAACTGGAGGCAGGCACACAAATCCAGCATTACTTTGCTGGCCCGGCCGCTGCGCAGTTGCTGATCTCCAGCAGCGCGGGCTACGGCTTTATGGCCACCGTCGAAAATCTGGTTTCGCGCAACAAAGCGGGCAAGGCCTTTATCACCTGCAACCCCGGTGAGTCGGTGTGTGCACCCTCGCTGGTGGCAGGCGCCAGTTTGCCGGCCCAGGCCAGCACGCCGGCCACTGCGCAAAATGCGCCGCGCACGGCGGTGTTACCGGCCACCGATGTGGCCTGCGCCTCGACGCTGGGGCGCATTCTGACCTTCAAGCTCTCTGAGCTCAAGACCATGGAAAAAGGCGGACGCGGCTTGATGCTGCTCGACTTAGACGGTAAAGACACCCTGGCCGGCGCCGCCGCCTACACCCGCAGCGTGCGCATTAGCGGCCTGGGCCGTGGCGCAAAAGAGCGCGAAGAAACGCTGGAAATCCGCAGCCTCAACAACGCCCGCGCCGCGCGTGCGCGCAAAGGCAAGGCGGCGGATCTGGGCTTCAAACCGGCTGCGGTGGCGCGGGTGGAATAGTGCGGCGCTCCTGCGTCACGTTGTATTTATCCCACAGAATGGAAATCGTTTGACAAGCACTTGTAATTACGAAACAGTAGACGCCATGTTCACACAGTGTTTTGCCCAAGTCCACGTGCAATTCGCCAATTTGGCGGGTGTCGCAACGACTTTGCAAATGCTGCTGACCTGCCAAATTGATCGAAGGCGGGCTTTGTGAACCAGTGGTAATAATTTTTGCCAAACCGCAAAGCCCGCTTACCCAGCGGGCTTTTTTCTTGTCTAAAACATCCTACAAGGAGAATTTTCATGAACGAAGCTTTGATTTCCCTGCGCCGAGCAAAGCCTGACGATGCACCCAGTCTGGTTGCCTTGATGACAGATGAAGCGGTTTTCGGCAATTTGCTGCAGTTGCCCTACCCCAGCGAAGCCGTTTGGCGCGAACGGCTAGAAGCCAAATCCGGCAACGGCGATTTGCAATTGGTGGCCATTGCGCAAGGGCAACTTATTGGGAGTGCGGGTTTACATTCGAATCTGCATGTCCGACGCCGCCACGCAATGAGCTTGGGCATCTCCGTGGCAGCGAAGGCCCAAGGCCAGGGCGTGGGCAGCGCGTTAATGGCGGCCTTGATGGACTATGCCGATCGCTGGGCCGCGGTTTTACGCATTGAACTTACAGTGTTTGCTGACAATGCGCGCGCTATCGCGCTTTACCAAAAATTTGGTTTTGTGCAAGAAGGCCTGCTCCACGCCTATGGTTTGCGCGACGGGCACTACCAAGACACGCTGGCCATGGCGCGCTTGCATCCGTATCCGCCCGCGCGAGGTCATTAGCCTTTTGAAAAACCTCAGTCCGAGGCCCGCGCCTCGGACTGTTTCCAGGTGTAGCTAAGCACCATGCCCATGCTGGCGCCGGTGTTTTGTTGTACCAGGGGGCTGGCCTGGTTGGCGGCGCCGTTCACGCTGTCCAGGCGGCCATAAAAAATCAAGCGTAAATCGGGGTTGAGTAAGTGCGAGACCGAACCCGCCAAGCGCAGCGACAAGAGCCCCGCTTGCGCCGTGTAGGCGCTGCGGGTGGCGGTCACTTCGCTGGGACGCACGCTGTAAAACATGGATTGCATGCTTTGGTCCGCCCACACGCCGCTGACGCTGGCGCTGTAGGAGGTGCCTTCGCGCGCACGGTGGGAAAAGCTGAGCTCCGGCTCGAAGGCGACGCCGCGCTGCGCCAAGGCGCTATTGAGGTCAAACACGCCGCGCAGCGGCAAATCCAGTCGCCATTGGTCGGCCGGTGTGGGCCGGCTGATGTTCCAGCGCAGACGGGGACCAAATTCCACCAAGGTGCCTAAATCGGCCATGCCTTTGCGGGCCACGGTGTCGCTGGCGCGTGAGCCCAGGGAGCCTGAGGCGCCGATATCGAGCTCCCAGGTGGGCGTTTTGAAAGCACGCAGGCCGGCATTGCCGCCGTCCAGGCGCAGCACATCGCCCCGGTAAATGAAAAAAGGCAGCGCCAGCGCTTGTTGCACCCGTTCTGACGAGCCCGGATAGGCTTGCTGTGAAACGCCGACCGCTACCGCGCCGACCTCCCACAAAGGCAATCCATTGCTGCTTTGAGCCCCAGCGTTGGGGCTAAGGAGCAAAAAAAGGCCAGCGGCGGCTGCACAAGTGGCCAGAGGGTAGGGGGCCCAGGTTGGGCGGCTGATAGGGCTTTTTGTTTTCACTTATGCTGGCCTCTTTTATGTCAAATGGTCCGAAAAGGCTGCGTTCTACCATGACTTCAATTTCACACACCGTAGCAACGGCTTTGCAGTTTGCATGTAAGCAAGTACCCTGGGCCGCAGTGCGCTATAGCCGCGAAAGCACAACCCAACGCGTGGTGCGCAATGACGTACCCCAAACCAATGACACCAGTACTGACGAGGGAGCGATGTGCGAGGTGCTACTGGACGGCCATTTTGGCTACGCCGCCACCGCAGATCTGAGCGCTGCGGGCTTGCAAGAGGCTTTCTCGCGCGCCATTGAGACCACTCGGGCCAGCAGCGCGCGCAAAGCCCATGCTTTTGCGGCGCGCCAGCGACCGGCGGTTTCGGGCAGCTACCGCAGCGCCCGCACGCGCGATCTCGATACCACCGGCCTGGCCGAGATCATGGATTGCCTGCTGGCCGCTACCGCTGCGATGAAAGGCGCCGATACCTTGGTCAATCGCATGGCCCATGCCATGCTGGTGCAAACGCAGCTGGACTACTTCACCAGCGCCGGTGCCCAAACGTCGCAAAGTTTTGACATGGTCTCGCTCAATCTGTCGGCTACGGCGGCGCAAGGCAGCGAGTCGCAAACGCGCAGCTGGTCGCGCACCGGGCAATGGGGCGGCGAAGTGTTTGCACGCGAGGCCACGGTGCAGCAGGCCCAGCGTATCGCGGCCGAGGCGCTGGCACTGCTGGGCGCGCCCAACTGCCCCAGCAGCCCCATGGACCTGGTGCTGATGCCCGACCAAATGATGCTGCAAATCCATGAATCCATTGGCCACCCCCTGGAGTTGGACCGCATCTTGGGTGACGAGCGCAACTACGCAGGTTGGAGTTTTGTGCAGCCCGAGGACTTTGGTCGTTTGCGCTACGGCTCTGAACTCATGAATGTGTCCTTTGACCCCACCCGCTCCCACGAATTTGCCAGCTATGCCTATGACGATGGCGGCAACCCCGCGACCAAAGAAATGCTCATCGAGGGCGGCATTTTGAAGCGCGGGCTCGGTGCGCTGGAGTCGCAAGAGCGCTCGGGCATCCCCGGCGTGGCCAATTTCCGCTCGGCATCGTGGAACCGCGCGCCCATCGACCGCATGGCCAATATCAACCTAGAGCCGGGTACCTCCTCGCTGCAAGAGCTGATCGGAAAGGTCGAGCGTGGCATTCTGATGCACACCAACCGGTCTTGGTCGATTGACGACTACCGCAACAAATTCCAGTTCGGCTGCGAATACGCCCAGTTGATCGAGGACGGTCGCCTCGGCGCGGTGGTGCGCAACCCCAATTACCGTGGCATCACCGTGGATTTTTGGAACTGCCTCGCTGGCGTGGGACGCGATGACGAGGCCCACGGTACGCCGTATTGCGGCAAAGGGGAGCCCAACCAGGTCATCCGCGTGGGGCATGCCTCGCCGCCTTGTTTGTTCCGGGGTGTGGAAGTGTTCGGAGGCCAGGCATGAGCACGCAAGGCTTTTCGCAGGCTGTTGCCGCGCATTTCGACCAACTTTGCGTCCTGCTGTTTGACAACCTGCACAGCGGCGAGGACCTGAGCGCCAATTTGGCCGCTGAGGAAACACTGTTTTTGCGCCTCAACAACAACCGGGTGCGCCAAAACACCGACGTGCGCCAATCTATGCTGGCGCTGCGCTACCAGGGCGGCGGGCGTACCGTAGATCAAACGCTGACCTTAAGCAGCCACTTAGTCCATGACGGTGCTGCGGTTCTTGCCGCCTTGGCGCGTTGCAGAAGCGAGGCGGCGGTGCTGCCGCCCGACCCCTTTCAGGTCGCCATGGACAACCATGGCCGCAGCCACGAGGAATTTGTGGGCCAGTTGCTCGCACCCGAGCCCTTGCTCCAAGCGATCGTCGGTCCGGCCGATGGCTGCGACATGGTCGGCTTTTATGCAGGCGGCACCGTGGTGCGGGCTAACCGCAATTCCAAGGGTCAAAGCCATTGGTTTGCCAGCGACAATTTCTTTTTCGACTACTCGCTCTATGACGGTCCCAAGGCGGTCAAAGGCGTGTATTCGGCCGCGGTTTGGAACCCGGCCGATTGGGCGGCAAATCTGCAACGCAGCAAGGGTGCACTGGCTTTGCTCCAGCGCCCGGTACAAAACATCCGTCCCGGTGCCTACCGCACCTACTTGGCGCCAGCGGCGTTTTCCGACCTCGTAGGCATGATGGGCTGGGGCGCGCTCTCTGGCGCGGCCTGGAAACAAGGGCGCAGCCCCTTTAAGAAATTGGCGGAAAAAGAGCTGCGCCTCTCGCCGCTCTTGTCGATCAACGAGAACTTTGGCATGGGCTTGGCCCCGCGCTTTAATGAGTTGGGCGAGGTGGCCCCCGAATGCCTGCCTTTGATTAGTGAGGGCGCCCTGGCCAACTTGCTGGTCAGTTCACGCAGCGCCAAGGAGTACGGCTTGCAGGCCAATGGTGCATCGGGCGGGGAGTCGCCGCGTGCACTGGATGTGGCGCCGGGCACCCTGGGCGCTTCAGAGGTGCTGGCCGCCTTGGGTACTGGCTTGTACCTGTCCAATTTGCACTACCTCAACTGGAGCGATCCGGTCTCGGCCCGGGTGACCGGCATGACGCGCTACGCCTGTTTTTGGGTGGAAGGCGGCGAAATGGTGGGCCCGATCAACAACCTGCGCTGGGACGAGAGCCTGTATGACGCGCTTGGGTCTCAGTTGTTGGCCTTGGGCAGCCAGGCGGAAATTTCTCCTGAAACCGGTACCTATGGGCAGCGCAATCCCGGCGGCGTGCGCGCTCCAGGTGCGTTGATTGAGGGATTTAACTTCACGCTGTAGGCCTGCGCGCAGGCCAGCGTGCAAGCTGGCTGCAGGGTCCCTCAGTGAAAATCAGCGTCATGGAACGAAAAATTCTGATCGCAGGCGCCGGCATCGGCGGCCTGGCCACGGCCTTGGCTTGTGGCCAGCAGGGGATGGCTACGCAGGTTTTTGAGAAAAAGCAGGTGCTCTGCGAGGTTGGCGCCGGGGTCCAACTGGGCCCCAATGTGCTGCGTTTGCTGGAGGCTTGGGGCTTGCGTGCTGCCCTCGATGCCGTGGCCTGCTTCCCGCAACGCTTGGAAGTGCGCAGTGCACTGACCGGGGCTTTGCTTGGCACCTTGCCTTTGGGCGCCCGGGTTGTGCAGCGCTATGGCGCCCGCTACGCCACCATTGCGCGGGTCGATTTGCATACGGTGCTGCACCGTGCAGTGCAGGCGCAGGGCATGGCACAGGTCCATCTGGGGCAGGCGGTAGCCCGGGTCAGCCAAGACGGTAATGCGGTGGAGTTGCTCACCGAGGACCAACGCAAGCGCCGCGCCAATGTACTGATCGCTGCCGATGGTGTTTGGAGCCATGTGCGCGACTTTTTGCGCCCCGAGGCCCAAGCCCGTTTCACTGGCCATCTGGCCTACCGCGCCATGGCCAAGCAGTCCGACTTACCCGAAAGCTTGCGCAGCGATTGCGTCACCGTGTGGCTGGGCCCTTCCATGCACGCGGTGCAGTACCCGGTGCAGGCGGGCAGCATGCTCAATACGGTGGTTTTGGTCGAAGGCGCCGCCCCCGAGCATGCGCAGGCCTGGGAGCAAAACGCCGTGCGCAGCGACCTGCTGGAGCAACTGTCCGGCGTACACGGCAGTTTGCAGGACCGTGTGCGCTCCATGGCCCAGTGGCGGTTGTGGCCCCTGTGCGGCCTGCCCCACCTGCGCGGCCCGCAAGACATGGCTTTTGGCCGTATTGCGCTGCTGGGCGATGCCGCCCACCCCATGCTTCCGTATCTGGCCCAAGGTGCCGGCATGGCCATTGAAGACGCGACTGCTTTGGCCCAGTGCCTGCAGCAAGGCCCCAGCGATGATGCCCAAGCCTTGCTGGCTTATGCCCAAAAGCGCTGGCATCGCAACGCGCGCGTTCAGGCTCGCGCGCAGCGCAACGGGAAAATATTTCATGCTACAGGCCTCACGGCCTGGGCACGCGATACGGCCATGGGAGTTTTGGGACGGCGCATTCTGGATGTGCCTTGGTTGTACCAAGGGCCGTGAAGCGCACGGATCGGCTTGCCTAAAGCTCGGTGCGCAGGCTCCAAATTTCCGGGAACAGCACCACGTCGAGCATCTTGCGCAAATAACTCACACCGCCCGTGCCGCCGGTACCGCGCTTAAAGCCGATCACCCGCTCCACGGTGGTCACATGGCGAAAGCGCCACAGGCGAAAGGTATCCTCCAGGTCGGTGAGTTCTTCGCCTAGTTGGTACAAATCCCAGTAGCACTGCGGGTCGCGGTAGACCTGCAACCAGGCCGCTTGCACACCGGTATCGGCCAGATAGGCCTGTGACCAATCGCGCTCCAGGTGTGTGGCCGGTACGCCAATGCCCCGGCGCGCCAAGAGGCGCAGTGCCTCGTCGTAGAGCGAGGGACTGCGGTAAGCGGCCTCTACCTGCGCCAGCAAGTCTGGCCGGTGCGCATGCGGGCGCAGCATGGCGGCATTTTTGTTGCCCAGCGAAAACTCGATGCATCGGTACTGGTAACTCTGAAAACCGCTGGAACTGTCCAGGTAGGGGCGGATGGCGCTGTATTCGGGCGGCGTCATGGTGGCCAACACGTCCCAGGCGTGGACCAGTTGCTCCATGATGCGGCTGACGCGGGCCAGCATTTTGAAAGCCGTGCCCAATTGGTCTTTGGCGATATGGGCCATGGCGGCGCGCAGCTCGTGCAGCATCAATTTCATCCACAGCTCGCTGGTCTGGTGCTGCACGATGAACAGCATCTCGTTGTGGTCTGGCGAGCGCGGGTGTTGGGCGTTGAGTATGGCGTCCAGCGACAGGTAGTCGCCATAGCTCATGCTGTGCGCAAAATCCAGCTGCACATCGGCCTCGCTCTGCACAAGGGCTGCGCTGCCTTGCGGCGCGGGCGTATCGGAATGCAAAGGGCAGGCGCTCATGAAAACCGATTAAGTAACCGCATTTTTTTGCCTCCATTGCGGCGCGCGCCATGCGCCGGTGTGCAGCACATCGCGCAGCTGTTCCACGGCATGCCAAATGTCTTCAAAGCCAATGTACAAGGGCGTAAAGCCAAAGCGCAGCAGGTCCGGCTGGGCCTTGTCGTCGCCGGCCCGAAAGTCCCCAATCACGCCGCGCGCAATCAGGGCTTGCACCACGGCGTAGGCGGCGGAGTTTTCGGCCTCGCTGTCCAGCGTCAAACTGACCTGCGAGCCGCGCTCTGCATGCGTGCGCGGTGTAGCCAGTCCCAGGCCAAAGCCTGCGCAGCGTTCTTCTACCAAGGCGATAAAAAGGTCGGTGAGGGTCAGCGATTTATGGCGAATGGCAGTCATGCCACCCAAGGGCTGCGCGGCGTCGAAAACATCCAGTCCGCATTCCAGCAAAGTCAGGCTGACGATGGGCTGCGTACCGCATAAAAACTGGGTGATGCCCGGTGCTGGACGGTAGCCCATATCAAATGCGAAAGGCGCCGCATGGCCCCACCAGCCGGACAGGGCTTGCATAAAGGGCAGGTCGGTGCGCGCGCTATGGCGCGGATGCGCCCATAAAAACGCCGGTGCCCCGGGCCCGCCGTTCAGGTATTTGTAGCCGCAGCCCACGGCAAAGTCGGCGTCGGCCCCGTGCAGGTCCACCGGCACTGCACCTGCGCTATGCGCTAAATCCCAGACCACCAGGGCGCCGGCTGCATGGGCAGCGGCGCTGAGGGCGGCCATATCGTGCATGGCACCGGTGCGGTAATTGACGTGCGTGAGCATCAACACGGCCACGTCGGGCCGCAGCGCCTGCAACACGCCGTCGGCCTCGACCAATTCCAGGGTGCAGCCATGGGTTTGGCACAGGCCTTGCGCAATGTACAAGTCGGTTGGGAAGTTGCTACGCTCACTGACGATGACGCGCCGCTGCGGGCCCGCATGTTGCGCAATCCGAATGGCTGCAGAAAGAACTTTGAACAGGTTGACCGAGGTCGTGTCTGCGGCCACCACCTCGTCGGCATCAGCGCCGATCAGGGCCGCGATGCGTGCGCCCAAACGCTGTGGCAGGTCAAACCAGCCCGCCGCATTCCAGGACCGGATCAGGCCGTTTGCCCACTCCTGCTGCACCACCTGGGCTGCGCGCGCTGGCGCAGTCAAAGGCATAAGCCCCAGGGAATTGCCGTCCAGGTAAATCGTGTCCGGCGGAATATGGAAGTGCGCGCGCAAGGGGCGCAAGGGGTCCGCGTCATCGAGCCGGCGGCAGTGGGTCAGAGTCATCATGGTTGGATAAGCGATGGAGGTGAGGGCTTGGGCTGAATTTTGAAAAAGACCATAGCACCAAGGCCTGGCGCCTTGTGTCGCTTATTGGAGACAGCTTGGCAATTCCCCGACTTTAGCTAAGCCTGTAGCTTATGCCCTATAAAGTGTCCCGTGACGGCACGCTCGATGCGCTACCATGCCCGATAGTGGCGCTTGCCTGTACGTACAAGATCCGGAAATTTGCATGACACAAAAACTTGGGACCCGTTGGAAAACTTTTCTGCTCGTGGGCATCGCCTTAGCAGTGGGTGGCGCTGTGGCTGAGGACAAGAAAGCCATGACCAAAAAGCCTTTTCGCATTATTGATACCGTGTGCGATTTCAATTCCAGTGAAATTGCGGCTGAAAAAGGGCAGTTCATTTGTGTTTATGTTTGCCGCGACCCAGACCATTCCAAGTTGTTTCAGGTCTATAGCAACTCGTCTTTTGGCAAATGCCCCACGCCGATAAAGTCCAAAATCAAGCAGACCATCAAGGAAGAAAAGCCAGCCGCACCCCCGCCAGCCAAACACTAGGCTTGGCGCCCCAATAGCAGGTACTCCATCAGCGCTTTTTGGGCGTGCATGCGGTTTTCAGCCTCGTCCCAGACCACGCTTTGGGGGCCGTCAATCACCTCGGCCTGAACCTCTTCCCCCCGGTGCGCGGGTAGGCAGTGCATAAACAAGGCGTCGGGCGCGGCTGCGGCCATCATGTGGCTGTCGACGCACCAGGAGGCAAAGGCAGCGCGGCGGGCTTCGTTTTCGGCCTCGTAGCCCATGCTGGTCCACACATCGGTGGTGACCAAATGTGCGCCCCGGCAGGCCTCTAGCGGATCGGCAAATACCTGGTAACTGTCGGTAGAGCGCAGCCCGGCGACCGACTGATCGATTTCATAGCCGCTGGGCGTACTCACGTGCACCCGAAAGCCCAGCAAATCGGCCGCCTGCAGCCAGGTGTTGGCCATGTTGTTGCCGTCGCCCACCCAGGCCACGGTTTTGCCGGCAATCGATCCCCGGTGTTCGATGAAGGTAAAGATGTCTGCCAGCACCTGGCAGGGATGGAACTCGTTGGTCAAGCCGTTGATGACCGGTACCCGCGAGTGGGCAGCAAAGCGCTCGATTTTGGTTTGCTCAAAGGTGCGGATCATCACCATATCGGTCATGCGGCTGATGACCTTGGCGCTGTCTTCGATGGGCTCGGCGCGCCCCAGCTGGCTGTCGCCGGTGGTCAGGTGTACGACGCTGCCGCCCAACTGGTACATGCCGGCTTCAAAGCTGACGCGGGTGCGCGTGGACGCTTTCTCGAAAATCATGGCCAGCGTGCGGTCGGCCAGCGTGTGGTGTTTTTCGTAGACCTTGAATTTCTTTTTGATCAGGGCTGCGCGGCCAAAGAGATAGGCGTATTCGTCGGCCGACAGATCGCTAAATTGCAGGTAATGTTGCATGGCGGGGCAAGGTTTAGTCAGCCAAAAACTGGCAGATCAGAGGGCACAAAATGGCGGCAATGTCGCTCGCCTCGGCTTCGGTCAGGATGAGCGAGGGCACCAGGCGCACCACGCTGTCGGCCGTCACGCTAATAAGCAAACCTTTATCCATGGCCTGTTGCATAAGCGCGCTGCAGGGCTTGGACAGCTCGATACCCAGCATCAGGCCCTGGCCGCGAATGTCTTTAACGCTGCCATCGGCCAGCTGCGCGGCCAGGCCTTGCGCCAAGCACGCCTTGAGGTGATCGCCCACGCGCTGGGCGTTGGCCAGCAGATCGTCGCGCTCCATCACCGCAATGGTCGCCAGGCCGGCGCGCATGGCCAGCGGGTTGCCGCCAAAGGTGCTGCCGTGGTTGCCCACGCCCAGCACCTTGGCCGCGCGCGGCCCGGCCACGATGGCGCCGACTGGAACACCTGAGCCCAGGCCCTTGGCCAGCGGCATGACATCGGGCACGATCCCGGCCCATTGGTGGGCAAACCATTTGCCTGTGCGGCCCATGCCGCATTGCACCTCGTCAATCATCAGCAGCCAGTCGCGCGTGTCGCACAGGCCACGCAGCTCGCGCAGGTAGTCCATGTGCAAAGGATTGACGCCGCCTTCGCCCTGGATCGCTTCGACAAACACCGCCACCACGTTCGGGTTGCCCTCGGTGGCGGCCTTGAGCGCCTCGATATGGTTGACGGGCACCCGGATAAATCCCTCCACCAGCGGTCCAAAACCGGCTTGCACCTTGGGGTTGCCGGTGGCGCTCAGGGTGGCAATGCTGCGCCCGTGAAAGGCTTTCTCGTACACCACGATTTCTGGTTTTTCTATGCCCTTGTCATGGCCGAACTTGCGCGCCAGCTTCAGAGCTGCTTCGTTGGCCTCCAGGCCGCTGGAGCAAAAAAACACGTTCTCCATCTGCGAGAGCGCCACCAGCTTGGCCGCCAATGCCTCTTGCAAAGGCACATGGTAGTAATTGGAGGTGTGGATCAGGCGCGTGACCTGGTCTTGGAGCGCCGCCACCAAATCCGGGTGGTTGTGGCCCAGCGTGTTGACGGCGATGCCGCCCAGGGCGTCCAGGTATTTGCGCCCCTCGGTATCCCAGACGTGGCAGCCTTGCCCGTGCGAGAGGGCAATGGGCAGGCGACCATAGGTGGTCATCACATGGGGGGATGCGGCGGCGGTCATGGGCTCACTCCGGAAATGCACAAGGCGATGGCACAAAACAAAGCAGCCCAACGCAGGTTGGGCCGTTGAACGCGAATTTTAGAGCCTCGAACCTGCTTGCGCAGCGCCTAGAGGTCCGGGCGGGTGTTTGCAGAGCATCGCAGAGGCGGCCATTGCCCGTGTTGCATGCAATGTCAGCCGGGCGCTGAAGGTAAACTGGTGATGCGGTGCAACATGCCCGCGTCCTGCATTTCGACCGCGTGCTAGCGCACGGCGCCCACCCAAGCCCATGGCCTTTACCCTTGCCAAAGAAACCTACATCCTCGGCCTGACGCGTCAGGGCAGGGTGTTCCGACCCAGCGACTGGGCCGAACGCTTGGCCGGTGTGATGAGCCAGTTTCGCCCCGGCGGGCCGCAGCCGGGCAGCCATTTGGGTTACTCGCCGTGGTGCGTGCCCACCTCGATTGGCGAGACCAAATGCGTCATCGTCCACCCCGACCTGCGCGAGCACGATGTCATGGCCTGGGACTTTTGCCTCAATTTCGCCCGAGACAATGACTTGCAAACCAGCGAAGGCGCGCCGGCCGATCTACCCGAAGTGGCCTCCAAGCCGCGTGCAGGCTAATCATTAGGCGCGTTTCATGGCCCAAACCATCCATTCTTACGAACCGCGTCTGGGCCACGGCCTTGCGCACGACCCTTTCAATGCCATCGTCGGCCCCCGCCCGATCGGCTGGATCTCCACAGTCAGTGCCGACGGGGTGCGCAATTTGGCGCCCTACAGCTTTTTTAATGCCTTTAACTATGTCCCGCCCCTGATCGGCTTTAGCAGCATTGGCTACAAAGACACGGTGCGCAATGCCCAGGAAACGGGCGAATTTGTCTGGAACTTAGCCACTTTTCCGCTGGCGCAGGCCATGAACCAGACGTGCGCGGGCGTTGGGCCCGAGGTTGACGAGTTCGCCCTGGCTGGCCTTACCCCTTTGGCCGCCGACCTCGTGCGGCCTGACCGCGTGGGCGAAAGCCCGGTCAGCATGGAGTGCCGCGTCAGCCAGGTGTTGCAGTTGCAGGGCGCCGACGGCCAGGCGGTGCAAACCTGGCTGGTGCTGGGCGAGGTGGTCAAGGTGCATATTGCCGCGCACTTGCTCAAAGACGGGGTGTATGACACGGCGGCCGCCGAGCCCCTGTTGCGCGGGGGCGGCCCGGCGGACTATTTCCGCATCAGGCCAGATCAACTGTTTCAGATGATGCGTCCGCGTTAAGCCGGCTGGAGGCAGTTGTTGGCGCTTTGGGCGCCAAGGGGGCACAAAAAAGCCGTCTTGCGACGGCTTTTTGCTTTGCTGGCAGCGCACCCGATTCAAACGGCGAATCCTGCAAGAGGATTCGGGCGGTGCACCTGAAGAATCAGGCGGCGAGGGCCAAGGTTTTTACCTTGGAAGCCAAACGGCTCTTGTCGCGGGCGGCTTTGTTTTTGTGGAAAATGCCTTTGTCCGCGATGGTGTCCACAACGGCTTGCATCTTGCCAAACAACTCTGCGGCTTTGGTTTTGTCACCGGCGAGAACGGCTTTTTCAACGTTCTTCACCGCGGTGCGGTATTTGGAGCGCAGCGAGGTGTTGGCTGCATTGATTTTGACGTCCTGGCGGACGCGTTTGCGGCCCGACGCTAAGCGCGGGTTCTTTTTCTTGGGTTTTCCGGATGCCATATATATGTGTCCTAGTGTCTGTGGATGATGCCAGCAAAGCCCGCTATTATAGCCGTGCGGGGCCTTGGCGCTAAACTGCGTCCGTGAGCCTTCTTCGATCCGCCTCCACCGTATCCCTCTGGACGCTGGCCTCGCGCGTCACTGGTTTGGTGCGCGAATCGCTGATGGCGGCCTTTTTTGGCGCCAGCGCCATGACCGACGCCTTCAACGTCGCTTTTCGCATTCCCAACTTGTTTCGGCGCATGTTTGCCGAAGGCGCCTTTAGCCAGGCCTTTGTGCCGGTGCTGGCCGCCAGCAAGGCCCAGGCGGGCGACGCGGCCACGCGCCTGCTGATCGACCGGGTGGCCACGCTGTTGGCCTGGGCCATGGTGCTGCTGTGCGCCACCGGGGTGCTGCTGGCGCCCTGGATGGTCTGGGCCATGGCCAGCGGCTTGCCCGCAGCCGGATTTGACGCTGCCGTGGCCATGACACGCTGGATGTTCCCCTACATCGGCTGCATGTCCTTGGTGGCCTTGTCCTCGGGCGTGCTTAACACCTACCAGCGCTTTGCGATACCGGCGGCCACGCCGGTGCTGCTGAATTTATGCACGATTGCCGCAGCCTGGTGGTTATCTCCGTACTTTCAGGCCCAGGGCATCGAGCCGATTTTTGCCATGGCAGTTGGTGTCATGGCCGGCGGCGTGTTGCAATTGGGTATGCAAATCCCGGCGCTGGCCCGCTTGGGCATGCTCCCCCGCTTGGGACTGGGCTGGCGCGCTGTGAGCGAGGCTTGGCAGGAGCCGGGTACCCGCAATGTTTTGCGCCTCATGGGGCCCGCCTTGTTGGGTGTGAGCGTGGCGCAGATTTCGCTGTTGATCAACACCCAAATTGCCTCGCACCTGCCCCCTGGCAGCGTGAGCTGGCTGAGCTACGCCGACCGGTTAATGGAGTTTCCCACCGCTATGCTGGGCGTGGCCCTGGGCGTGGTGCTGATGCCTCGTTTGTCGGCGGCCAGCGCTACCGCCAATTCGGCTGATTATTCGGCGCTTTTGGACTGGGGGCTGCGCATCGTCGTCCTGCTGGCCACGCCTTGCGCCGTGGCGCTGTTGGTGTTTGCCAAGCCTTTGGTGGCGGTGCTGTTTCATTACCGCGCCTTTACGGACCTTGATGTCCAGCAAACCGCGCTGGCGCTTATGGGTTGGGGCGTGGGGCTAGTGGGCATGATTGCCATCAAGGTGCTGGCGCCGGGTTATTACGCCAGCCAAGACATCAAGACACCCGTGCGCATTGCGGTGGTGGTGTTAGTGCTGACCCAGCTGCTCAACCTGGCGCTGGTGCCCTATTTGCAGCATGCGGCTTTGTCTTTGTCGATTTCCTTGGGCGCGCTGCTCAACGCCTTGTGGCTGCTCAATGGGCTGCGCGCGCGCGGCAGCTACCGGCCAGCGCCGGGCTGGGCCGGGTTTGCGCTGCGGGTGGCGTGTGCCTCGGCCTTGATGGCGCTGTTCTTGGCCTGGGCGGCGCAGGCCTTGCCGTGGCTGCATATGCCCGGCGGTGCGGTGCAGCGCGTGGGCGCTGTGGCGGCTGTCGTGCTGGGCGCGGCTGGCTTGTACCTGGGCACGGTGGTGGCTTTGGGTATTGAACTGCGGCAGTTTTTGCGGCGATAAGCGCCTGAGGTCGACTGCATTTGCGCTAGAGTTAGGAATGAATTTTTCTTTTGCACCGCCCGAGCCGCT
>Ga0214919_10006936_pt1 | contig 15409 bp, 15 predicted proteins | sample LL1503_MetaG_FD_177994 | JGI IMG/M metagenome (GOLD analysis project Ga0214919, IMG submission 177994) | Freshwater microbial communities from Lake Lanier, Atlanta, Georgia, United States - LL-1503 | ecosystem: Environmental > Aquatic > Freshwater > Lake | place: USA: Georgia | collected... | reverse complement strand
TACTAAATTAAATAATTTAATAGAAACAATGGATAATAGAAATATATATGATTTTTTCAATAATAATAGAAACGCATATGATTTAGATGATGAATATTACAGAATACATTATGATATTCCAGCTGATCTAAATATTGGATCATTTAAAAAACGATTTACTAAATTAAATAATTTAATAGAAACAATGGATAATAGAAATATATATGAAGTTTTCAATAATAATAGAAACGCATATGATTTAGATGATGAATATTATAGAATACATTATGATATTCCATCTGATCTAAATATTGGATCATTTAAAACCCGATATACTAAATTAAATAATTTAATAGAAACAATGGATAATAGAAATATATATGATTTTTTCAATAATAATAGAAACGCATATGATTTAGATGATGAATATTATAGAATACATTATGAAATTCCAGATATATTTGATTCAAATATATACTGTAAAAGATATTCAATATCTCATACCCCTCCCTTAGATTTATATCAGTATTTCGATAAAAATAGGAACCAGTTTTCTTTAGATATAGAATATTTTAAAATAATGTATAATACTTATGAGTTAGATTGTGATGTATATTATAAAAGTTATAATAATTTATTTGACAGAACATTAGATCTAACAAATTACATAGATTTAAATATATTATTTAAACATTATAACGATAAATCGTATGAGATTGAATCTAAAGACAATTTAAAATATTTTTTGAATTTATATAATATTGACACTAATGAGTTTAATCTGGATGATTATTTAGGTAAATATACATTTTTGAAAAATAATACTATAGAATATATTTTACAATTTTATTTAACAAAAATAACATTAGATGATGTATTTAGTGAATATTCCAATTTAAAAAAATCACAATTAACGTATGATCAAAAAGTATTTCAATGTAAATATAACATAATACTAATTCATTTTACTAATAATAATGAAAATCATAAACGAAAAAACTATATGGTTTTAGGCAAATTTAATGATTCAGATCTATTGAATGATAATATAGATTGTGATCTTTTTCATATTTTAAATAGTTATATCTGTGGAACTGTTAATAATGATACACCTGAAAATTCTAACAATACACATTTAAGACATAATTTAAATAAGAATAAGAATAAGAATAAGGGACTGTATATTAATGCGTATTTGAAAGAATCACCTGAATTTGAGAGTTTTTTAAGCAAATATACAATTAAAAATAGAATTATTAATAGAATTATTAACACAAATATTGATACGAATATTGATACGAATATTGATACGAATAACAATCAAAATTATAGTTTAGATAAACATAAATATATAAACGAATCCCCAGAATTTAAGAGTTTTTTAAGCAAATATACAACTAATGATACAACTAACGATACAACTAACGATACAACTAACGATACAACTAATGATAATAGTAGTTATCAAAAAAACTATAGTTTAGATGAATATAAAAATATAAAAGAATCGCCTATGTATGCAGACTTATTAAGAAAATATACAAGTAATAATGCGTCTATTAATGAACCTATTAATGCGCCTATTAATGCGTCTATTAATGAACCTATTAATGCGTCTATTAATCAAAACAACTATAGTTTAGATAAAGATAAATATAAATATATAAGCGAATCGCCTATGTATAAAGGTTTATTAAGCAAATATAAAAATAATATATAAAATTACTAATTTTCTTTTATTTAGCATAATTAATATAATTTTTATTTTGTTTTATTTTTTTTTATTTTGTATAATATATAATGTCGAGCTACGTTCCTCGTTTCAACCGATTCGGTGCTGATGGTACCGAACTATCCGTAGGTAATTCTACAGCTGATTTATTAATTGCGATTATTGTCCATACCTTTTCGCCCACCGATCTAGAAGGTGGAAAAATCCCTAAGTCTGTGATTAAAAATTTGTTTCTAGATTTTGGATTTGCGCCAGTGTTTGCTTTATTGAATAATACAGATGCTGATCTCAGCTCCAAAGTTTCAAAAGTATTATTGCTTTCTAGTATTCCCACACAAATGGTTGATAGTTCCATTGTTACCACTCTATTCGCTGTTAGAGATGGCGCTTCAGTCCCCGCAAAATTATTTTCTGATTTTAAAGATTTTGCAACTTTTGCTAAGGCTAACTTAGAAACATCTCCAGTAGTTGCTGGTTATTCTAGATGGTGGGAACTTTCTACTTTGAAGACAGCTGGTGTTCAGTTGTCAATATCTGCTAACTCAACTGTTCAGATGATTGTTGATTATTTGGTTGGTTTTACTAGTAACGGTGTTGTTGCTGGTAAAGGATTAGGAGCAAATGGTTCATACAACACTAAATTGTTGTCCACATTTGAGGCCGCTGATGCTACAGCCGATGGTCTTTTGCTATCTGATTTACAATCTTTGATTGGTGCTGGAGCAATGACTGTTGCTAATTTATCATCGATCTTTAACTGGAAATCATTACTTACTGGCAATTATGATGTAGCAAACATTAAAGCTACTTATTCTGTATCTATGAGCAGTTTAGTTAGTTTTTTGAAATCAGCATCTGGTGTTTCTACATTAGATGTTAACGGTAAATTTAATAAATTAAACATTACCCTTCCTTCACCTGCTCCTTCTGCTAAGTTTACAGCAATAAAGATTGCCAGTTTAATGAATTTCTCTAGTGCTGATTTATTAGCTAACTCTGATTTTGTTGGTGCTATATTTTCTAGCAATGCTATTGCTAGCGATTTTGAATCCATTTTTACCGGTGCTTATTCTAATCTTTCTTTAGCAAACCGTCTTGCCGGACAGACAGCATCAGTTCCTTTGGCTGCTGGCGCTACAATCACTTTGTCTGATATGGTAAGACGTTCTTTAACAAGTGACTCTTTGGCTTCTATTATTTCTACTATTTTATCATTAAAGGCTTCTTACACAATTACCGGTTATACCCAATTTGTACAAAAATCTTATTTACCTACTACTGTTGGTGGTGTTACAACTCCCGGTGTTATGCAGGCTGCTATTACTGCCGCTGGTGGTGTAGCTGCTAATTATAAGACGTCTTCTGCTGATCCTAATGAGGTTCTTGATATCTTAACTTCTTCTGAATTGAACAATTTGTCTGCTCTTTTTAGTCTTTCAGAATTACAAGCTCCTGCTGTAAATGGAACTACACCCGCAAAAGGAAAAAGCATATCTGTATTTAATGGCACTACAACTTTCAATTTAGATGATTTAGTTGTATCTAATCCACTTGTTACCCCATCTGCCAACGTTGTCGCTACTGTTGCTCGCACACTTTATTTTTTCCTTGATTCCAATAATTTACCACATATAATCCAAAAGATTGTAGGCCTTGGTGGTGTATCTATTTCTGATATGATCCCTGTTTTATCAGTTTCTTCTGTAGACACTGTTATCAGCGCTTTACCAGGTATAACTGAGGAAGACAAATTAAATATCCGTTTAAGAAACCAGAACAATAATACAAACGCAAAAGCTATCACTGCTGTTACTCAATTGCTTTCTAAAGCACAAATATTTACAGTTATTGCCGGCACATTTTCAAATAATCAAAGTCCTTTGTCTTTATATTTATTCGAAGCTTTTTCTAGTAAATCAAATATGTCTTTGTATTTACCTTCTATCTTAGACGCTGTTAGAAATGGTGTTTATATTAATGGATCACTAGAATTATCTGCTCAGGAGGTTCGCACTGCTATTAACAAGGTTATTGGTGGAACTGGCGAGCCAGCTCCTGTGCCAACAAATTTGAATGGAGAAACTGCTATTCGTGTATCATCCACTGTTACTGGTATTGTTAGCAACGCGCCAAATTTTAGATCCTATGAAGGACAAACACTTGCTGGTGCTTTAATGATATATTTGCTTGCAAATCAAGTATCATCGTGCACTATGTTAGATATATTTGGTGCTAATGTTACCCCTCAAGGTGCTAGTAGCCCACAAATGGCGGCAACAATGAGACAGACATTGGGAGGCATTAATTTAGAAGCAGTTGTCTTTAGATCTTTCTTCAATTTATTAAGATCTATTACTCCCGCTGTTTTAAATGCCCAATGGCCTGTAGGTGTTTCTAGAAGCGCTGATATGGCTGATCATTGGGTTTATGCTTTCTTTGATGAATTTAATAATTATGCTACTTTAGTTGATGCTCTAGGAGGATTAGGTTCTAACGATACTATTAAACTCTTGATGAGCTATACAAAGACTTCCCAGAAAGTAAATATAAGTTCTGGCATTATTACTAATGGTGTCGATATGGTAGCAATCCCCGGTGTTTGGTTTACCAACCCATCTGGTAACTATAGTGGAAATGGCGTAACCCCACCAGTACCAACTGCAATTTCTGAAAATTCATATAGTGAGTTAGTAATGGACGCTCTTCAAGGTCAAGTAAGTAAGGCTATGCTATAAACTTTTTAATGTATAATTGTTCTTAAATAATTTACTGTAAAAATATAAATAAATTTTAATAAAAAATGTATTTATGTATAATAATGGAACTAGGTTATTCTGTATGGTTTATGATAATATCAAGTTTTATAATTCAATTGTCAGTAATGAGTTTTATTATGACTGATTCATCAAAGAATATAACTTTTAGTTTGGGTAAATTTTATATATCTGTAATAATGGCTTTATTAATGGGTTTAACGGAAGTTGTAATGTTTGATGTTCATATGAAGACTATAAGTGTAACATATTATTTATCATTAATATTTTTGTTAGTTATTGCTATTTATTTATATAGAAATCAGATATACATAGAAGATAAAGATTATTTATCAGAGATGATAGAGCATCATTCAATGGCCATATTAACGAGCGAAGAGATCTTACAGAAAACTCAGTCTGAACGTGTAAAAAAATTGGCAGAAAATATTATTTCTACACAGGAAAAGGAGATAGAATATATGAAACAATTAATTGAATATGAAAAATAATAATCAGAGTTTATAATATATGAAAGCTGGTTTTGAAAAAATGGATATAGATAATCCTTTACAAGACTTAGGTTTTGAAGAAGGTGAATTAGACCTGTTTTTTTATGATAATCCAGATGTTAGTTCAGAGCAATTGATACAAAGATATTTGGAAATTTCTAGAGAAGATCCTTTTAACTTAGGCTGGGAAAATGTAGAAAATGCTATATTGGCTCCATATATGACTGGCGCATTTAAGCCAAATGGAACTCAATTTACTAAACATGATATAGCTAAAGTCGTATTAGAAAGTTTTGATGATATACAAGAAGGTGGTTATAAAAGAAGTCTTAGAAAAATAAAACGAAGGAAAATAAGGAAAACAAGGAAAACAAAAAAATCCAAAAGAAGAAAAACAAGGCGTCGTTAGTGGGAATCTAATTTGGGCGCCGTTGGACGCGAAACTAATTTGGGCGCCGTTGGGCATCAACTATATGGCATTCACCAATTCATAATGTTGGCGCGCTTCATCGTCTTCTAATACTACTTTTGGAGGCTCTGACCACTCACTATATGCCTTTGCTTTTGTCGTGGATCTATCTAATGCTAATAACTGTTTTAATGCCAACATCCTCCTTTTCAAAGGGTACATTGAACTTGATATTTTTCGTGATAGTTGTTTCCAACGCCACTCGAATTGTAATGCTGATTGCCAATCAGGAAAACCTTCCACATGACACGCTCTAATCCAAACTTCTCCATTTTCTACCTTTGATCCGGTTTGGAAAGCTCCTCCCTTTATTTCTTTGTTATGTTGTCTTAGACGTCTATCTAAATCAACTGTTGCTCCAACATAAGTAGAGTTATCACTTGATAATAATAAATAAACAAAAAATGGCATTATTTATTATTATAACATATTTTTAAACGTATATAAATAAATATACTATAAATTTCAACACGATTTATTTAAAATATTTTTATATTTAAGAATACTAGTATGAATGTTAATATGTTTAACACGAATAAATTTATGAAAAACAGAAAAGCTCTGCGAAATATGTATTTAGAAAAATTAATAAAGGAAAAACAAATTAATAAAATGATAGAGTATACTAATCAATTACTAATTGAAACACAATATAAATTAGAAAATAATACAACTGAAACGATTACTGATGAAAAAAATCTTACTACTCAAATAATTAGTGATGAAAAAATTAGTGATGAAAAAAATCTTACTACTCAAATAATTAGTGATGAAAAAATTAGTGAACAAAAAATTAGTGATGAAATAATTAGTGATGAAATAATTAGTGATGAAATAATTAGTGATGAAATAATTAGTGAACAAAAAATTAGTGATGAAATAATTAGTGAACAAAAAATTAGTGATGAAATAATTAGTGAACAAAAAAAAGAACCAGATATTTATACATATAAAAATAATGTATTAGAATGGTCTACTGATTATCAAAAAGAACCAGATAAATATATGGCTAGATTAATAGAGATAATTAATAAAATATTAAATAATGACATAGATAATTTTACATATAGAGATTTGATTAAAGATGACTCAAAAATAACTCCTTCTGAAGATATATTTTTAGCTATTGAAAATTCGAAAATACACCATATTCCAGTTGAATCTAATATATCAGACATAATGTATAATGTAAAAATACCATTATCAATTTTAGAAAACAAAAATGATCAAATTATAAAGAGTAATGATCGGGTTGTTGAATTAGAAAATGATAACAATAGTAATATCTCAGATACTGATAGTAATAGTATTGATAGCAATAAAACAGAAGATAAAAAGGATAAAAAAATTAGTTTTAACTTTAACAAAATAAATAAAATAAATAATGGCTCTCAAAACGATAAAAATATAATTACAAAAGATACATTAATAGATAAGTTAAATTCTTTAGTTAAAAAGGTAAATGATAAAGTAGAAACGGAAATAAGTAAAGATGTATTTATGATTTCTCAATCTATAACTGAAAAATCCAGTGAAAATATAGTCAATATAATATGTTCTATGATATTGGATAAGATAGAAAAAGTAATTGGGTAATTAATTGAATTTAATAGTATTTTACAAAAGTAATAATATTAAATATTGTATTTTATCTAATCGAAATATTGTTTAAGTTTATTGAATATACTTTTAAAGTGTAAGGATATAAATTTATGAGATACCTTGTTAATCTCATCACCTAAACTATAATTAATAATAACTTTTGACGATGTATGTTTGTTTATTAATTGTAAATCAAAATTAGATAAATAAATATGATTGTTATTTTTATCGATATTATTATCTACTAAAGTTGAATATAAAGTAGTACATCCTACTTTATTATTCTCTTTAATTGAATAGTTAAAATATAAATATACTTCTTTAGAAGTACCGTCAAATGAGGGCAAATGTTTTGAAGCAATTGTAATAATTACGTTATGAACATTTGTATTTGAATTTGTTTTTTCTGAATAATTTAAAATTTTGTCTTTATTTAATTCAAATACTAGTTCAAATAGGTTATGATCATTTATAATTTCAACAATATTTTCATACTTTTCTAAAACATCAAATGTAATTTTAAAGTCATTTGAGTCTTCTAAATGTTCTAGTAATATATCATTATTAGAGCATAATGTATACCATTCACTATCGTTGTCCATTTTATATAGTATTACAATAATAAAATATTATTATATAAACTAATTTTTTTTATTAATTACTTGTAAACAAAATTTTATCTAAGTGGTCAGTAATAGGAAGGCGTCGGTGATTCGTCATATCTATTATACTAAGACAAGAAACAATAGATAAAAGCAGTTTTACACCTTTATGATTATTATTTATTTGAATCGAATTACATATTTGTAATGCTTCTAAAATTAGTTTTGAATCAAATGTTCTAAAATTATCACGTAATGGTGCTAATTTATTGCTTGTAAAACATAAATCTGTAAATTTTTTTATCATAATATTATCATCATCAAATACAATTTTTGCCAAGGATTTTACTAGTCTTTTAAAATTTGTATTTTTTATACTAAAAATAAAATCTGAAATATATTCGGCCTCTTTTTCAGTAATACTAATAACTAACCCAAAGTCAATAATACCAATTCCATTTTCTAAACAAATAATATTTCCACTATGTAAATCTGAATGTATAAATTTATGTATTAGGTATGACTCTATCATAAACCTAGCTAAACTATTTGAATACTTTAAAAATATAGGTTCATTAACAGATGGTGATATTCCATCTAAGAAATCCATTACAATAAATTCGTTAGAAATAGTATTAAACTCTGTATAAATTTTTGGAATAATTATATCATATTTTTTTGAAGTTGTTTGAAATTTTTCATTATTTGATATTTCATCTTTTAAATTAGTTTGTTCTAATAGTAATTTAGTGTTCGATTTAATTATATTTAACAAAGATGAAGAATTTACACTTTGAAAAATTGATATTAAAAAACTGCATACGGTGATTATCGATATTATACTGGTAATACCCTCTTCAATATGTTTATGTATATCTTTTCTGAGTATTTTAATAGCTACTTTATTTCCATTTAATTTTGCTTTGAATACTAGAGCAACAGTTCCACTATTGATCGGTCTTATATTATTTTCAAAAACTAAGGTCTGATTTGTGTTTTTAACATACAAATTAATACTGTTAAGTATCTCGTAATTAATATCTTTTTCTGTATATGGTACGTTACTATTAAACCACGTGAAGTAATCTTGAATTTCATCATTAGTTGGTAAAATATTTTTAAATATATCCCATTGTAACATTTTAGCATATATAATATTTATTTTCGATAATTCATTACAAAACTCTTTAATCATATCAATATAACTTATTAGTCCCATTTTATATTTAACAAATGTATATGAAGTAAATAATATATTGTTTATGATTATTATTGTGTTTATAATATATTTGAACATATAATTATATTATATAATAAATTAATTATTTTTAACGAGAATATAGTTATAATTTTTGTGTATTTTAAATTATACTATAAATATTGCTTCCTATTATATGTTATAACCTTTTTATAAAATATAAAATATTTTAATATACTTATAATTCATTGATGCATAATTTAGGTAGAGGTATGTGGCGACGCGTTGGCGATTTTGAAAGATTAAGAGTTCCTCAATTAGAACAGCAATTAAAATTACAGCAATATTTAGCATTTATTGAGTTTCAAAAAGAAAAAAAAAGACAAGATTATATACGCTTTTATCGTAACTCAATATTACAAACTAAAATGGATAGTGAAAAGAAAGAAAAAGAGAAAGAATTAGTGCCAGAATTAGTAACAGAATTGGAACCAGAATTGGAACCAGAATTGGAACCAGAATTGGAACCAGAATTGGAACCAAAATTGGAGACAGAATTAGTGCCAGAATTAGAGACAGAATTAGTGACAGAATTAGTGCCAGAATTAGTGACAGAATTGGAACCAAAATTGGAACCAGAATTAGTGCCAGAATTAGACTTGAAACCTGAACCCATCGAGGTTAACAGTAAAATAGATAGTGTAGTTAGTATTGAAAAAACTGCCATTGAAGATCCTTATGTAAAAATTATTCCAAAGAAAAAAAGAAACAAAAATAAATAATAAAGTTGGTTCTTTTCTTCTTTAAGTTAAAAATAGGTTAATATATATAAAAATGAAAAGTGAATCAAAAGTCCGAAAGGGAAATGAAAAATGGACATTTTTAAAATGTCCAAAAATGAAAAGGGAAAATACTTTATGAAAAAAAGTGTTAAAATCCGAATTGTGACGATAATGCTCACAAAAATATTTTTTGTTAAAAAAAAGTGTTACGATAACTTTTTGAAGTTTTTTGCGCGGAAATAGACATTGGGATTTTTTACTAGCATATATTAAGGAGAATGGTCAGTAAAAATTCCCAAAAAATCCAAGACAAATATGAATGTTGTTTTTGTAACTATATTACCGTAAGCAAAAAAGATTTTAATAAGCATATTTTGTCTAATAAACATACAAGGCTAGAAAATGCTAGTAAAAAGCTAGACAAAACAACTGAATCATTATCAAACGATAATAAGATGTATGCTTGTAAATGCGGTAAAACATATAGTCACGATAGTAGCTATTATAGACATAAAAAAAAATGTAATGTAACAAAGGTTACAGATTCAAATGCTGAAACGGTTGATAAAGACCAATTAATTATAATGCTTATTAAACAAAATGCTGAATTAATAAAAGAAACAACTGAATTTAAACATATGATGATGGATGTCATTAAAACTGGCACTCATAATACTACAAACACTACAAATATGAATTCACATAACAAAACATTTAATTTAAATTTCTTTTTAAACGAGACATGTAAAAATGCATTGAATATAACTGATTTTGTTAGTTCAATCAAGGTATCATTAGCTGATTTAGAAAATACAGGAAGACAAGGATATGTTGAGGGTATATCAAATATAATATTAAATAAATTAAAAAATTTAAATCATTATGATAGGCCAATTCATTGTGCAGATCAGAAACGTGAAGTATTATACATAAAAAATGATAATCAATGGATCAAAGAGAGTGAAGAGAAACCTCTTTTAACAAAGGCAATAAAAACCATTGCGAATGAGAATATAAAACAAATAAAAACATGGAGAGATAAAAACCCCGAATGTACAGATGCGGAATCAAAGAAGAATAACTTGTATTTAAAGATTGTTAGTAATTCGATGAATGGTTCAACAGAGGAAGAAAGTGATAAAAACTTACATAAAATAATAAGTAATGTTGCGAAGGAAACAATAATCCCAAAGGAGGTATAAAAGTAAATCGTAATAATAGTAAAAAAAATGTATATTTATATTTTACATGGATTTAGAGCAAAAAATAGATAAAATAATTAGTATACTAACAAATATCGAAACCCGACTGGATAAAATAGAAGAGAATCTTAATGGCATAAAAGAAGATAATAAGGTAGTAGAACAAGATTGTTTAAAAATGCGAGAACATATTGATTTTGTAGAACACACATATGATGCTGTTAAAATGCCATTAAATTATTTAAAAAATAATATTGAATACATAATGGGTAGTAAATCGGTTGATATGCTTTTACTCGAGGATACCTAATTATAATAAAATTGAAGAAAAAGTAAAAAGGTGTAAAGAAAATTGAAATTAGTTTTAATTGTATAAGTATTTCATATACAATTAAATAAAACAAAATGGGATCCAATTCTTCCAGAAATTCTAATTATTCCGATAAAAATTATAATTGGGATCTTGCAAAACAAAATGCTGATAAAATATACAATTACCGTATTAAAAATTATAATCAAATGATAAATGGACCCATTCAGTTTTACATGATGCAAGTTGAAGCAGAATATGAATTAGAGTGTATTCCACCTGGTTTCCGAGGAAAAAATCATTAATAAAAGGTGTAAAGAAAATTGAATTGAATCTGATGGTATACATTTTTTATAACATTATACACGTGAAATATGAACTTATTTATAGTTATCTTACTTATGAATTTTGTGCATTTATTTTGTGATAAATTTGGTGAAAGGGTGTCCAAACATTTATTGAGAGGTGCGTATAAAGAAGAGCGAGAAAGACAATCTCTAAAATGGTTTGAAATGACATTTGATAACATCTTTGATAAAATAATAGAAAGCGCAAAAACCGGAAAAAATGAATACCAATTCACTATTGCGTGTTATCCATTAGAATACTCATCAAATTATCATTGTGAAATACGCAATATAGGAGAACGTAAAGAATGGACCCGTGAACACCCTTTTATTACAAAGAAACAATTCAGAACAAATGTACTTGATGCGTTACAAAACTCATTTCCCGACAGTAATTTTACAAAAACGTATAAGAATTGTTGTGAGCATTATAGCATTGAATGGTAATGTAATTAAAAAGATAAAAATATCAAAAAATCAATTATTCTCTTTAAGTTAAAAATAGGATAATATATATAAAAGTGAAAAGTGAATCAAAAGTCCGAAAGGGAAATGAAAAATGGACATTTATAAATGTCCAAAATTGGAAAGTGAAAAGATTTTATGAAAAAAAGTGTGAAAATCCGACTTGTGACGAGAATGCTCACAAAAATATTTTTTGTTAAAAAAAAGTGTTATGATAAAATTTTATATTTTTATGCGGAAATAGTTTAGAAGTTTTTTTATTAGGATTATATACTAATGAAACCTAATAATATTACATCAAAAATACATCCAAAATTTATATGTGAAAACTGTGACTTCAAATGCTCTAAAAAAGGTGACTACAATAGACATCTAGCAACTGATAAACATAAAAACCTAACAATTCCTAATTTGTTAACATCAAAAAACATCACATACGAATGTAACTGTGGCAAAGTATATAAGCATATGTCAACCCTTTGTGCTCACAAAAAGAAGTGTATTGCCGAAGAAACAGAAGAAAATGGTTACTATGAAGGGATCAATATTAAAGACAAAGATGCTTTAGTTTTACACTTATTAAAACAAAACGGAGAATTACAAAAGTCATTAATAGAATTGTCAAAGGATAAATCGGTAACAAATAATAATACAAACTGTCATAATACAAATAATAATGCATTTAATTTGAATTTTTTCTTGAATGAAACGTGTAAAGACGCATTGAATATTACAGATTTTGTTAGTTCAATCAAGATATCACTAGATGATTTAGAGAATACTGGAAGACAAGGATATATTGAGGGTATATCAAATATAATATTAAAGAATCTAAAAAATTTAAGTCATTATGATAGACCAATTCATTGTTCAGATCAGAAACGTGAAGTGTTATACATAAAAAATGATAATCAATGGATCAAAGAGACAGAGGAGAAACCTATTTTAACAAAGGCAATAAAAACAATTGCGAATGAAAATATAAAACAAATAAAAACCTGGAGAGATCAGCATCCAGAATGTACAGATGCAGAATCAAAGAAGAATAGCTTATATTTAAAAATTGTTAGTAATTCGATGAGTGGAACAGACAAGGAAGAGTGTGACAAAAACTTAAATAAAATAATTACTAATGTGGCAAAAGAAACAATAATTCCAAAGGAAAATTAGAAAAAAATATATAGTAATTATATATGTCAAAAAGTGCTATTATAGAGTATAGAAAAAGGGTGAAAACCTCAAAGTGTCGTGGGTTAGGTTCAAGAACTTGTTCAAAAAAGCCAGGATGTAGTTATGCTTACAAAGGAAAAACAAGAAAATTTTGTAGAAAGTCAAGAAATACTAGACGCGCAAAATTGGTATATCATACCCCAAAACAATCACCGGGAAGCTCAGAATACGCTTCAGCAAAGTCACAATAACTTAAATTATACCATTTGTTAGTTAGTAAAATATATTAGAGACAATACTGTATTATATTCTATAGGATGGAAACAAAAATGATTAATATATCAGTTCCAATAAATTGGAAAGCCCCAGAAATAATGAATACGTTAAACGCTGAAGAAAATGCGTTTATATTAAATGCTGGAAGTGAAATGATAAAAGAGGCGCGTAATTTGGTGGCAGGTTTAAGTCAAAAGGAGATCTATAATAAAATAAGGGAAGAGTCAAAATCAGAAATTCAAAAACTGGAATTGGATTTGTTAGTTCAGAAGGAGTTACAAGATAAGATGGGTTCAAGCATTAGAAGCATTTACGAAAAACAGTTAGAACAAATGAAGTCACAAAATGAAGAGTTAAAGTCACAGATAAAAATTTATGAGTGTGAAAATAAGGATTTTGTTAAAACAGAAGTAAAAAAAGAACGAGAAAAATTTAGAATTTTGTTAGAAGAGAAAGAAAAACAAGTAAATAAGATAAACGAAACACATGAATTAATTTTAAAACAACAAAATCAAAAAAGTACATCACATAAAGGCAAAGAAGGAGAAAAATTATTTGAATATTATTCTTATGAGACATTTAGAGATTTTAAGGGATATAATTTAATAGATAAGCATACACAAGGGGGGGAAGGAGATTTTCATTTACAGTTTGAAGAGTTTGATGTGTTAGTTGATGCTAAAAATTATAAGAAAAAGGTACCAAATGATCAAAGACTAAAAATAGAAAGTGATTTAATTAAGAATGAACATTTAACATTTGCTTGGTTAGTGTCATTAAATACAGATATAGATAAATATAATAAGGCTCCAGTAATGTATGAATGGATCAATACAAAACAATGTATAGTATACATAAATAATTTAACTGAAAATGAAGATCCACGAAAATTATTAAGAATAGTATGGTTTACGTGTAAAGAATTATATAAACTTGTGCAAGAAGTGACAATTGAGAATAAAGAATTACAAGAATTTAAGAATGATAAATTTAATTTAATGACTAAAATAAGAACTATGCGAAAAACGATGCGTGAAATAAATACAACATTAAATACGACGCGAAATATGTTACAATTAATAGATGATGAGTTTAAAGAAATATTATCATCGGAGACAGAAAAATTAGTTGAATCAAATTATTCAATGTTTGATGATTGGTGGGATACTAACATAGAACAAACAAACGGAGATGAAAAAATATTATCAACGGACCTATGGTTTAAGTTTAAGCAAGATAATAAAACATCAATGAAGGAATTTGATGTGACAACAGATAAGTTTAAACAATTTATAAAAGCAAAAGTTCCAATGACGAGTATAATATTGAAAAGTAAAAATGCGAATAGTGCAATTGAAATAAAAGGAATAAAATGGAAGTGTGTGGAACAAGAAGAAGATCAAAAAATAGAAACATTGTTAGTTAGTGATGTTCCTAAGAAGAAAATAATAAAAAAAATAAAATCTACAGAAGTTTATTTTGATGAGAAAACAGATAAAACAATAATAGAAGATTATATAGTAAGTAATGATGATGTGATGCAGTTAGCAAATAAACATAACATAAAAACATTTCAGTTGGTATCATTGTTAGTTAAATATAATATAGTAACTAAAAGAGATGAATCAAGAGGATATAATAAATACAAGGAGACTGATGAATATAAAAGTAAAATATAAAATTAATTAGAAAGCATTTATGTACTAGTGTTTAGGAAACAGGGCAAGCCCTTAGCCACAAGTGGCGTTTCCTAAACACTATCAGCAGTCCGACGAAGTCGTAGTGACACGATATGACCGCAGATAATAATATTTTAATACGCGGAACTTGAGACGACGATAATGTTTCTCAGGCAATGTAATAAATTATGATGATAATTGGGTTCAAATTATTATCATATATATAGCGGCCTTACGATAACCAGTCTCTGTGACGATGAGACCATAAGGATGATTGAGTTCATAATAATTTGTGACGATAAATGCTCACAAAAATAATTATAAATATATG
>Ga0214919_10006935_pt1 | contig 15410 bp, 12 predicted proteins | sample LL1503_MetaG_FD_177994 | JGI IMG/M metagenome (GOLD analysis project Ga0214919, IMG submission 177994) | Freshwater microbial communities from Lake Lanier, Atlanta, Georgia, United States - LL-1503 | ecosystem: Environmental > Aquatic > Freshwater > Lake | place: USA: Georgia | collected... | reverse complement strand
AAAGCGCAGCAGAATTGGTGGCCACAGCCAAAGCCAATCCAGGTCGTATCAATTACGCGTCACCCGGTGTTGGCACGCCTCATCATTTGTCGATGGAACTCTTTAAGAGCACTGCCAATGTGTTCCTAACGCACATTCCTTATCGAGGTACCGCGCCCGCTGTTTCAGACTTGTTGGGGGGTCAAGTTGACATCATGTTCTTGCCGATCCATGTGGCATTGCCGCAAATCAGAGCAGGCAAACTCATTGCTTTAGGGCTTGGCAGCGAACAGCGACACCCTTTATTGCCCAATGTACCCACCATTGCAGAATCTAAGGTCGGCCAAGTGAATGTCGACATGTGGTTCGGCATTTTCGCGCCCAAAAACACACCCAACGACATTGTTCAAGCCTACAACAAAGAAATCAAATTGATCTTGGCCAGTGAAGACATTCAAAAGGCCTTTCAACCCCAAGGCATGGATCCTGCCAACAGCACGCCCGAAGAGTTCGGGCGACTGGTTGAAAAAGATGCCATCCGTTGGGCAGCAGTCATCAAATCTCAAAATATCAAAGCAGAATAAACATGAACATTGCCATTGTGGGTGGCGGCATAGCCGGCTTAAGTTTTGCGTTAGGGCTTCACAAGCGCGGCATTGACTGCGATGTCTTTGAGGCAGTCAACGAAGTCAAAGAAATTGGTGTCGGCATTACGCTGCTGCCCCATGCCATGCGCGAACTTGCCGAAATTGGCGTTCAGTCTGCCATTGAAGCAGCCGGCATTGAAAACCTGGAAAGTGTGTTTTTCACGCACCACGGTCAATTTGTTTACAAAGAGGCTCGAGGGCGGCACGCCGGCTATTCACTTCCAGAGATTGGCGCGCACCGCGGTAAGTTGCACCGTATTTTGTTTGATGCTGCAGTCAGCCGATTGGGCGCAGACAAAGTGCACACCGGCATGAGATGCACTGGCTATTCGCAAGATGACAATGGCGTTCATTTGAATTTTCTCAACGCCCACAGCAACACCAACGTGTCAGTGAAAGCCAAAATTGCTGTGGCCTGTGATGGTGTGAACTCTGCCGTTCGCAAACAGATGCACCCCACAGATGCACTTTGTTTTGGCGGCATCAATACCTGGCGTGGTGTCACCATTCACCCGCCCATCCTGACCGGCAAAACTTATTTGCGAATTGGCACGGTGGAAGTCGGCAAAATGGTCATCTACCCCATCGTCGACAACGTCGATGGCAAAGGCAACCAGCTGATCAACTGGGTGGCCGAATTGCAAAAACCCAACGCCGTCATGAACGACTGGAATCGTTCGGTCGACCCAGGCGTTTGCGCAGAAATCTACAAAGATTTCAAGTTTGATTTTCTCAATGTGCCCGAACTCATCTTGAAGTCCGAGAAGGTTTTTGAATACCCCATGGTCGACAAAGACGCATTGCCTTTCTGGACACAAGGGCGCATCACCCTCATGGGCGATGCTGCTCACCCCATGTACCCACGCGGCTCGAATGGCTCCGCCCAAGCGCTGATAGATGCGCGAACATTGTCTGATCAATTGAGCCAGCACACTGATCCGCGCGATGCACTGACAGAGTACGAATCTTTAAGACTCTCCACCACCGCCAAAGTGGTTGAAACCAATCGCAATGTTCCGCCCGACTTCATCATCATGAAGGCGCAAGAACTGAGCGGCGGCAAACCTTTCCGCCACATTGACGATCTCATTAGCCAAGACGAGTTGCGTCAAATTTCAGACAACTACAAGAACGTGGCAGGCTTCGCTTTAACAAAGTGAAGAGGCGCCTCAATGGCCTTTGGAGTCCTCAGGGGCTTGCTTAAGTTGAGCTGATTAGAACTCGACTCCGCCTGAAGATGGCGTGCGCGCAGTTGCCCACACCCACCTTCCACATCTTGTCCTGCAGAATTTCTCAACTTCGTGAGAATGCCTTGGCGATGCAAGGTGCGTGCAATTTCTGCAGCACGTTCCCATGAAGGACGCCTGAACGGCAAATCATCCACTGAGTTGTAGGGAATCATGTTCATCAATGCGTATTTGCCTTTAAGCAATCGAACAATACCTTCAATTTCTTCTTGCGTATCGTTCACGCCTTCAAGCAAAGTCCACTGGTATTGAATGGGGTAACCCGTTTGTTGCGCGTAGATTTCCGCAGCCTCCACCAGCTCTTCAGGGCTCATTTTGGGAGCTCTCGGCAACAATTCAGCGCGCAAATCGGCCCGGGTGGAATGCAAAGAAAGCGCCAGTGCGGGCTTGACCAAACAAAGCGGCAGTCTCTCGAAAACCCGCCAGTCGCCCACAGTTGAGAACACCAATGACTTGTGGCCAATGTTACCCACCGTGCCCAACACGTCAATAGCCTCCAACACATTGTCCAGATTGTGCGCCGGCTCACCCATGCCCATGAACACCACTTTTTTAACAACCCGGTGCAACCTAGCAAAGGCAACCTGCGCCACAATTTCTGCACTGCCCACTTGCCTGATCAAGCCTTCTTTGCCCGTCATGCAAAAGACACACCCTACGGCGCAACCGACTTGCGAAGACACACACACACCATCGCGAGGCAAGCCCACTGTTTCAACGGTTTGGCCATCCTGAAGCGCAAGTAGCCAACGCACCGAGCCATCTTCTGCGGGATGCGTTGATTGCAAGCGAAGCAAATTGGAAAGTGTTTCGGACAACTGCGGCAACTCTTGACGCAAAGCCGCCGGCATGAAGCTTTCAAGGGGCCTGCTGCCACTGTTTTGCGGCTTGGCTTGTGACCACAAACGCAAAATGCGCTGCTCATGGGCAGGACGGGCCCCTAAGCAGCGCAATTGGTTTCGAATTTCAGTGATCTGTTGAAATGCCATGCCGCTATTGGACATGAAATTTCAGCTTTATTGCATGCTGATGCCCGCGTCTTTGATGACTTTTCCCCAACGGTCCATTTCGCGATTCATCAAGGCACCCAAAGCTTCGGGACTTGAAATATCGGATTCAACACCGGCAGCGTAAAGCTCTTTTTTGGTTTCTGGCGAATTCATGACTTTGGCAATCTCAGCATTCAAACGGGCCACAATCTCTTTGGGCGTGCCTACAGGGGCCAAGAGGCCCAACCAAACACTGGCTTCATAGCCTGGCACACCGGCTTCTTGCATGGTGGGTACATCTGGCAATTGCGGAATGCGTTTGGCAGTCGTCACTGCGAGGGCTTTTAAACGACCTGCTGGAACTTGGGCCATGGCATTGGGGACGCCTGCAAAGCTGCTCTCCACGATACCCGCAACCAAATCACTGGCGGCACCACTGCTGCCTTTGTAGGGCACGTGAATCAATTTGGTACCGGTCATTGCAGCAAACATACCGCCCATTAAATGTTGAGAACTTCCATTGCCAGAAGATGCGTAATGAATTTTGTCTGGTTGTGCTTTTGCCAAAGCGATGTAATCCGCCACAGAATTGACCGGCACTTTGGGATTGACCATCAACACATAGGCTGAGTCGACCAACTTACCCACCGGCGTGAAACTCTTGATGGGGTCGTAGGGTAATTTGGGGTAAATGGCTGGGCTGATTACGTGCGTGGTAGAGACCATCACCAAGGTATAGCCATCTGGGGCGGCCTTGGCCACAAAGTCTGTGCCAATGGTTGAGCCTGCACCTGCTTTGTTTTCAATCACAAAGGGCTGACCCAGCGAAATTGAAAGTTTCTGCCCGAGTATTCGGGCCACAACGTCCGTAAATCCGCCGGGCGCAAATGGCACGATCAATTTGATGGGCTTGTTGGGATAAGCCTGCGCCAATACAGCCGTGGCTGTGATCCCGAGCATACAACTCAGCAGTGCAACTCGGCACAACTGTCGAACGAAGTGGCGCATAACTTATCCCCTGTAGGTTGGTGCTGGCATGGTGTAGTAACTGTGCAGAATGTGATAGACCATCATGTAATTTTTCTGCTGAAAACTGGCGTGAGAAATACCCGCCATCACATTGAACTGCTTGTCTGTGTTGGGCAGTAATTTGTAGAAATCGATCAGGTCATCAAGCCCTGCAATGCCGTCGTACTCGCCGCGCAAAACAATGGTGGGCACTGTGATTTTGAGAGGATCAACCACTGGCAATTTGGAGCACATGTCGACATACGTGCCTGTGGGCATGGAATCGTCCAAAGTCAAAATGGCATCGGCAAAAGCGCTGATGGTGGCTTCGTCGGCCGTGCCAGGATGATCGCGGTCAAAAATACTGTGCACAAATGCACGATCAATGGGGCGGCGATTTTTGGCCAGAAACTCTGGTAATTTTTTGCGGCGTTGCGCCAAGGTGTGGCTGCCCTCGCCTGTCCATACAAATGCATCAAGGGCCAATTTGCCAATTCGCTCTGGGTGGTTTTGTGCAAACAAAGCAGCCTTCAAGGCACCCGAAGAAATGCCGTACATGTGCAGCTTTTGCGACACGGAATGCTTCAAGATGTATTCACTGCCAGCAGCCAAGTCTTCAGCGCCATTGGCGATGTCTGAATTGATGGGACGGTGTTTGTCAGAGCGGCCATAGCCCTCGTTGTCCATGGTCCATGTGTCAAAACCGCGCTCATTGAACCAATCCATGACGGAAGAATAAGGACGGCCAGGCACCGACAAATCAAATGTGGGCTGTGAGGCCATGGATGATCCGTGGACAAAGAAAATTGTCCCTGCGTAGGGTACCTTGGGCGAGGCCTTCTTTTGCCAGAGAAACAGATTGATGTCACCCTTTTTTGTCCAATGCTCGACGCCACCAGACCAAATCACATTGCTCATGAGAACTCCTGTTGCTGAATCATTTAAGTTGCCGAAATCATAACGGGGGTCTTTCCATTTGACCTCCTCCAGAACCCGAACAGTTGCAAAGCTTGATAGTTTGTGGTGCCCCAAAGTACAGGTTGGCGTGAAAATTTTTCCAGCCCTAGCGGGTCTTCAGAATTTTTCAATCCAGTTCACTTTGAAAGCAAGTCATCAAGCTCGAGGGGCGATTGAATGTGCGCATGGGCCTGCCACTTTTGGACATCGCTTTGTGCGCCCAAGTAACCATAAGTGGCCGCCACGGTTTTCATGCCAGCAGCGTGTCCAGCCACGATATCCCGCTCATCATCGCCCACATACACGCAAGCGGTCGGTGCAATACCCAAACGCCTTGCGGCCTCTAGCAAGGGCTCAGGGTGGGGTTTGGCGTAAGGCGTGGTGTCGCCACTGATGACTACGGCCGCCGTTTTAAAAAGTGGCATGGCCTGAGTCAGCGGCTCTGCAAAGCGTTTGGATTTGTTGGTCACAACACCCCAAGGCAGACGAGCCGCAACCAGTGAGTCGATCATTTGAACAACACCCTCAAAAGCAAAAGTTCGCTGCGTCATGCAGGCTTCGTAATTGCGAAAGAATTCTTCTTTCATGGCGTCGTATTCGGGGTGCTCGGGTGTGAAGCCAAACGCCAAGCCAATCATGCCGCGCGCACCTGCGCCAGCCATGGGGCGGTAATGCACCAGCGGCAAGGAAGGCATGCCGCGGTCCACCCGCATCTGATCGACGGCCGCCCCCAAGTCAGGCGCACTGTCAATGAGCGTGCCGTCAAGGTCAAACAAGACGGCCTGAATGTTTTCAAACTTCATAAGGGGTGGCCTTGCGGTTTCAGTTTGCCAATGGCTTTTGGGTGGCCATCAAATAATTGACGTCGGTGTCGGCGTTCATGGCATAAACGCGTGTGAAGGGGTTGTAAGTCATGCCTTTCATCTGGTTTAACTCAAGACCTCCAGCACGCACCCAATCGGCCAATTCACTGGGTTTGATCAAGCGCGCATATTCGTGAGTGCCTTTGGGCAACAAATTAAGCACGTATTCAGCACCCACAATGGCAAATAAAAATGATTTTGGACTGCGATTCAAGGTCGAGAAGAACACCCAGCCACCTGGCTTCACCAATTGCGAGCAAGCCTTCACCACAGCAGAGGGGTCGGGCACATGCTCCAACATTTCCATGCAAGTGACCACATCAAACTGCCCCGCTTGTTGTGCGGCCAAGTTTTCTGCGCTGATCTCTTGGTACTGCACACCTTGCGTACCCGCTTCAATGGCATGCAACTGCGCCACCTTCAGTGACTTCACAGCCAGATCAATGCCTAAGACTTGTGCGCCTTGCCTGGCCATGGCATCGGACAAAATACCGCCCCCGCAACCGATGTCAACCACTTTCTTACCCGACAGTGGCACCAGCGTTTGAATCCAATTCAATCGCAAAGGATTGATTTGATGCAGGGGCCTGAATTCACTCTCGGTATCCCACCAACGGTGCGCCAAGTCAGAAAATTTGGCCAATTCGGCGGGATCCACATTGGAGGACGAAAATTGGGAAGGGTTAGTTTGTGAAGTCATAGGTGGCATTGTCTCTGAAAGTAAAAAAGCCTCCCGAGGGAGGCTTTTTGAGATCAACAAAAGCTTGATTTAATTCAGGCTTGCGGTTGATCAGTTGGGGCGTGTGCCCACAACTTCGATTTCCACACGGCGATTCTTAGAACGGCCAGCGTCTGTTTTGTTGTCAGCAACGGGTTGTTTCTCGCCCTTGCCTTCAGTGTAAACGCGGTTTTTCTCGATGCCTTTGGTGACCAAGTAAGCCTTGACAGCGTCAGCACGCTTGACAGACAACTTTTGGTTGTAAGCGTCAGCGCCGGCGGAGTCAGTGTGACCCACAGCAATGATCACTTCTAGGTTGATGGCTTTGACTTTGCCAGCCAGGTCGTCCAATTTGGCTTTGCCGTCAGCTTTCAACACTGATTTGTCAAAGTCGAAGAAGGTGTCGGCAGCGTAAGTTACTTTGGTGGCAGCAGCGGGGGCAGGTGCAGGTGCAGGTGCAGGGGCTGGGGCTGGTGCAGCAGCTCTTGGCGCTGGTGCAGCAGGTGCGGGTGCGGGTGCTGGGGCTGGGGCTGGGGCTGGTGCGGGAGCAGCAGCTCTCGGTGCAGCAATGGCGCCATCGCAGCCAGCAGCAGCTGTAGCGGGTGTCCAGGTAGCGTCACGCCAGCAAAGCTCGTTGGTGCCATTTTTCCAGGCGTGTTCGCCTGTGCCATTGCGCCAGTTGTCTACGGATTGCGCGCCTGCAGCAGTTGCCAAGGCAACTGAAGCCAACACCATTGCCACTTTGTTGAATTTTTTCATGGTTCTCCTCATGGGGATAAATACCGCAGACATCCTGCGAAAAAAGATACGATTTGAATGACCATCACCCAAAACGTTGAAATCATTGTGCCATAGACAACGGTGAATTCCCCAATTTGGTGAAATCAGGGCGATATGGGTCAATTCAAAGCCGACCATGTGTTGCAAATCAACGACACTCTTTGGACCTAAAATGACACTCTTTCACCCAGTGCGCCTGACCCCTCATGACCCAGTTTGCCAAAGAAACCCTCCCCATCAGTCTAGAAGAGGAAATGCGCCGCAGCTACCTCGACTACGCCATGAGTGTGATTGTGGGACGCGCCCTGCCCGATGCCCGAGACGGCCTCAAGCCGGTGCATCGCCGGGTCTTGTTCGCCATGCACGAATTGAACAACGACTGGAACCGCGCTTATAAAAAATCTGCCCGTATTGTGGGTGACGTGATAGGCAAGTACCACCCCCACGGCGACCAATCTGTCTATGACACCATCGTTCGCATGGCGCAAGATTTTTCGATGCGTCACATGCTGGTGGACGGTCAGGGTAACTTTGGATCGGTCGACGGCGACAACGCCGCGGCCATGCGGTACACCGAAATTCGTTTGGCCAAAATTGCCCACGAAATGTTGGCCGACATCGACAAAGAAACGGTCGACTTTGGCCCTAACTACGATGGCTCTGAAAAAGAACCTTTGGTGCTGCCAAGCCGCATTCCCAATTTGTTGGTCAACGGTTCTGGCGGTATTGCGGTCGGTATGGCGACCAATATTCCACCTCATAATTTGAACGAAGTGGTTGACGCTTGCTTGCACATGCTGCGCAACCCAGGTGCCACCATCGACGAGTTGATGGAAATCATTCCGGCTCCTGATTTCCCCACTGCCGGCATTATTTATGGCATCAACGGCGTGAAAGATGGCTACCGCACGGGCCGCGGCCGAGTGATCATGCGCGCCAAGTGCCACTTCGAAGACATTGACAAAGGCCAGCGCCAATGCATCGTGGTGGACGAGTTGCCCTACCAAGTGAACAAAAAGACCTTGCAAGAGCGCATGGCCGAATTGGTTCACGAGAAGAAAATCGAAGGCATCAGCCACATCCAAGACGAGTCTGACAAATCCGGCATGCGCTTGGTCATTGAACTCAAGCGCGGTGAAGTGCCTGAAGTGGTGCTCAACAACCTGTACAAACAGACCCAGCTGCAAGACACCTTCGGCATCAACATGGTGGCCCTCATTGACGGTCAACCCAAGTTGTGCAACCTGAAAGACCTGATCAGCGTGTTCTTGCAACACCGCCGAGAAGTGGTCACTCGCCGCACCGTTTTCACCTTGCGCAAAGCGCGCGAACGTGGCCACGTGCTGGAAGGCTTGGCAGTGGCCATGGCCAACATCGATGAGTTCATTGCCATCATCCGCAATGCGCCCACGCCCCCTGTGGCCAAGGCCGAATTGATGACTCGCAGTTGGGACTCCAAATTGGTTCGCGAAATGCTGACACGCACGCGCGCCGATGGTGGCGCTGTGAATGGCGACGACTATCGGCCAGATGGCTTGGAAAAAGAATTTGGCATGGGCAACGACGGCTTGTACCGCCTTAGCGACACCCAAGCCCAAGAGATTTTGCAGATGCGTTTACAACGCTTGACCGGTCTGGAACAAGACAAGATTGTGGTTGAGTACAAAGAAGTCATGTCAGAAATTGAAGACTTGCTCGACATCCTGGCCAAGCCTGAGCGCGTGTCCACCATCATTGGCACCGAACTGGGCGAATTACGCCAAGAATTTGGTCAAACCAAATTGGGTGCCCGCCGCAGCTTCATTGAACACAATGCGCAAGACTTGGCCACCGAGGACTTGATCACGCCCACCGACATGGTGGTTACGTTGTCGCACAGCGGCTACATCAAAAGCCAACCTCTGTCTGAATACCGCGCCCAAAAACGCGGCGGTCGCGGCAAACAAGCCACAGCCACCAAAGAAGATGATTGGATTGACCAGCTTTTCATTGCCAACACGCACGACTACATCTTGTGCTTCTCCAACCGCGGCCGTTTGTACTGGCTCAAAGTGTGGGAAGTGCCTGCAGGTTCACGCGGCTCACGCGGCCGCCCCATCGTCAACATGTTCCCCTTGCAAGAAGGCGAAAAGATCAATGTGGTCTTGCCTTTGACCGGCGACATGCGCAGCTTCCCTGCCGACCATTATGTGTTCATGGGCACCTCCATGGGCACCGTGAAGAAAACCTCGCTGGATGAATTCAGCAACCCCCGCAAAGCCGGCATCATTGCGGTCGACCTCGACGAAGGCGACTTTCTCATTGGCGCTGCCCTCACAGACGGCAAGCACGATGTGATGCTGTTCAGCGACGGCGGCAAAGCCGTTCGATTTGATGAAAACGATGTGCGCCCCATGGGCCGCAATGCGCGCGGCGTGCGCGGCATGATGCTGGACGAAACGCAAAGCGTGATTGCCATGTTGGTGGCCGAAGATGAGCAGCAAAGTGTTTTGACAGCTACAACCAACGGCTACGGCAAGCGCACCTCCATCACGGAATACACTCGCCATGGCCGTGGCACAAAAGGCATGATTGCCATCCAGCAATCAGAGCGCAATGGCAAAGTTGTGGCGGCCACTTTGGTTCGCGCCGAAGACGAGATCATGTTGATCACCGACACCGGTGTGTTGGTTCGCACGCGTGTTTCTGAAATCCGTGAACTGGGTCGCGCCACACAAGGCGTGATCTTGATCGGCTTGGACGATGGTGCGAAATTGTCTGGCTTGCAACGCATTGTGGAGAATGATGCCATCGTGCAAGATGAAACAGACGAGAACCTTGCCGATGGTGAAGGCGACGCAGCGGAAAACGGCTCGACTGAATGACCAGACCCTACAACTTTTCTGCCGGCCCTGCCGCCATCCCCGATGCAGTCCTGATTCAAGCTGCCGGCGAAATGCTGGACTGGCACGGCAGTGGCATGGGCGTGATGGAAATGAGCCATCGCGGCAAAGAGTTCATGTCCATTTACGAAGAAGCAGAAGCCGACCTTCGTGAATTGCTAACAGTACCTGCCAATTTCAAAATCTTGTTCATGCAAGGTGGCGGTATTGCCGAAAATGCCATCGTGCCATTGAATCTTTCGCAAGAAGGCGTGGTTGATTTTGTAGTGACTGGAAGTTGGAGCCAAAAGTCCTACAAAGAAGCCGCGCAATTTTGTAAACCACATTTGGCGGCCACTGCTCAAGCCGCCAACTTTTCCAACATTCCATCACCAGCGCAGTGGCAGTTGAGTTCTGATGCAAGCTATGTGCATGTCTGCACCAACGAAACCATCGATGGTGTTGAATACCACAAGCTGCCAGATCTCAAGGCACTTGGAAGCCAGGCGCCTTTGGTCATTGATTTTTCTTCGCATGTTGCCTCGCGCAGTTTCGATTGGTCCAAAATTGGCGTGGCCTTTGGTGGCGCGCAAAAAAATCTAGGCCCCGCGGGCCTGACCTTGGTGGTGGTCAGAGAGGATTTGCTTGGCAAAGCCATGAAGCATTGCCCAAGTGCCTTCAATTACAAAATGGTGGCCGACAACGGCTCCATGTACAACACGCCCCCCACCTATTCCATTTACATGGCGGGCTTGGTTTTCAAATGGCTCAAAGCACAATCAGAGCAGGGCGCCACAGGCGTGGCCGCCATGGAACTGCGAAACATTGCCAAAGCGAAGTTGTTGTACGACTGCTTAGACCAATCTCAGCTCTATGAAAATCGAGTCGAGCCCTCTTTTCGTTCTCGAATGAACATTCCTTTTTATCTGAGAGATGAATCCAGAAATGATGCATTCTTGGCCGGCGCCAAGGCGCGAGGTTTGTTGCAACTCAAAGGTCACAAATCTGTTGGCGGTATGCGCGCCAGCATCTACAACGCCATCCCCCTAGAAGGGGTTCAGGCTTTGGTGTCTTACCTCAAAGACTTTGAAGCCACTCAGGCTTAAACACAAATGACTCAACCCATTCAAACAGGCGCTTTGGCAGATTTGCGAATACAAATTGACTCGCTCGATCAGCAACTCTTGAGTTTGCTGAACCAACGCGCCAAGGTGGCTGAAAAAGTGGGTGAAATTAAGCGCGCCGAGGGTTCGCCGTTCTTCCGGCCCGACCGCGTGGCACAAGTCATTGCCAAAATTGAAAACTCCAATCAAGGGCCCTTGCTCAATGCACATGTGGCGGCCATTTGGCGCGAAATCATGTCGGCCTGTTTGGCATTGGAAGCCCCTCAGCGCGTCGCTGTACTGGGCCCACAAGGTACTTTTTGCGAACAAGCGGGGATTGAGTTTTTTGGCAGCGCCGCCAGCTTCATTTACTGCAATAACTTCGATGAAGTGTTTCATGCCACGGCCGCTGGTACCGCTCAATATGGTGTGGTGGGCATGGAAAACTCAACCGAAGGTGTGGTGGCCAGGTCGCTCGATTTGTTCTTGCGCTCACCTGTGCATGTGATCGGTGAAGTGAGCATGCTGGTTCGCCACAACTTATTGCGCCAATCGGACAACCTGAAAGACATTGAAGTGGTCTTAGCGCATCCACAAGCTTTGGCGCAATGCCAAGCCTGGCTCACACAACACTTGCCACATGCTGAACGGCGCGCCGTTTCTAGCAATGCAGAAGGCGCGCGTTTGGCGGCCACCAACCCCTCTTGGGCCGCCTTGGCCAGCGAGCGTGCAGCCTCTCAATTTGGTTTGCACATCGTGGCGCATGCCATTCAAGACGAAGCCACCAACCGCACACGTTTTGCTGTGATTTGTTTGCCGCAAACTTTGGCGACGCCACCTGTTTCTGGCAAAGATTGCACCAGCTTGGTGGTCTCTGTACCCAACAAGCCAGGCGCTGTTCATGACTTGCTCATGCCTTTGAAGAGCAATGGCGTTTCCATGACGCGCTTTGAATCTCGTCCTGCCAAATCTGGTCAGTGGGAATACTATTTCTACATTGACATTCAAGGTCACATTTCTGAGCCGCATGTGGCGGCAGCCTTGCAAGAACTTCAAGGTCTGTGCGCGTTCTACAAGGTTTTGGGTTCCTACCCCATTCCAGAATGAAATTCGAAAAAGTCGCTCTCATAGGCTGCGGCTTGATGGGCGGCTCGTTTGCACTGGCTGCTCGGGAAGCCGGCTGGGCCCCACACATTGTGGGCTACAGTGCCTCGGCATCCTCTCGGCAAAAGGCACTCAGCATGGGCGTGATCGACGCCTCTGAAGACAGCATTGCGCAAGCCGTGCAAGGTGCAGACTTGGTTTTGCTAGCGGTTCCTGTCACAGCGACAAGCGCATGCTTTGAAGCCATAGCGCCCGCCTTGAGATCAGACGCCTTGCTGATGGAAGTTGGCTCTACAAAATCAGACATTGTGGCCGCGGCTCTCAACACATTGGGCGACAAACTTCATTGCTTTGTGCCGGTACACCCCATCGCGGGCAAAGAAGTTGCTGGCGTTGAACACGCTGATGCCGATCTGTACAAAGATCGCGCTCTGATCATGACCCCCATGGCCAGCTCGGGCGCGCAGCAGGTCCAACTTGCCAAACAAATCTGGCAGAGTTTAGGCAGTTTCATCACTGAACTCAGCCCTGCTTCACACGACGCAGCCTTTGCAGCGGTGAGTCACTTGCCACATGTGTTGGCCTATGCTTTGATTCGTGGCATCTTTCAGCAAAAAAATGGCGCCGATTTAATTGCACTGGGTGGCCCTGGTTTTAGAGATTTCTCGCGCATTGCGGCCAGCGACCCTGTGGTGTGGCGCGACATTCTGACCACCAACCGCGAACAAGTGTTGTTTCAAATTGCGAACTTCAAAGATGCCTTAGAAGAATTTGAAAAAGCCATTGAAGCCAACCATCCCAAAGCACTTGAGGACATGATTAGACAAGCCAGTGATTTGCGCTTTAAGTGGCGAATTGGTGCCAATCAGACGCCGAAGGCATAAGTTTTTGTAACATGTTTGCCACCGCCTTTCTAGACATTCCCTCTTTGCAGCAAGCAGGCGGCACAGTCACCCTGCCTGGCTCTAAAAGTATTTCCAATCGAGTCCTGCTGTTGTCTGCACTGTGCGAAGGCATCACTTGGGTGCATGACCTGCTAGATTCAGACGACACGCGCGTCATGTTGACTGCACTGCGCCAATTGGGTTGTGGTGTTGAACCCAAGCTTGGCACAAACAGTGTTTGCATCACAGGCTTGGGCCAGCGCACTTCAAAAGGCACCTCTTTTGCCTTGAAAAAACCCACAGCACCCATTGAATTTTTCATGGGCAATGCAGGCACAGCCATGCGGCCCTTAACGGCGGCATTGGCTGTCATGGGCGGTGACTTCACACTCAAGGGTGTGCCGCGCATGCACGAACGCCCCATTGGTGATTTGGTCGATGCGCTGCGTTTGCTGGGTTGTCAGATTGATTTTTTAGGCAATGATGGCTATCCGCCATTGCGCGTTTTGACGCCTCATTTGCAACTCGATAAGCCCATTCAAGTTCGTGGCGATGTGTCCAGCCAATTTCTAACAGCACTCTTGATGTCATTGCCCTTGGCCGCGCAAAAAAACATCGTGATTGAAGTGGTCGGTGAACTCATCTCTAAGCCCTACATTGAAATCACTTTGAATTTGTTGTCGCGCTACGGCATTGATGTACAACGTGACGGCTGGCAGAGCTTCACCATTCCTGCGGGCAGTCATTACAAATCGCCTGGCGAAATTCACGTAGAAGCAGATGCTTCTTCGGCCAGCTACTTCATTGCCTTGGGTGCCATTGCCGCGACCCAGCAAGCTGTGAGAATTGAAGGCGTCGGCGCATCGTCCATTCAAGGCGACATTCGCTTCATGGAAGCTGCCGCTCAAATGGGCGCGCACATTGAAAGTGGACCCAACTGCTTAGAAATCAAACGCGGTGCATGGCCCCTCAAGGCCATCGACCTAGATTGCAATCACATTCCAGATGCCGCCATGACCCTGGCTGTGATGGCTTTGTATGCAGATGGCCCCAGCACTTTGCGCAACATTGCCAGCTGGCGTGTGAAAGAAACCGATCGCATTGCGGCCATGGCCAAAGAATCGCGCAAATTGGGTGCACACATAGAAGAAGGCCCCGATTGGCTGCGCATTCATCCCCTGCCAGCAGGTCAGTGGCGCGCTGCCAGCATTCACACTTACGACGATCATCGCGTGGCCATGTGCTTTTCTTTGGCAGCTTTTAATCCAGACCAACAAGCGGTTCGCATTGAAGACCCCAAGTGCGTGGCCAAAACTTTTCCAGATTACTTTGAGGCGCTTTTCTCGCTGACGCAAACATCTGCAGACCACATACCCGTGATTTGCATCGACGGCCCTACCGCGTCTGGCAAAGGGACTCTTTCCAGCCTAGTTGCTCAGCGCTTGGGCTATCACTACCTTGACTCTGGCGCGCTTTACCGCGTCACGGCCTATGCTGCTTTGCAGGTGGGCCTGAGTTTGGAAAGCAACAACGAAACAGCCATTGCCGCCATGGCCGAAAAGTTGCCCGTGCGTTTTGACGGCGACATGGTCTTGCTCAACAACCAAGATGTGACCGATGCCATTCGCAGCGAAGAAGGCGGCATGAACGCCTCCAAGGTCTCCACTTTGCCTGCCGTTCGGGTGGCTTTGGTGGCGCTTCAACACAGCTTTCAGCGTCTGCCAGGCCTTTTGGCCGACGGCCGCGACATGGGCACAGTCATCTTTCCTGGCGCACCTTTGAAGGTGTTTTTGACCGCAAGTGCCGCAAAAAGAGCCGACAGACGCTATAAGCAATTGATTTCTAAAGGTTTTCAGGCTAAAATCGCCGATCTTAGGGCTGACTTAGAGGCTCGCGACGCACGAGACACATCTCGCAGCGTGGCGCCCTTAAAGCCAGCACAAGACGCAATGCTGCTAGACAACTCAGACTTGGGCATCGAGCAATCGGTGGTTCAAGTCCTTGACTGGTGGCAAAGCAAACAAGCCTTCCCTGTTTAATTTCAAACTTAAAAAGAATTTAAACAGCAGACTTGAACCGGCCCACAAGGCTCCATCCGCGCTGCTTGCGCACTGGCCTTGTGGTTCAACAACTTAACCCGCGTAAAACGCACACAACCGCCGCAATTAGCCTTGTTAACGACGCAATGGTGCTGTCGTCAGACCTTTTTGTGGATTAGGAACTTGAATGTCAGAATCTTTTGCAGACCTATTTGAAGAATCACTGAAGCG
>Ga0214919_10006934_pt1 | contig 15412 bp, 20 predicted proteins | sample LL1503_MetaG_FD_177994 | JGI IMG/M metagenome (GOLD analysis project Ga0214919, IMG submission 177994) | Freshwater microbial communities from Lake Lanier, Atlanta, Georgia, United States - LL-1503 | ecosystem: Environmental > Aquatic > Freshwater > Lake | place: USA: Georgia | collected... | reverse complement strand
CATCATCATCATCATCAGCATCATCATCATCATCATCATCATCATCGTCATCGTCATCGTCATCGTCATCGAAGTCTTCATCGTCATCGTCATCGTCATCGAAGTCTTCATCTTCATCTAAATCATCGTCTTCGATGTCTTCATCTTCATCTAAATCATCGTCTTCGATGTCTTTATCGTCTTTTTTTGTTGTAATCGTGGATTCCTCATCGTCTTTAATGTTTAAAACCAACGGAAAAGAACTAATGAATTCTTCGCCAGATTCGTTTTTTTTATGTTTAAACATGTTAAAAATAATATTATACATTTTATTTCCTTAAAAATTAAACCACACAATATAATAAGTTTATGTACACAATAAAACAAATATTATTATCGATTTTTATGATTTTTTTCAGTGGGTGTTCTTTTCTATTTTTGGCTTCGCCAATTATAACTGGAATTGTAATGTGGAAGCAGGGTGAAGCCAAAAAGCACTACATCGAAGACTATCAGATTGTTTGTCGTGCAACCAAACGAACCCTTAAAGATATGAAAATTGATATTATAAGGTCTAATTCTTATAATTACGAAACGGTAATACTAGCTGGCAACGGCAATAGATTTAAAATAAAAATTTATAAAAATCAAGATTCATATACAAGTGTTTCCATGAGAATAAACGCATTCGGAGACAAACAGCTTGCCGAATTGATTTATTCAAATATAGACAATAATATGAATCTGATAGAGTATGACACAAATGGAAAACCAGTCGACTAACAGATTCTGCGTGAAACTCTGGAGCAATATTTTATAGACGCAGTTCCAATCTTTGTGGATTTTACATAGCATCCTAATTTTGGAGCAGCAGCAACAGGTTCTGGGTCTTTACATTGGCATGGATCGTTTTTTTTACCACCACATGATTTGCATCCTCCATTGTTTTCTTGTTTGAAACATTTGCCGTATTCTGGCGATCCTTCGATGCAACAATTGTTTTGTTGACAAACGCACATAAATCTAATTCTTTGAAGTTTCTTCATCGAAACTTTGAACCATGCTTTGTCTTTGTTTTCTTCAGATGATAAAATCAAATTGCGTTCTTTCATGAAATCATATGCGAAAGTTGCGTCTTGTATGGCTTCTTCTTTAGAAGTAGAAATATGTTGCATAATCATTCCTTTGTTGTCAAAAGAATAAGATTCTTGATATGGAATTTGAATGATTATATCGTTGCTAGATAATTCTTTGTTTCCAAGGGAATTAACCACTTTAAGATTAAAAGTTTCTTTTGAATCGATGTTTACAATTGTATGATCTTCGAATTCTTTTTTGGTTGCATTAGGAAGATTTTCTACTTCTTGCATCGTGACATCTCTTAGTATTGCCAATGATGGGAGTAGTATTTTTCTATTGGTAAACACTGATTTTATTTCATTGGCGTATTTTCCTCCTGTTAACTTATCTTTTAAAATCATTTTTTGAGCAACTGCATTGTAGAACCTTGGTGATGCAGGCGCATTGGATGCCCCGTACAAGAAATAATCAGTAGCAATGTCACGAGCAGCTTTCACGGCTGCAACTCTATCCATATTTGAAGAGACTATTTTTTGGTACAACTTTACAAACAAATCATACCAAGCACCTGTGAACACTCTGCTAAAATTGTGAACTTCATTTGACAATTGATTTTCCAAAGTATCGGATGGCAATGTTTCCGGAAGCACGTAATTGAAGCTATTTACTGCGTCTCTCAAGGCGTATGGAAGATATCCTTGATTTGTCGATATCTTGGTTAATAATGCCCCAAACGATTCTGATATTCTAGAAACGCAATTGCTTTTTGTTAAGTCGTTGTTGGTTTCTTTCAACATAGTGTCGATGACCACATCCCATTGCAATAGTGTTATCATCGCAGTTATATCGCCAAAAGATTCGTGAAACGCAAATGTTTCGTAGCCACTTATGCTCCATAGATCTGGACGTAATATGTCTAAAATAGCATGTCCAAGTTCGTGACTCACAATGTCTGTAGAATCGCATGTGTAGAACATTTTTTTGCTATCAGGCCAATAAAAGAATTTAAGTGCGTTTCTATCGTAATATGCATTTAGATCTTTTCCAGCCCTGCATTGCACCAACAAAGAGCTAGTAGCTGCCCATCTCGTAAGAGGCTTTGTACTTTTTCCGTTAATATATCTAAGACATTTGTCAATCACAATGAATGCTTGTGCAGCTTGTTGTTCTAGTGTGCTTATAGCATAGCCACCACCTTTGAATCCAGTAATATTCAATGGTAATAGCGTTTTGCTTATTGGAGTTAAATTCATAGGAAATGGTTCGTAAGAATCATTTATTATTACTTTTGTTAAAGTAGAAGGGTCGATCTTGGTTATATTAAGATCTTCATAAGTTTCTTTTTTTCCGAAACCTAAAAAAGACAAAATCTTATTAAAGTAGCAAGAAATTATATTCATTGAACCTCCTGTGTTTGATATATACATTAATTATTATACTCAGTTATATATATTTATTATTAAGGAAATAAAAATGAACAATAAAGAAGAATTAATCAGAGAACAAAGAATATCAGAAGCCATGGTGAATGGATATGTTGGACAACAAGGCAAATTTGGCTTCATATTAAAATGGTTGGGTTATCCAATTATTGAACAAAGCGACTCGGAAAGTGGCCTTGATTTATTTAACTTAGATGTCTACGAGTCTGTAGACGAAAACAAGTTATCGGAACTAAGCGAAAGCACAGAGGCCAGAGAAATAGGATGGTATTTTGATGGTTTGAAATATGGATCTAATATCGATATGAAGTATGATAATCTTATTAAAGAAATCAAAGTCACACACAATGGCAAAGTAGTGTACAAAGAAGAAGGCGGGGAACTTTTAACATATGTTCCTAGTCCAATTTGGGAGAACCAAATTGAAAGTTTATGTTATATAGCTAAAAAAGTAGAGACTAGGAGAAAATCCTTCATCAACGAAGAGTTAAAAAGACAAATCAAAGAAAAGAAACATAGTATTTATAAGGATTTAAATGAAAAATGGGGCATTTAGAAGCCAATCATGAGTATAAACTTGTTACGAATGGATTTGTTATATACAAGGAACAAGAAAAATCATGGATACTCAAGAAGATAGCGACTAAAAACAATGATAATGTTTTTAGTGATATAGTCTTTGAAACATATGTTTCGGCAAAAGAATTCGCTCTTAAGAGCATGGTCTGTAAGGACATGTGGATTGCGACAGCAAGATACGACAGGGGTCTTGGGATTGAATATATAAATATCGACAACATATCAGCAAAAACAAACTTAGAAGCAAACGACATAGCTTACGATATTTTAATAAAAAAACTACACGACAAAAATGTTATCAAAGAAATAAAAGTTAAAAATAAAATATAATTTTTTACTACTGTAATACTAAATAACGTATCAATTTCTTTATAATGAGGTGAAATTATGACAACTGAGAAATGGATTCTTGATGATGGTCGTCGTGCAGAAAAACGAGTAATCGAAACTATCAATACAGATAAAATGGAGTCGGAAAAAGTTGTTGAGTTACACATGGAAGATGAAAAGCCATTGAAACTAAAACAAAGAGTTATCGAAAAGACAAAGCCATTTATCTATGAAAGAAAAATCGAAACTATAGATGCACAAGGTAATGTTGTTGATTTAAAAGTTGAAACTGTAGAACCAAAAGTAAACTTTCAATTTGTAGATCACATTGTTGCTGGTGGATCTGCTTCTGCCCAAAGTGTTGGTGGCATTAGCAAAGATGAAATCGTAGAAATGGTCAAAGAAGCAATGAAGTCTACTGGCCCTTGTCACGCCTCTGTTTGTTCTAGAAAACTAAAGAGCAAAGGTGTTGTAGACGAAGTAGAAAATAAAATTGAAAAAGACAATCAACCTTCGATTATGGATAAGGTTTTGATTGTTGTTATAGCCGCACAAATGATTGGTTTGGCTTACTTGTTTTTTGGTATGTAAAAAATGTTTTGCGGTCTAATAGATGAAGTTAAAAATGAATGGGGAAATTATGTTTTACATAATTTCCCCATTTGTATTAAAGATGTAAAATCCGAAGTACAAAAGAAAATTTTAATTCCATATCAATGTATACAAATTTCTGCTTCTACTTGGGATATAACAGACTTTAAACGCCACTATTTGTAATATTTGTTGGCGAACACATCTTCAAGGTCGATTTGTTAGGATTCTGATTCCTAAGAGGATTGTCGAGTCTAAGATTCTTATGTTGTGCAATCTTGGTGCGACAATATTTTTTAAGAGATGCCTTGTTAGGACTCTTGACCTTGTTGCCTTCTCGAAGTTCGTATCCTTCAATGAATTGATCAGTCATAGTCTTAATCAATACAGTTCTTCGAACTGGATGACTATGAGATCCTTTGTACCAAAACTTTGCGTACTGTTCATTCGTTTTGACTTCGTTAGTTTTGGTAATCGACACGCTTGTGGACTTGTTCTTTGGACTGGACATTATATATCTCCTTTTTAAAAAAAACTGTACGATAAGGTTACAAACCAGAATCGTATCCTCTAATGATTTGTTTTAATTCGTCTACATCTATTCTACTGTTTTCTATTTGTTTTTCAAGAAAAATATGAACCCAATCGCCATCAGTACTATTTAATTCTTCGGCCTGATGCATTCTTTCACAATAATTAGAAACTACTTCTTCTTCTAAACATAGTGCTTGTCTTAAAATATCAATAGTGTTATTTAGCATTGGCATTTTTTCGTAATATGGCTTGAATTCTAATCCTTCACCATTCAGTCCAATTATCAAATCAGCAAATTCCTGTACATGTTTCATTTCTTTTTGAGACTCACTCAAGAAATGTTCTTTGTATTCTTTTGAATGCAATCCTTGTACCAAAGACGCACTTTGGAGATAAAACATTAGGTGTGTGCATTCGTTTCTTAAATCGGACTTAAGCAGGTCTATTAAATTTTGTAAATTACTCATAATTACTCCTATGCTTAAATTTTAGTATCGATAATTTTTAATTTCAAATTTATTTTATGTTTTTATATAAAATAAATTTACATTCATAGATACAAAGTGTAACTTTAACGGAAAAATCAATGTCAAATCAACCTTATATAAATGACACAACAGAATCTATTTGGAAAAATAAATTTAATTGCATTAAAGAATATTATGACGATAAATATAATCCAAAATATTATATTTTTGACAAATATCAAATGGAAATAGATCCCGATGAACCGTTATCTTCTTTAGAAAATTACAGCATGGTAAGGCAACAGCAAGAAACGGTTAAATGTATTCAAAGTTTCCCGTATTTTTGCCAAAAATATGTTAAAATCTTACATCCACAACAAGGTCTTATACCTTTTATATTATATAAATATCAACATAAAGTAATATCTGATTATGAGTCTAATAGATTTAATCTTATTAGTAAATTTAGACAGGGTGGTTTAACTACCGTGACTCTTCTTTGGGGTTTGTGGCGTTGTATGTTCAAATTAGATCAACAAATCATGTTGTTGAGTAAAACAGATCGTGAAGCTACTGACATAGGCATGATGATCGATAGATCTATTGAAAACATGCCTTTGTGGTTAAAGCCAAAAAAAGACGCTAAATGGAACGATCACTTGAAGATGTTCACAGAAACAGGAAGTTCGATTAAATTTTATTCTCCCGAAGCTGCTCGTGGTAAATCAGTAACATTCCTTATAATCGATGAAGCAGCGTTTATTCCAGATATGGAAAGCCATTGGAAGGCTATGTGGCCTGTGCTTTCTACTGGTGGTGGTTGTACGCTTATTTCTACTGTAAATGGTATTGGAAATTGGTATCATCAAACCTATGTTGATGCAAAAGAATCTAGAAACAAATTCCATGTTATTGAATTAGATTATTGGGATCATCCAGATTACAACAATCCTTCATGGGTATCTGAACAAAAATCACAGTTAGGAGAAAAGGGTTTCTTACAGGAAGTTCTTAGGGAATTCTTGGGAACTGGCGAAACTTATTTTCCAAGTAATTGCATAAGACAACTTACAGAAAATACAAGAAACAACGCTCCGAGTAAAAAGTTATTTTCCAAGTGGACAAATACAGTTGGACACGCATTCCATGTAGAGTCGGAACACAATAAAGGGGCTTTATGGATATGGAAAGAGCCACAGGAAGGCAAAGAATATATAATTGGAGTAGATTGTGCCGAAGGACAGGGAGAAAATAACGATAATAGTTCTTTTCAAATTGTAGAAGCAACTAGTTGCGAACAAGTTGCAGAGTTTTATTCCAATACGGTTCCGCCACATGTTTTCGCACAAATACTTAATGAAATAGGAAAGTTTTATAACAATTCTTTATTGGTGATCGAAGCCAACGGACCCGGATCTGCTGTTTTAAGCAATCTACAGAGCCAATTATATTATGATAATATTTACTTTCAAAATTCTAATACTAAAAATCCAAAAGCTGGAATTAGAATGTCTCAATCGAATAGACCATTGTTTCTTGAATCTTTACAGAATAAAATAATAAACGATTCTATGCGAATAAACAGTATAAGAATAACAAATGAACTACAAACATTTGAATACAATAGTACAACAAAAAAAGCTCAAGCCCAAAAGGGTAAACACGATGATGCAATTATATCTCTTTGTTTAGCTGTTTTTGTTAGAGATCAACTTAATCAAGATATAGTTGCCAGTTCGGTTGGTTTGGCTCCAAAAAACAGTGTAAACAAGACTATTTACGATGAAATAAGAAAAGAGTTGCTTGGCGACATAGAAGACGAAAAAATATCAGAAGACGAATTATCTGTTTTAGGTATAACTATTAATGAAATGAACTCTCTTAATATAGAGTACATGAGAAAAGATGATAAATTATTAAGAAGTTTTGGATGGTAAAAAATGTCTTATAAAGATTATATTGAAAAAAAGTTCGAAAAAGTTCCTAGAACTAAAACGAAAATTGATTGTTCGAAATTTTTTGAGCAAAGTGGTTATGCTTTGTTTAATATTAATTTATCCGAGAGTTATTTGATTGTTGAGAATTTTTTAATTGATTTCAACTCAAATGTTTCTTTAGAAAATGAAATTAATTTTTTAAATAAAATTAGATGTAAAAAAATTCTTGACGATAAAGATTTATTACAGATAAAAGAAAATTATTTCAAATACTGTAACGAAAAAGCAAATCTAATTAGTTCTTATTTAGATTTTTTGCTAGAGCAACATGATGGCGTTAAATCGCATGTTGAATTTGTATTTGATGAAAATAAATTTCCTGAGTTCAATGTTCAAATAACATTAAATAATAAAAAATACATAACAAAAAACAAACTACAAGATGTTAAATATGCACTAAATTCATTTGTAAATGAATTTTCTTTGTCTGAAACAAAAAACAACAATTGTGTGTTTTATGGAGAAGTTAAAGAAGAATACAAAAGCATTATGGAAAATTATATTAAAAAAATATCTTGGAACTTATCAGCTAATATTCCAAATATTATGAATTTAAATACAGATGTTAAAAAATTTGAAAATAAAGAAAATTGTTTAGTTTGTGAAATCAAAGCGTCTACTGATGATGTTTTTGTTAGTAATAAAAGCATACATATTATAAATGAAAGTTTCACTCCAAAGAGGATAAGATGGATAAAAATATAAAAAATCTTCAGCACAATATAAGCATGGCTTTGCGATCTGTTCCACATGAAAAAACATTTGATGGTATTTATCAGGATTTAGTAAAAGTTACTCAAAAAATAAGCATAATTGAAAGCAAGTCTCCTAAAAAAGAAAAAAAAATCGATGTTCTGTTTCAGAACTGGAAGTTGCACAATGGAAATGTTGTAAATCCAAATGCTCAAAAGTCTGGAATAGATGCGTTACAAGCAATCGATGAATTGATTCAAAAAGAAGAAGAAAATTTGAATAATTTCAAAAAGAGACTCGATAGGTCGAACGAAATAGATGATGATTCTCAAACACTATTGGGGTAAATTTAATGAAAAGTTTAGTTACAATAAATTTCATAGAACATATAAGAAATAATAAAGTTATCTGGCGAGCAGAAAATATTAAAAATATAATTCATTTGGGAGGCAGAGAGTTTTTAGTTAAAACTGCTTTTTCAAATAATGGCAGTCTTGTTCCAGACAATTATTATCTTGGATTAGATGCTAGAGATGATCTTATAGAGGAAGATAATTTAAATTCTTTATTAGATGAGCCATCTGGGAGTGGATACTTAAGACAGTCTTTGTCTTCAAGTGGAACTGGGTTTGCCATCACATCAACATCTGGAATCTACAAGGCGTTGTCGAATATCGTTACATTTTCAGCTTCTGGTTCGGGCTGGGGTCCAGTAAAGAATATGTTTTTAGCCACCACAGCCAACAACTCTGGTATTTTGATTTCATCTTTAGTTTTGACATCACCAATAACAACGGTTGCTGGAGACTCTATAAGCATTCAAATAGCGTTGGCTTTGCAAGATATATAAAGTCAACTTAGGCTTTCTTTTAAAACATTAATATCTTCAATATGAACAGTGTGTATTATTGAATAATAATTATTTTTTATTCTTATTTGGCCCTTTTCTTTAAAATGGAAGCTGCCTATTCCGCCACTCTCCCAATCTAACAAGCTAATAGGATTTGATAATAAATCTTGGTTTTGTTCATTAGAAAATATATTTATTCTAAATCCATTTTCGCACTTAGTGACTGGTATGAATTCATTTTCATTTGTTAAAAAATATTTACAGAAAATCTCATGTGCTGGTTCTGATGTTTCTCCGTTGCAAAAACATACTGGAACAAAAAATCCAATTTTTTTAATTTTTTTCCCATGATACAAATCGTATCTTTCATTTTTATCCAAATAGATTATATGCGAAATAGATATTGTTATCATTTTTTTTCTCGAAAATATACTACTTAATATTATAGAAGAAAAGGAAAATATATGCTCATAAATTTTATAAAATCATCATTTCTTGTTATAGGGTTTTTGTTTGTTTTTGGTGGAAACGCCATTAGTCAAGAAGTTTTAGAAAACCATCCTTTAGACAACATGCCTCTCGTCAAAAGAGAGCCAATAGAAGTGTCTTCATTCGAAGCACCTGTAGAACAGAGAACAATCGAATTCAGAAGGTGGTTAGCTGTTTCTCTTAAAATATCGGTTTCTGGAGCTTCGGGAAGCGGTACTATTGTTTACTATGATTCTAGCAAGAATACGGCATATGTTGCGACTTGCGGACACTTATGGGAAAGAGGTGTAATGACATATAAGCAAGGTCTAAATAAAAATATAACATGCAAGGTTTCTACATGGTATCAAAACGACATTAAACTTGATTCTCCTAGATCTTATGATGCAAAAGTTTTATTTTATTCTTATGTAAACGGAGCAGATACTGCGTTAATAAGTTTTCAACCAGATTGGACTCCTTCTTATTTCCCAATAGCACCAAAAGATTATGAATACAAAAAAGGCTCTATAGCACATTCGTGTGGGTGCGATGGAGGCAGAGAGGTCGCACATTACAACATAGAAATTGTTGGCATAGAAGATAAAGATTTAGTTACAAAAAGAAATAGTCCTCGTCCCGGCAGATCTGGTGGCGGTCTTATGAATGATGAATATTATATCGGCACATGTTGGGGAACATCAAGTTATGATGGTGGAGGAAATGGATTTTTCACACCATTAAGCGTCATTCATTCATTTTTTAAAAATAACGAACATGATTTTTTACTAAATATACCAAGCAATACAGGCAAAGCTAGATTGATACCAATCGTAGATAAGAATAATAAACAAGGTAAATACGATGAAGGGTATGTAATTCTTCCCGGAAGAAAATAACTACATATTAGCATAATAAGGACATATGTTGTTGTAATCACAGTTCCTACAATGAAATCCTGTTTTAGCCGTGGCCATTTCTGGCTTTGTACTTACTATGCTTTTATAAGCATCAAGTAATTCTTGTTCCGCAGTTAAAAGTAATTTGTCCGTAAATTTTGTTGAAATCAAATTGGCTCCATCGAGATAATACAAAGCAGCACTTATATTTTCTGCTTTAGCTCCAAATGTTTTTTGAACGATTCTTCCGTAACACCTTAATTGCAAGTCGTTTTTAATGTTTGATGGTGTTTTTCGCCATTTTCCTTTTTTTGTCGTTTTGTAATCCAATATAAAATATTTATCTCCTCTGATTACCAATCTGTCTATAAATCCAACAAGTAATTTGTTTGTTGGAGGATCTATATCGAATTTAAAAGGCCATTCCAGATGACCATCGTAACCAATTTTATCGCTTATATATTTTATATTCTTTAAATGACTTGGAAGTTTCAACAAGTAGTCTTGTGAAAGATTTACATTTGTTTTTTTACCATATCCCTCTTCAATGATAATTTGACCACTTAATATTGAATTAGTAATTTCTTCTATGGGGGTTTTACCTTTGTCTTGTACATATAATTCCGCTGCTTTGTGAACTATCTTGCCATAATCAAAATATTCTGGAGTTTCTTTTTCGGAAACTATCTTCAAGTGATATTTGTATTTGTATTGTTGTTGGCATGTATCCCATGTTTGTTTTCGTGATACACTTATATGTTGAATGTCCATTGTTTTTTTCTCTTAGTTTGATAACATTAATAACATTATAAAACTAAAGTTTCGTTTAAACAAGAAGTAAATTTCATGGAAGTCGATTTTGAAAAATTCAGAAAATGGGCTGAAGAGAAATTCAAGGGAGATGTTCTTGTCAAAACCGATCAAGTAAGAATTAATTCAATATTTGAAAAAGACGATAGTGGTCATCATCTTTGGTGTTCTCCGTCTGGAGGTAAAAATCGTAGACCGTTTGGTGTTTATCATTGTTTTAAAACTGATGAAAAAGGAAGTCTTTTAAAATTAGTTAAAATAGTCGAAAAATGCGATAGCGATGAAGCTATTGCTATTTTGACCGGAAGAAGCACAATTACCGATCTTGAAAATAAAATTGCCGAGTTATTGAGCAATGATAATTATAATTTTGAAAGTGAACCAATAAAATCGAAATTAGTATTACCAAATGGGTGTTCTTTGATTTCTAGTATGTCTAAAAACAATTGGTGGCGTGAAAGAGCAGAAGAGTATTTGTTGAATAGAAAGATACCAATCGATGACCTGTATATTTGCAAGGAGCCACCATTTAAAGGTCGAATAGTAATACCTTACTATGATCGAAATTGCGATTTAATATACTTTAATGGAAGACATATAAGCTCTAAAGCTACTTTAAGATATATGGGTCCTCCAATATCATGTGGCACAGGTAAAGAAGATGTTGTTTTTATGGCAGGTCCTTGGCCAAATAAGGGTTCTACATTATATGTGTGCGAAGGTGAGTTTAACGCCATGAGTCTTAAAATTAGCGGTTTAAACGCATGTGCTTGTGGCGGTAAAAACTTAAGTGAAAAACAAGCAATGCTTTTATCTGATTATAAGATAATATTTTGCTTAGACAGAGATAAAGCTGGTGCTAGTGGATTGAAAAAAATGGTTGAATTAACAAAGCGTTTCTCTCATAATAATTCAAGCAATCAAATAAAATGCACTCAACCACCAAACAATTACAATGATTGGAATCAAATGTTGATAAATTTAGGATCTAATGTTTTAAGAGAGTACATTATCAAAACACAAAAAGAAATCGATTTTGATGCTCCTAGTGGTATGGCTGGAGATATATTTGATATTTAACTATTTTTTAAAAGGTGCTATATGAAGATTTCTACAATTAAAAAACTAAACAATTTATTTCTTGGAAAAGTAGTAACTTTAATTACTTTAGGAACTAACAAGCCAAATATTATCGATTCTCAGTTTTCTGATTTTTACACTGGTGTGTTAGAGGAATTAGATGAGGATGGCGTGATTCTTACGCATTTGTTTACTGGATGTAAAAGTTTTTTTGCGACAAATTGTATTGTGGCGGTTTTGCAAGAACAAGTATTAGACGAAGACGATCCAGAAAATAAAATTGAGATAGAAAAAATCAAAGAGAGAAAGAAAGAAATTGAAAAAGAAAGAGAGAAAGAAGAATCTCAGTCTTGTGATTATAGTAATAAAAATTCTGATTATAATGATATAAGTGGTTTAGAGAAAATGGCTGAATTCGCCAGACAATTCAATCAAAAAAATTCTAAAGAGTGATTGTCAATTCATTTTTCTGGCATTTTAGGTGGCGGTAATTCGTAAAATTTTATATCATAATTTAAATGATTACTATCTAGTTCTTTTTCTTTTCCATTCATCTCTCTATCGCCTTTTTGTTTTACTTTGCCTTCGCCAACAATTGCCTTTCCTTGTTTTATCATATCTTCAATTTCAGATAATTTTTCGTGTAATTTTTTGTCGTATTTAAGTTCGTAATTTCTAGGTTTTTGGTTTATTGTTTTTAGGTCAAAGAAAGGTTTTAAAAAATTAAACATTATATTGTTTTCTATGGAATGCTCCGTGGTGTCTTTACACCAAAGAAATATAGCCCCATTTCCATCTTTTTTTGTAGGCTCTTGCACATTTACTGCAATCAACATAAAATATCTTGGCAAAACCGATTCTATTGGCCATCCTTTTAAGTCCTCTAAAGACAAAAAAGTAATAATGCTAAAATATATCGTTACGGTTATTGATAAAAACTTAATAAACCAATTAATGTTTGTGTAAATTAAGTTAAATAATAAGACGCTTCCAAGAATTATAAATGTAAAAATTATTCCAAATATTGATGTCATTTTACCTCTGGTGCAAATGGATTTTGAACTGCTGGTATTTTCGGAAGAGCATTAGATCTTGAATTGGGCGGAAATTGATCTTCTAAAAAAGCTCTTGTTAAACTTTTTTGAATTGCATTTGTGCTTACCAAGTCTCCATTCTTATCCAAAGTAAATCTTATTACTGTTTTTTCATCGCCTTCTTTTGCGAGTATAACTTCTTTTATAATTACAGTTTTGAATGTTGGATTTATTTTATCGATTTGAATTTTTACTGGAGTGCTTCTAGCGTCCTTTTTTTTAAAAGCATGTACATTCAATGTGTATTCTCCGACACAAACACCACGAATGGTGACTATTTCACGATTTTCATTGTATTTTATAGGACCGTTAATTGTTTCGATTACATCATTTGCAAATCCTAAATCGTCTCTATCTAAATGCATTAATCCGTCTTCTTTTCTTTTAAACATAATTAAATGTTTCTCAGGATCTTGCAAATAAACATCGATGTCGTCATCGAAATCATTTGGCCAAGAAATAGTAATTATAAATTCGGCTTTAGATTCAAAATTTTTATTTATTTTCGTTATGTTTATCAACGAAAAACTAAGAATAAACATAGCGACAAATGCTAAAAGCATATTGAAAAGCAAGTCTAGGAACGAAGTGTTGCATCCATAATTTTTATGAGATCTTTTCATTTATTAAACCTTCGTCTTCTATGGCTTTAAATTGAATGTCTAAAATGTAGTATTGAATTTTCAACAAACAGCCACATATGATACCAACTAATGTTGTGTACAAAGCTGTAGCCATGCTTTTGCCTAGATTAGATAACAGTGTTGATATCGTAGATGGGTTTGAAATATCTAGTGATTCAAAGCCAGATAGCATCATGACGAAACCTATGATTGTTCCAAGCATTCCAAGATTAAGACACATTTCGCTAATAAACCAACCATTTTCGGCTTTTCTGTTGTAGGTTGAAAATTTTTCTTTAGTAAGTTTTTTTTTCGACATATCGTTTGATAAATTATAAAACAATTTGCCACAACATACGCTTTGACAATAAAATAACGCTAATGTACAGACGCTTATGTAACTCAAATCTTTATTGTAAATTTCTTTTGTGAAACCTAAACTTGTTGCAAATATAAGTCCTATAGTAAAAAGACTGAAGACTAACCACCATTTTAAGAAATATATATTTTTCAATTTAACTCCTTGGTGTGACTTTTGAATTATTTATTCCATTTCCCATTCGCCAACATGATCTCCATCACTGTAATAATTGTGGTTATTATTCATTAAATCCTTGGCTTTTTTAATTATCTTGTTAATTATTTCTAATAATTTTTTATATTTACCGTTTTTTATAAGTTCTGAAAAATGTTTTTCAATGTTATGGAGTCGATGATTGTTATCTCTATGGTAGGGAATATCACGCCACAATTCAGTTGAACCTCCATTGTTCCTGTCTGATTCAGGATGTAATTCTTTTATTGCATTGGACGATAATTCGACAATATGATTTAAAGAATCTTCGTTGAATTCTTTAAAAATTTTTGAAGTTTTATTTAATTCTTCTTCTTCGATTCCTTCTGGTCTTTTTATTTTATTTATTACTTTATAGACAAATATAATTTGCATTGTTTTTATAATTGTTTCTAAAAATTCGTCTAATCCACTTGAATTTAATTGTGTGAGTCCTGTTGTTAGTTCGTTCCTAAGTTTCATGTTTTTCGCATCGATATTTGTATTAATGTAATCTATAATTTTATTGATAAAACTTGTTTTTTCGCTATCGGAATTGAAAATTTTCGTTAAGCACAATTTTGCTTTGGGATTATCTTTGTAGACTAATTTAGTGTCTTTTTCGTCTTGTGGATTTAATGTTTTTTCTAAAAATTCTTCTGATGTTAATGTTATTTCGTTTTCAGTCTGATCATCTTCAGTTGCTATATTTTTTGTTGTTTTATTTTTGAAAAATGGCGTAAGTTCATCTATAGTTTCAGCAAGTGTTTTACCGTCTATTTTTTCAATTATATCTTTTATAGTATTTTTTATTTCTTTAGTGTATTGTCCGTTGTCAACTTTATCTTCAGCTGATTTTTTTATAATTTGTTTTTTTTGTTCATCGGTTATTTCACCAAATTGATCTTGTTTTGTTTCTATTCTTCCAAGTTTTACAAGATTTTTGTATCTTTCCTCGTCTGAGTGGTAAATAAGATCGATGATTGGACTACCAAATTTTAAAACATAAGGAAGTCCGCCTGTGATTACAATCCTTTCTCCTTTTATAATTAATTGTTGATTTAATATTGGCATACCGCCTCCACCCGAGGCCTTCATTTTTGCTTTAAATTTCCAATTATTATATTTTTCATATGCTTCTTCTAAATTTTTTGTGTCAATGCTTCCTTTTAGGTTGCCAGCAGGATCAACAGGAGGAACACTTCCAGCAGCAGCACCAGCACCAGAACCAGCACCAGAACCAGCACCAGAACCAGTACCAGAACCAGTACCAGCACCAGCACCAGCACTAGTATCGGCACTAGTATCGGCACTAGTATCGGCACTAGTATCGGCACTAGTAT
>Ga0214919_10006933_pt1 | contig 15413 bp, 12 predicted proteins | sample LL1503_MetaG_FD_177994 | JGI IMG/M metagenome (GOLD analysis project Ga0214919, IMG submission 177994) | Freshwater microbial communities from Lake Lanier, Atlanta, Georgia, United States - LL-1503 | ecosystem: Environmental > Aquatic > Freshwater > Lake | place: USA: Georgia | collected... | reverse complement strand
AAAAACATTTTCCGTATATTGAAGTGATCGGTGGCAATATCGCGACCGCCGATGCGGCTAAAGCGCTCGTTGATGCGGGTGCTGATGGTGTGAAAGTCGGTATCGGTCCAGGTTCTATATGTACCACGCGTATTGTAGCCGGTGTGGGTATTCCACAAATTACAGCCATCAGTAATGTCGCTGAAGCTTTGAATAAACTGGGTATCCCATTCATTGGAGACGGTGGTATTCGGTTTTCAGGGGACGTTGCAAAAGCGATTGCAGCCGGAGCCAATTCAGTCATGTTAGGTTCTATGTTTGCAGGTACTGAAGAAGCACCAGGTGAAGTTGAGCTATTCCAAGGCAGATCGTACAAATCTTATCGCGGTATGGGTTCCATTGGTGCGATGCAAAAAGGATCCTCCGATCGTTATTTCCAAGACTCCGAAAACAATGCAGACAAACTCGTACCCGAAGGTATCGAAGGACGTGTGCCTTATAAAGGTAGCGTCATTAATGTCATCCATCAATTGATGGGTGGTCTTCGAGCTTCGATGGGTTATGTGGGTGCTCGCACTATTGATGAAATGCGAAATAAAGCTAACTTTGTGCAAATTACCAGTGCAGGCATGCGTGAATCACATGTGCATGATGTACAAATTACCAAAGAAGCACCTAACTACCGTGTCGATTAAATTGACTATTATTTCAAGAGAGCCTCCGACCAAAGAGGCTTTTTAAATCGTATGGATAAAATTTTAATACTTGATTTTGGTTCGCAATACACACAACTCATCGCACGTCGTGTGCGGGAGATGCATGTTTATTCTGAACTTCATTCGCACGATATGAGTGACGAAGCAATCAAAGCTTTCAATCCCAAAGGAATTATTTTATCTGGTGGTCCTAACTCAGTTTACGAATCTGATACGCCCCAAGCCCCCCAAATTGTTTTTGAATTAGGCATTCCTGTTTTAGGTATTTGTTATGGTATGCAAACGATGGCAGCGCAACTCGGTGGTAAAGTTGAAAATGCAAATACGCGCGAATTTGGCTATGCAGAAATTAGAGCGCATAACCACTCCCGTCTTCTGGAAAATATTCAAGATAAAACGAATCAAGAGGGCCATGGACTTCTTGTTGTATGGATGAGTCATGGTGATAAGGTGACAGTATTACCACCCCAATTTAAAGTAATCGCAAGTAATGCGTCCACACCCATAGCTGGCATGATGCATGAAACGAAAAAATTTTATGGTGTGCAATTTCATCCGGAAGTCACACATACCAAACAAGGTTTTATCATTCTCAAGCAATTTGTAAATAGTATTTGTGAATGTAAACAGAGTTGGACTATGCCTAATTATATTGAAACGGCTATTAAACATATTCACGAGACTGTGAAAGATGATGAAGTCATATTAGGCTTGTCAGGTGGGGTTGATTCGTCAGTCGCAGCAGCTCTTATTCATCACGCGATTGGCGATCAACTCACATGTGTTTTTGTGGACAATGGTCTTCTTCGTTTAAATGAAGCAACACAAGTCATGAAAACATTTTATGACAACTTAGGTGTCAAGGTCATTCATGTAGATGCATCAAATAAATTCCTAAGTGATTTAAAAGGTGTAACTGATCCGGAACAAAAACGAAAAATTATTGGTCGCGAATTTGTAGAAGTGTTTCAATATGAAGCTAAAAAAATTCCAAAAGCTAAATGGTTAGCACAAGGCACAATCTATCCTGATGTTATTGAATCAGCATCCGCTAAAACTAAAAAAGCACATACAATTAAGAGTCACCATAATGTAGGTGGATTACCAGAGACCTTAAACCTAAAACTTCTAGAGCCTCTGCGCGAACTATTTAAAGATGAAGTGCGGGAATTGGGTATCGCTTTAGGTCTTCCTAAGTCAATGGTGTATCGTCATCCATTCCCTGGACCTGGTTTAGGTGTGCGTATCTTAGGGGAAGTTAAATCTGAATTTGCAGACTTACTTCGTCGTGCTGATGCCATTTTTATTGAAGAGCTCATTAATTCAGGCTGGTATGAAAAAACTTCACAAGCCTTTGCAGTTTTTCTACCCGTTAAATCAGTCGGTGTGATGGGTGATGGTAGAACCTATGAGTATGTTGTGGCATTGAGGGCAGTAATCACTTCTGATTTTATGACGGCCCATTGGGCAGAATTGCCTTATGAACTTTTAGGAAAAGTCTCTAATCGTATTATTAATGAAGTGCGTGGTATTAATCGAGTGGTTTATGATATTTCAGGAAAGCCCCCGGCTACGATTGAGTGGGAGTGAATTTTGGAACGTAAGTAGTTGATTTATATAGGTTTTCTACTTACACAAAAGTTCCGCAAAATCGCTAAGCTGTTGATTTTTAAGGGCTGCGAAGTTAAAGTTACACGTAAAGCTACACAAAGCTGTAGCTACTCAAAATCGTAGTAACTCGCAGCCCCATATGCCTCTCAAAAAACACTCATTTAACGACGACGAAGAACCCATATTCGACGAAGCTGTAATCTACAAGCGAGGCGAATATTGGCAGATGCGTATGTGGCTTGCTAAGGAAGGCAAGTACGCTCGCTTCAGTCTAAAAACGAGAAATAAAAGCACAGCAATAGACAAAGCCAAGCTCCATTATCACGAGCTTAAGGCTAAGGAATTGGCTGGCAAAACATACTTCTCAATAACAACAAAGATAGGCTTTGAGCGATATTTGGAGCAACGAGAGAAGGAAGTAGGGCAAGCGGCGGGAATTGTTGCTGGACGCTATAAAACGATTAAGACGCACTTAGAGCATTGGTTGGACTTTATTGGGCGTGACGTAAAGCTAAAAGAGCTAGAACGTACGGACTGTGAGAACTACTTTTTAGAGCGTACTAAAGGTAAGAAAAAGCTCGCCGTAAGTTCGACAACGATAGCCAACGAGCAAGCGACTATCAACGCTATGATGAAGTGGCTGTACAAGCGTAATGAGACTTACATTGACGGCTTTGACTTTAAGAAGCTGCCAAAGACGGACAAAGGCGAAGAGGCTAATCGGCGCAATACATTTACTGACGCTGAAGTTGAGCGCATTATTGCGGCACTAGATGAGTATATCGAGAACGCCGAAAAGGACTTAAAAGGCGAAGGAAACGTCCAAAAATCTGTCGGTGGATACTACTTGGGCGTTTCGTTAATAAGTGGGCTGCGGCGTGGCGAACACGCTCTGTCAGTTCTTCCACTACTTGTTCCGCAGTTGCGGTATCGAAGGCGCAACCAGTCACAGTCCTCGCCGAACTTTTATCACTAACTTGGCCGATAAAGGTGTCAGCGTTAGGGTGCTACAAAGCCTTGCTGGGCATCGAAACATCAGCACTACGCAAGCCTACATCGATGTCAATCATGCTATGAAACGCAAGGCTGTAGAGTTGGTTTAAGATTTCTTTTTATTAGCTGCCTAACGTGCTGCCAGCTGTCTTCCTTTAGTTTGTAGCTGAGGCGTAGCAGACACCAATCCAAAGTGAAGCAATAGAGCTAAGTCCAGCACACGGCGCTGCCACCAGCCACCTTTGTTCGCCGCAACCCAAATATCTTCAGACAAACTTGTTGGCTTAGGCATATCCAAATTCTTCAGCAACACTTTGTTTAGCTGTAGTCCGTCGTACAAAAGCTTGTTGAAGTTGCCAGTGCTAGCTCGTTAGCACTGAACTTAGGTACTGGGATGTGTGCGAAGGCTTTGGCCATAGCGCAGATTGTTACTTCGCTGTACGCTTGGCAGCAGTCTTTTTGGGTGTTGCTGTACCACGCTTCTTACGTGTCGCAAGTACGCCTTTGAAGTCTGTTGTCTTGAAGTTGAAGAGCTTGATCTTCTCTTTGATGTCCTTCAGTACAGCATCACGCTCCTCTTGCTTAGCCATCTCCAGTTCGTCGGCAAGTGCCTTCTGCTTGGCAAGAATTTCGTCAATACGGCTCATAGTCGTGCTCTTTAGGGTTGCGTTCTTTGATGGGGTTCACGTACAATCATACCAACATCACGTGACTTGAGCTACGACAAGTGTCTAGGGCTTTGAGTATTTTCTTTTGTTAAGGAATGATATGAACATCCCTTGGAAACTCAAATCAAAAATTTTTTGGTTTATCGATAGTCTTAACGCTCAGCCATTACTTTATTTTTTACAAAAGAATGTTACAAAACGTTCTAGAATTAAGAAATTAGAAGTCAATGATAACTGGGCTGCTCATCGTATTGCGTTAATTGAAAACCAATGCACTTCTCTTGTATTTGAATTTGGTGCTGGTAAGAGTCTAGCTCAAAACCTGTACCTCAGTAACATTGTTGATAGACAGATTGTGGTTGATCTTAATCCGATGGTTGATATTGAGCTTGTGGATCAAGCACGATCATTGCTTGTCGACAAGGTTGAGCTAAGATCAAATAATGGAATTAAGTCATTAAGTGATTTAAAAAATTATGGCATTGAATACAGGGCGCCATACGATGCGTCAAAAACAGATTTAGCCAACAAAAGTGTTGATGCGTGTGTTTCAACTGCTACTCTTGAGCACATTCCTAAGAAATCAATTAAGGATATATTCGTTGAGCTTTATAGGACGCTCAAAGATACTGGAATTGTATCAGCGATAATTGATTACTCCGATCACTATGCGCACACCGATTCAACCATTACTCTCCTTAATTACTTAAATTTCTCGGAAAAGGAGTGGAAAAAATACAATTATCGTTGTCACTTTCAAAACAGACTGCGTCACAATGATTACAGGCAAATTTTTGTTGATTGCGGTTTTGAAATAATTAGCGAAAAACCAGTCTTTGGGGAAGGCAATATATCTGATGAGTTGAGGCTGAAATACGAAAACGATGATCCAACGTGGTGCGCTACTTCTGCTCATTTTGTTCTTAGGAAGCGTTTGTTGAACTGAATTTTTATATGCGCATCGTGCAAAATTAAGCGTAATCACATACCGTCGATTCTTTTTGACACTTTCTGCTTCAGCACAAAAGTTACACACTCATTTATAGGAGGCGTAAATGATTGAAAATAAACAGATTTTTTATTGCGTTACTATTGAGTGGGAATAAAAATATTTACGCAACCATTGTTTTATACGCAACGTAGTGACAGATTTACAGCTAACACATTGACGCACATTGTGAATGGCATTTACAAAGGGGCTGGCATAAGTGGCGCAACGTATAGAATAGAGTGCTGAAACGCGAAAAGATAAAGTTACGCAAAAGTTACACAGCAGATTTAGGCTGCGCTGTAAATCGCATAAATGCTTCGTTTTCAACCAATGTTACTATTGAGTGGAAGTAGAAATCCTACCGTAAAATATTGATTTATATAGATTATTAAGTTACACAAAACTGGCACGCGTCCAACTGAGTTGTTGATTTAGTTGGGCGTTGACATTAAAGTTACACGTAAAGCTACACAACGCTATATTGATTTGCGTCCAACAATAATAAGAGCAGCTGTTGAATTGCTGACTTTAGCATCAACTTTTTCAAAGGATTAGCTATGTTCAATATAAACTTCGGAATAGAAAAAAGCAGAAGGTTTTATCATTTTTTTTCTCGGCGAATTCTTCGTAATTCAAATATCCGACATTATGAACCATCTCTAATATATTCTAAAGAAGATGCCAATCCTTCGATGAAGCTTATTGATGTAATCATTAAGTCTGTAGATTTAGCATCCAAAAATGAACTCAACTGTGGAAAATCAAATTTAACTGATAGTCAGTTTTTGAATGTATTTCCAGGCGAGCATTATCGTTTGATAAATGCTATTGTTAAAGTATTAGGAGCCAAAAATGTAGTTGAGATTGGCACATATACAGGAATGGGCACACTTGCTTTACAAGACGGTGTTAATGAGATTTCAGTTGTTACCTACGACATTATTGAATGGGATAAGTTGCCTCTTCCCTCACATTTTGATATATCGGATATCGATGGTAGAAGGATAAAACAAGTTATTGGAGATTTATCTGATGATATTTTCTTCTCGCAAAATATTGATATTCTTAATAATGCTGAAATAATTTTTATGGACGCTCCTAAAGATAATATATTTGAATATAAGATGGCTGAGAAATTTTCAAGACTTTCTTCTCTCAATAAGCCTAAATTTTTAATTATTGATGATATTCAATTCGTCAATATGATTGATTTTTGGAGATCTATTACTTCACCGAAATTAGACGTAACATCGTTTGGACATTGGTCCGGCACTGGTATTGTAGATATAAGTGATGGGTTTAAGTTTAATTTTTAAAATCTTGCTGTTGATTGAACTTAAAAGATTTGATGTAATTGTATGGTTTGCTATCCGCGCGATGTGTAACCATCATACGGGTAAGAAATAACAAATACAATGACTTACGTATGTTGGAGTGCTAATAAACACAATAAAAAGTTACATAAAAGTTACACATCAGACTTAGGGTGCGCTTTAACCCTTATAAATGCTACGTTTTTAACCTACGTAACTCTTGAGTGGGAATAAACTCAAATTCGCACTCTACAAATCGTATATTAAATTATTAAAAAATGATTGAGAAATTATAATGCTCTATAAATTACCTAAAGAAGCTAACGAATACGTTTTACTTCAAAGAACTTCATTAATTAAAGATGAGCGATCTAAATTAACAAAAAAGCTTTCTCTTATAGGCCTGGGAAAATCTTATGAAAGTGTTGTTAAGGAGCAATCTAAAGAAAATATCAGTCAAATAAGTGATTGCTATTACGCTGAAATAGAAAAAATATTTAATGTGGTCAAAAATCACATTCCCAAAAACACTAGATCAATCCTGGATATTGGCTCAGGCCTTTCTGGATTAGAGGTCTTTTTATGGGCTTTATTAAAAAAAAATCAACCGAAAATCTATCTACTAGACAAAACAAAAATAGAGAAAAAAATTTGGTATGAATTTAAAAATCATGGTGCATTTTATAATTCTCTTGGCTTAGCCAAAAAAAACCTAATATCCAACGGGGTAGTATCCTCTAAAATTAGTCTCATTGAAGCACCATACAATGGAGTAATTAGGGGTATTAAAAACATAGATTTAGTAATTTCGACTATTTCATGGGGGTTTCACTATCCTATTAGTCTGTATTTAAATAGTGTCATTTCTCTTATGTCTAAATCAGGGGTGTTAATACTAGATGTTAGAAAAAATACTGATGGGCTGGAGATGTTGGCTAGCAAATTTAAAACAATCCATATCATCAAAAATGAAAATAAATATCTAACTGTAAAATGTCTAAAAAAAGATCTGATTATTAATTAATATAGATTCAATTATAATTTAATGAAAAAACAATTAAGCCTAAGGTAGGAACTAAATGCGACTTCAAGAAAGCATTTTTATTGGAAACGTTTTAAAAAATTATCATGCGCATCAAAAAAAATTTAAATATGTAATTAATTTAGGGTCTGGAAATGTCAAACAATTAAGACAAAATAAACCATGGATCAATCAATATGTCTTCGCTTATCTAAAAAAAATAAACACTAAAATCTTGCATGTTGATACAGAAAAATTTCCTGGTGTAGATATTATTCAAGATTTGAGCTTACCAAACTCACTTTCTTTTTGCGACAAATTATATGGTTCAAAATTATTTATATTGGCGAACGTGATGGAACATATTCCCAAGTCTGCCCATAAGCCTTTTTTAAAAAAAATATATAAAAAAATGAACTCTAATGATGGTTTAATCATTTCAGTTCCTTATGACTATCCATACCATGCAGACCCTATTGACAACATGTATCGACCAAGACCAAACGACCTAAAAGTGTTATTGCCCTTAAAATGGAAAGCGAGTGAAATTATAAATGCAGGATCTTATTGGGAAGAATTCATAAATATGAATACTTTTAAAAAGATAAGAAAGCTCTTGAAGCCCATCTGGATTTTTCAGACACCAAAAAAATATCTTGAAAATCATCGTTTATTATATCTCTTTAAAAATTATCAAATCACTATCGTATTTGGGATTAAGTAAAATGAGTCGCGCATTTATCAAAGAAAGTGATTTAGAACATGCAGGGATTGATATTCCGGAAAGGCCACTAAGTAATGAGCCGAATTACGTTACACCTAACGGACTCAAATTACTCAATACACAAATTAATGCGCTTGAAATTGAACGTGAGCAATTAAAACAAAAAAAAGATGACCCTATCTCGAAACAAAAAATTACCATGTTAGAGCGTGATATGCGGTATTATGCAGCGCGGATTGAGTCAGCGATTCTTACAAGTCCTAAGGAAGAAAATCATACTATTGTTTTGTTTGGTGCCAAAGTGACTGTAGAAGATGAGGAAGGCAAAGTGAGCACTTATGAGATTGTCGGTGAAGATGAAGCAGACATTCATAAAGCCAAAGTAAGTTACTTATCTCCACTCGCTGATGCACTTATTGGCGCAAAATTGAATGACGAAGTGACATGGGAAAAACCGACGGGCGATACCTATCTCACGATACAAAAAATAGAATATTAATTTTTTAAGAAAAGATAAACATGCAAGTTAAAGAGGCCATACAACAAAGAAGATCGATTAAGCATTTTGATACCAATCATGTGATTACTAAAAAAGAGATTCATGAGCTTCTCTCGCATGCGATTTTATCGCCTACGGCTTTTAATATTCAGAACTGGCGATTCGTTATCGTCACTGATAAAGCTTTACGTCAAAAAATTAGAGCCGTTAGCTGGGGGCAAGCGCAAGTGGAAGAGGCTTCAATTTTGATTGTATTGGTCGCAGATCTTATGGCGTGGAATAAAGAGCCGGCTCGTTATTGGAAAGATGCACCCAAACCCGTGCAAGATTATCTAGTACCTGTCATTCAACAATATTATGAAGGCAATACAAAAGTGCAACGTGATGAAGCGATGCGCTCATGCGGTATGGCAGCTATGAATTTAATGTTGACAGCCAAATCGATGGGTTATGATACCTGCCCTATGGATGGCTTCGATTTTGATAAGGTGGCTGAATTATTAAACTTACCTTCGGATCACACGCCAGCCTTGTTTGTGTGCGTAGGAAAAGGTGTTAAAGAAGCGATGCCACGAGGTGGTCAACTTCCACTTGATCAAGTTGTCATTCAGAATCAATTTAAATAAAAAATTTTAGGGATCTATAAGCGTGCTTATTAGTAATAACATCACCATTCAGTTTGGTGCAAAACCTCTTTTTGAAAATGTCTCCGTTAAATTTGGTGATGGCAATCGCTATGGCTTAATCGGTGCCAACGGTTGTGGTAAATCCACTTTCATGAAAATTTTAGCAGGTGTATTAGAGCCTACTTCAGGCAATATCTCTTTAGATAAAAATGAGCGTATGTCATGGCTTAAGCAAGATCAATTCGCCTATGAAGATCAACGTGTATTAGATGTGGTCATGATGGGTCACGAAGAGATGTGGAAAGCCAATGAAGAAAAAAATGCGATCTACATGAGTCCGGATGCGACAGAAGAAGATTACATGAAAGCCGCTGAATTAGAAGGTGTTTATGCCGAGTTTGATGGTTATACGGCTGAAGCGCGTGCAGGTGAATTATTAATTGGTGTAGGCATTCCGATTGAGCAACATCAAGGTCCTATGAGTGCTATTGCACCCGGTTTTAAATTGCGAGTACTTCTCACGCAAGCCATTTTTTCGAATCCAGATATTTTGTTACTCGATGAACCAACCAATAACTTAGATATTCATACAATTCAATGGTTAGAAGATACGCTAAATAATCGAAACTCCACAATGATTATTATTTCACATGATAGGCATTTCTTAAATCAAGTCTGCACGCACATGGCAGATATGGACTATGGAAAACTTACGGTCTATCCAGGTAATTATGATAATTACATGGAAGCCTCGACTATGTCTCGTGCACAAAAACTTAAAGATAACGAAAAGGCTAAAGAGCAAATAGCAGAGCTTCAAGAATTCGTAAGACGCTTCTCAGCTAACGCTTCGAAAGCTCGCCAAGCGACGAGCCGTGCAAAACAAATTGATAAGATTAAAGTTGAAGAGTTTGTTCCCTCAAGTCGTCAATATCCTTATATTCGATTTGATTATGATGATAAAGATAAACTGCATCGCCAAGCCGTTGAAATTAAGAATCTAACGCATGGATATGATCGTGAATTATTTAAAAATTTCAATTTGCTTGTTGAAGCTGGTGAACGCATTGCAGTAATTGGTGAGAATGGTATTGGTAAAACTACCTTCCTCCGCACTTTAGCTGGCAATCTCAAACCTAATCATGGTGCGGTTAAATGGGCTGAAAAAGCGAGAATTGGGTACTTTTCTCAGGATCACGCAACTGATTTTGAAGAAGATGTCACGCTCTTTGACTGGATGAAAGATTGTGCCCAATCAGGTGAAGATGATCAAGCCATTCGTAGCATTTTAGGAAGACTTCTTTTTTCAGGTGAAGATACTAAAAAATCAATCAAGGTATTATCAGGTGGCGAACAAGGTCGTATGCTATTTGGCAAACTGATGCTCGCAAAATCAAATGTATTGCTTATGGATGAACCGACTAATCACATGGACATGGAATCGATTGAATCACTCAATACTGCACTTGATAAATTTAAGGGCACTCTATTCTTTGTAAGTCATGATAGAGAGTTTGTAAGCTCTATTGCTACTCGCATCCTAGAAATAAAAGAGGATCACATCATTGATTTCACAGGAAATTATGAGGAGTATCTTACATCGCAATCAGAGGCAGCCTAAGCCTGATTATTTCTTCAATAAACTTAATTGCAGATAAAGTTTCTTTTGATAGATCTTTATATTTATAAACAAACATCACACCTTTTTCAACATAAGGATTGATAAATGTTCTATCTCTAAATCGATTATTATTATCCTCATGAAGTACGAGAGTTAAGATATTTGACATAGAGGACATAGTCTTAAATACACTCTCTCCTCCAATCAGTAAATCACAAAACTTAACTAAAGATAAGTTTTTCACAATATCTTTGTCGCAGGCTAGAAAAACATGCTGTTGAGGCTTGCATTTCAACTGACGCAGCTCAGTATCGGTGCCAAAAAGTATGACCGTACATTTTAATTTTAAAAGTTTATCAATTAGATTTAGAGCGAATTCTCTATTAAGGGGCTTGTTTGTAAGCCGGCTCGAGCCTATCTGAAAACCAACAGTGATGGCCGTTTTAAATAAATTATTGTTTTGAAGATTAACAGGAAAGCGATCAAAAAATAAAGTGCGCGGACACCAGAAAGATAAATGTTTTTTTCTTAAAGTTAATTCAATCGCCTTATGCTCTTCACGGTTATTATAAAAATAATATTGCGAAATCTTTATGCCGAAAAATTTAAAGAAGTTTTTTGCATCCATGAAGTGCGTCACGACAATATACTTGGCTGATTTATTTTGTAGAATAAAGGGTAAGAATTGCAAAAAATCACCTACGCCACCATGTATTTCTAGGTAACATTTTTTTGAGCTGTTTTGATATGCGCTCTTATATCTTTCCTGCGTATCCCAAAAGAAAGTTCTAAATTGAATAATTTTGGAATAATAGGCTAATGAATTATCATAGCGCCTAGTGAGATCTAAAAATCTTGCAATAAAATAAAAAACATATTTTTTAAAGTGGCGATTCATAAAAAATATTCTATAGATATTTAATCTATAAGAAAAAACTTATTCTTTAGATGCGCGTTTACGCTCATGCTCTAATAAAAAGCGCTTACGAATACGAATCGATTTAGGGGTAATTTCAACTAACTCATCATCTTCAATAAATTCCACTGCAGATTCTAGGGTTAACTGAATGGGTGGTACTAACCTTACTGCTTCATCTGTGCCTGATGCTCGCACGTTTGTGAGCTGCTTGCCTTTTATAGGATTCACAATAAGATCGTTGTCTCTAGAATGAATGCCAATCACCATACCTTCATATAATTTGTCACCAGGACTTGAATACATACGGCCACGGTCTTGGAGCTTCCATAAAGCGTAAGCCACGGCTTCACCGTGTTCAGCTGAAATTAATACACCATTTCGACGTCCTGGCATATCTGGTTTCACAGGGGCGTATTCATCAAACACGTGAGCCATGAGACCAGTACCTTTAGTCATCGTCATGAATTCGCCTTGAAAACCAATGAGGCCTCGTGCTGGGATCTTATATTCTAAACGTGTACGACCATTACCATCTGATTCCATGTTTTGCACTTCACCTCGGCGACGTCCTAATTCTTCCATGACAGCACCTTGCGTATCATCTTCTAAGTCAACCGTTAACACTTCATATGGCTCACATTTTTGACCATTAATTTCACGGTATACAACGCGTGGTTTACCTACAGCCATCTCGAATCCTTCACGACGCATGTTTTCTAATAAGATTGTAAGGTGTAATTCACCACGACCTGAAACACGGAATACATCGGCATCTTGCGTGTCTTCAACTTTTAGAGCCACGTTGACTAATAATTCTTTTGTTAAACGATCTCGAATTTGACGGCTTGTCACAAACTTACCTTCAGTACCTGCTAAAGGCGAAGTGTTGACCATGAAGTCCATCGTCAATGTCGGTTCATCGACCGCCATGATAGGAAGACCCACTGGATTATTTGTGTCAGCAATGGTGACGCCAATACCAATTTCCTCAATGCCTGAAATAATGACAATGTCGCCCGCTTCTGCTTCTTCCACTGGAATTCTATCTAAACCTTTAAAGCCTAACACTTGATTGATACGGCCTTGAGAGACTTGTTTGTCACCATGCATGACAACGACAGATTGGCCTGATTTGATCACACCGTTTTTAATTTTACCGACACCCAATCGACCCGTGTATGTTGAATAATCGAGGGCTGAAATTTGTAATTGCAGAGGTTTGTCGCGACTACCATCAGGCGGGGCGACGTGTTTTAAAACCGTTTCAAATAACGGTTTCATCGTGTCTGATTTTTGTTCTAAATCGAGTGTTGCATAACCATTCAATGCAGACGCATACACAATCGGAAAATCCAACTGCTCATCGGTGGCACCTAAGTTCGCAAATAAATCAAATGTATGGTTAATCACCCAATCAGGGCGGGCACCTGGACGGTCTACTTTATTAATCACCACAATCGGTTTTAGACCGAGCGCTAATGCTTTTTTAGTGACGAACCGTGTTTGAGGCATAGGGCCTTCAACCGCATCCACAAGTAACACCACGCCATCGACCATACCTAATACGCGTTCGACTTCGCCACCGAAGTCTGCATGTCCTGGGGTATCCACGATATTAATGTGCGTACCTTCAAAATTAACTGCAGTATTTTTAGCTAGAATCGTGATGCCACGTTCTTTTTCAATATCATTGGAATCCATGATACGTTCTGTCACTGCCTGATGCTGTGCGAAGGTGCCTGATTGCTGCAGAAGTTTATCGACGAGGGTGGTTTTGCCATGATCCACGTGGGCGATGATGGCAATGTTTCTTAAATTGCGTGACATAAAAAGTGCTACCAAAATTGAATTGAGGCCGAATTCTAGCATATTATGACCAAAATAAGCTTTGATATTCATGGATTTATCTATATACTGCGCACTCACATCAAGTAACACATAGCAGCGTTTAAATCTAGTGATTGGAAGTTTTGAATTTTTTAAAAGATTAAATGCACCTAACCCTTTTTTAAGGAGTACGACATTGTCTTTTGAATCATTAAACCTCGACCCACAAATCCTGCGCGCGTTAAGTAGTGTAGGTTATACAACCCCCACCCCTATTCAAGCTAAATCCATCCCTGTCATTATGGAAGGTCATGATCTCATGGCATCCGCACAAACAGGTACAGGTAAGACAGCCGCATTTATTTTGCCCGCATTAAACTTACTTGCCACACCGCATCCTGTGAAGGATCGTGGTCCACGTATTTTGGTGTTAACACCTACGCGCGAATTAGCCGCGCAAATTAATGAAGCCGCACGTAAATACGGCACATTTATTAAAGCTAAAACGACGAGTATTGTGGGCGGCATGCCTTATCCATTACAGAATAAATTATTATCACAACCCTTGGATATTTTAATCGCGACGCCTGGTCGACTCTTAGATCACATGGAGCGCGGTCGTATTAATTTGTCACGCCTACAGATGTTAGTCTTAGATGAAGCCGATCGTATGCTTGATATGGGTTTTATTCCTGATGTTAAAAAAATCTGTGCAGCGATTAATACGAAACACCAAACTCTATTATTCTCAGCCACATTAGATGGTCAAATCAGTAAGATTGCGAAAGATCTTTTACACAATCCAAAAACGATTGAGATTTCACACTCTAAAGAGAAACACGAAAATATTACGCAAAATATGTATTTCGTAGATAACTTAAACCACAAAAATAAATTACTCGAACATTTACTCATTCAACCAGGTGTCAAACAAACGATTATTTTCACGTCGACTAAACGTCATGCAGATTTATTGGCTGATGAGTTATATAACGCAGGTCACAAGACGGGTGCGTTACATGGCGATATGACACAAGGGGCTCGAAATCGAACCCTCACTAAATTTAGACATGGTGATATCAGTGTATTAGTCGCAACCGATGTTGCAGCGCGTGGTATTGACGTCGATGGTATTACGCACGTGATTAACTATGACTTACCAAAATTTGCAGAAGACTATGTGCATCGTATTGGTCGCACAGGCAGAGCCAAAAAAGAAGGTGTCGCGATTTCATTTGTGGCTCCCATGGATGGCAAAGCATTACGTGATATTGAAAAATATACGGGACATAAAATTGATGCAAAAGTGATGGCAGGCTTTGAGCCTAAAGTGCAATCACGTGATCAATTAGGTGAAGAAAGAAAATCTAAATCACGTGGTGGTAAACGTAGCTTTGGTGACAAGAAACCATTTGGCGATAGAAAGCCCTATGGAGATAAGAAATCTTTTGGTGACAGAAAACCATTCGGCGAAAAAAAATCATTTGGCGATAGAAAACCCAGCGAGAGAAAATTATTCGGTGACAGAAAACCCTTTAGCGACAGACCGTCTTTTGGCGAAAAGAAATCCTTCGGAGATAAGAAATCATTTTCGGACAAAAAACCATTTAGAAAAGAGTTTGGTGCAAGTGACGCACTTAAGCGTGAAAGCGAGCCCAGAACGCCTAGAAGTCCTTTTGAGAAAAAAACGACTGAAAAAAGATTATTCGGAAAAACGTCAGATACAAAACCTAGCTTTAATCGATCAGATTCAGATAAAAAATCATTTGGCGATAAAAAAAATTTCGGTGAAAAAAAATCATTTGGGGACAGAAAGCCTACTGATAGAAAAACAAGTGATCGTAAGCCGGCTAGTAAAGCTGAGTCAGCTCCAAGAACTTTTGCTAAAAAACCATCAAGTATCAG
>Ga0214919_10006932_pt1 | contig 15414 bp, 18 predicted proteins | sample LL1503_MetaG_FD_177994 | JGI IMG/M metagenome (GOLD analysis project Ga0214919, IMG submission 177994) | Freshwater microbial communities from Lake Lanier, Atlanta, Georgia, United States - LL-1503 | ecosystem: Environmental > Aquatic > Freshwater > Lake | place: USA: Georgia | collected... | reverse complement strand
GGCGCTGATAGAATCTTGCCCTCGACACCCGGAGAGATGGCAGAGTGGTCGAATGCGCCGGACTCGAAATCCGGTATACGGTTTTTGCCGTATCGAGGGTTCGAATCCCTCTCTCTCCGCCAGATGTCTAGCATTAATGCGCCTTAAGGCGCATTTTTTTCTACCCACCAATTTACCCGCCATCGATTTTGGACTTGTCTCTTGTATTGAAGGGCAACACCAAGTGAACTTTGCTTCGCACCTTGTACATCTTGTATGGGGTACCTCCTTCGATTTCCAGCCAGACCCCACCCCACCGTACCCCGACCCCCCAAATTTCTTTTGGGTCCCATCCGCGTACCCTTAAACCTGGTTTTGTTTGAACCATAAGTGCAAAAATGATTGCGGCTTTTCGTAACCCTGTTATGCAGCTTAAACTTCACTTGGCTGGAGCAATAAGGATGAGCCGTCTCGCAAATCACTAATGTACTTCTGAGACGCTGAAGGCGGAGGTGGCCCAGGTTCTGAAACGATTGGTCCTGCATGGATTAATAGCCGTCGGCGATGCACGTGTTGAAATTGGCCGCCCCGGCACGCACCTCACGGGCCAACAGGTATTCGGGGGAATCGTAAAAACGCTTCGCTTGTTCGCGAGATTCAAACTCGACGACGACGACCCGGTTGGAACCGAGGCAACCCTCCATCGAGTCGGGGGCCCCACCGCGAACCACAAAACGTCCACCGTACTTCGCGACCGCCGAAGTAGAAATTGGAATGTACTCCTGGTATCGCTCGGGGTCGGTGATCCGGATCAGTGATACTAGGTAGGCAGGCATAAAGTTTAATCAAACTTGAGATTCGAATCTTTGATCAGCCTCGCCCAATTCGCCGTCTCATCACGCACCATCCTGGTAAAAGGATCCCGCCCTATCGGATCAGGTTCAGCACCGACTGCGGTAAAACGCTCCCGTACCGCAGGTGAATCGAGTGCTGCAGCAAGATCCGCATTGAGCTTGTTGAGAATTTCCGGGGGCGTTTGCGCCGGAGCGAATATTCCGAACCATGCGCCCGTTTCAAAGCCGGGCAGGCCCGACTCATCGATCGAAGGGATTTCCAGAGCAGAAGCCGAACGCGTTGCCGATGTGACCCCCAGCGCGCGCAACCTGCCACTGCGAATATGTTGAATCGTCGAAGCTAGGCTGTTAAAGGTGGCTTCGAACTGGCCCCCCATCAGATCAGTCAGCATCGGTGCTGCACTTTTGTACGGGACATCCGTCAACTCAACCCTGGCCATCGACGCGAATAAGACGCCGATCAGATGGTCTGCGGTGCCGTGCCCCGAAGTCCCAAAACGGATCTTGCCCGGTTGCGACCTGGCCAGCGCGAGAAACTCGTTCACATTATTGGCCCGCACGGAAGGATGCACGGTCAGCACGTTAGGAATACGGGCAACAAGAATGATCGGAGCCAGATCCCGGACAGCGTTATAGGGTACTTTCGGGAAGACGGAGGGAGTGATCGTCAAACTGCTGCTTCCAAGAAGCAGGGTGTACCCGTCGGGCGCCGATTTGATCGCGGCCTCGGTCCCGATCATACTGCCGGCACCGGGGCGGTTCTCGACAAGCACAGGTTGACCTAAGCGCTGCGACAGTGCCTGCCCGACAATGCGACCGACGATGTCAGTCGGTCCCGCAGGGGCAAATGGAACGATAAGACGGATCGGCCGGTTGGGGTACGGCTGGGCAGCCGACGGCGCACTCGCGACCGCGATAAGGCAGCCCGCTAAGAGACCGCCCAAGGCACGAATACGGCGGCATAACTTGATCTCACGTAAAATCGACTTGTCCATTACATCTCCCAAAGTTTGAGAATCATCACGGGAACATCTGTCGCGCCGGTTTCGGCTGCCGTTAAAGGCGTATTGCACTCCTAACGAGATGATTTCATTCCGCCTTTATATTTCCTGCCTTGATGACCCGTGCATAGCCATCAATTTCGTTGCGTAGGAGTGTTGCAAAACTCGCCATCTCGACGCCGCTGATCGGTTGGGCGCCAAGCCCGAGGATCTTGTCCCGAATGTCGGGACGTGCCACCAGACGAGCGAGCTCTGCGTTGATCTTGGCCGCCACGGGTAACGGTAAGTTTGCTGGGGCTAGCATGGCGATCCAAGTGTCGCTGAGCATGTCCTTCACACCTAGCTCACCGAAGGTCGGTACCTCGGGCACGAAGCTCGATCGCTTTTCACTGGCGACGCCAATGGCACGCACTCGACCAGAGTTGATGTGCGGTAGAGCTGAATTAACCGACGACCAGGATGAAACCACGTGTCCCGCAATCACCGCTTCCACAGACTGGCTCGAGCTCTTGTAGGGGATGTGATTCAGCTTGACGCCGACCTGCTGTGCCAGTCGCTCGCCAGCGATATGGACGGTGGTTCCGATGCCCGATGTTGCATAGCTGATCTCTCCCGGCCGAGCCTTTGCCGCCGTCAAATAGTCAGATAAATTTTTGATGCTGGAATCGGTGCGTACCACCAGCATGTTCGGTGCCGATGCCAGTAGCGTCAATGCTGTGAAATCTTTCACCGCGTCGTAAGGCATCTGCTCGCGCATGGCCGCCGTGATGGTGTGCGAGGTAGCCGCCATCAATAGGGTGTAGCCATCTGGTGCAGCTCGTGCCACCGATTCGGCACCGATCACACCCGCTGCGCCGGCTCTGTTCTCAACCTGCACCGGCTGGCCCCAAGTCTTTTGAAGCTCGATCGCCAGTACTCGCGCCATCACGTCAGTGATGCCGCCGGCACCGAATCCGACCACGATCTTGATCGGCTTGGTCGGGTAAGTTTCCTGCGCCAGGGCGGTGCCACTGATCTGTAACAGCGTGCAGACATAAAAAACCGCAGTAAGACAGTAAGTCTTGAACATAGTTACCTCCATTTAATGTGATCGGCGTGAAGTCTTAGATCGTGTCGAACGGCGATTTTTTACGCAGTGCGATGGTGTGCGCATTAGAAGTCACCAGCAGCATGTAACCATCTGGCGCCTCGTGGGCCACCTGCTGGCTACCTATGATCGAGGTGGCATACCCTGATCTCACTCAAAATCGACTTGCTCATTGCTTCTCCCAATGTTTGAGGATCATCACAGGATCTCACAAGAACATCTGTCACGCCAGTTTTGGCCGCCGTTAAAGGCGTATTGCGCTCACCATCGACATGTACATATACCTAGCCGCCGGCATTGATGACGGTTGTGGACCAGCGTACTCCGGGCTGGTCAGGCGCGAAGAGATTTGGGTAAAGCCGACCGCATCTAGCTCGCCGTGCAGGTCCATCGCAACCAGCGAGTAGGCATACGGTTCGTTGTTGCGCAGGGCCATTCCCGCGTGGAACCACTCACCCACTACTCCGCCGGGCACGGTACACATGTCGTATATGGCGAAGACTCCGCCCGGACGAAGGACGCGTGCTGCCTCGCGGACGACATTGCGAATCGCATCAGGAGGAAGCTCATGTGCCAGCCAATGCGACGCCACGAGATCAAAGCTCATGTCAGAAAATTGGAGGGATTCTGCATTCTGCTGGCAGAGCGTGATCTCCACGCCTTCCTCGACGCTTTGCAGGTGCCCCTGCCTCAACACGGACTCACAAACATCACAGCCATAGACCTCGGCAGCTGGAAAGGTGCGCTTGATGGTACGCGTCGACCGGCCGGCGGTACAACCAAGATCAAGGATTTTTCCAGGTTCGATAGCCGCTTTCACGGCGAGACTTTTCAGCTCGCTGGCATACCAGTCGACCAGCGCATCGGGATTGCTGCCGGCAAAAGACAAACCAGTGCGGAACCAGGCCAGCACCCACGCGTTCAGTGGATCGCTCCAGAGGCCGCCAGGCAACTGATGGCAATCGAAATCGGTTACATAGTTGGGGACCTTGAGGCCCGGATCAAGCTGCAGACGCTCAGGAGCAACGTTGCTGGCCTGAGCGAGCAAGGGTTCAAGCGCATCTCGCTGCTGCAGGATCACGGTCGACATGCCCCAACGACCGGAAAACTTGAACTGCTGCGCAACCCGTTCTTGCCAGGCATACATCTGGGCGCTGGGCGAGTGACGCATCAATGCCTCAAGCTCTTTCACGTCGCTCGCCTTGTGCACCTGCGCCTCGGCCAGCGTCTCACGGTACAGTTCTGTACGCCAGTAATTTTTTAGGCCGGCAAGGAAACCCTGATATGCCTGGGCCTCGAAAGGAACATCGTAGGGCGCGGGCTTCATCGCTTGTCCCGATTGCCGGGGCGGATGCCCGACATCAAGTCAGAAACATCATGGGAATCATTAGGGTGAACAAAGGGGCGCAGAAGCGCGCGGCCAAAAGAGACCTCCTCCTGAGCCTGCCATGTCCTGTACGCGTCAGAGGCAGCAGCTTTCTCGAGCGCTAGATCGTTGACAACGCTCGCCTGACTGAGGCTCACTTGCAGCCGCTTCAATTCTGCCTTGAGTACGTAAACCTCCCCCCCCAGCGCAACAATGGTTGCCAAGAGTCGCTCGGTATCCGCGCACTCAAAAAACTTCTTGGGTGTGGGGTCAGTAGGCTGCCCGGTCGAATTGATCAATGGTTCTTCCAATCCGTATCTTTGATACTTTTCGTGCACATAACGGGTACCAACATTGTCAAGCCGAGCGTAAGCACCCCTCCCTCCACACATCATGATGAATACCCTTGCTTTGCATGATGAATACCCTTGCTTTGCCATGCGGCAAACTGTCCTTGGGTGCTGAAAGATCTATTTGACTGGGTGCCGGTAGACGTTGCGTCACTAAAGACGTTAATGCGGAACCTTCTCCTAGGCCGTTAAAGGCTTCAGCACTTTGACGCCAGCCAGTGCTTTGCTTGCCTTGACTGCCGCACGCGCCTGCCAAAGGTCGTATGCAGCCTGTTGGGCCAACCATACTTCCGCAGACCCGCCTTGGTCGCGCCCCAACCAGCGTTCAATGCGCAGTGCCATCGAAGGGCTGATCGAGGCTCGACCATTGAGCACCTTGGATAAGGTGGTGCGGTCGACGTCCAGCTGTGCTGCGGCTTCGCCGACTTGCAAGCGCAATGCCGGCAGGATGTCGTCCCTCAAGGTGAGGCCAGGGTGGGGGGGGTTGAACATGGAACTCATAGTCACCTCAGTGGTAATCCTGGTAGTCCACCAGGGTTGCGTCTCCGTTTTCAAAAGCAAAGGTCAGACGCCAGTTGCCATTGACACTGACCGACCAGTGGCCAGAAAGGCTGCCCTTGAGGGGGTGCCAGTCCCACCCAGGACGGTTTAAATCTTCAGCCCTTGTGGCGGCATCCAGTGCAGACAGTTGTCGAGCCAAGCGAGGGGCGTGAGCAGCCTGAATTCCGGCGCGTGAGCCCGACACAAAGAATCTCTCAATGCCTTTGTGCTTGAAGCTTTTGATCATAGACCAATTGTAGCGCGTGGCACCACACGCCGCAATGCAGAGCGCTGGCCTCACAGCAGTTTCAGGTGCCTAGTCGCCACTTGAGCGTTGGGAGCGCTGACGCGGTCGCTCCTGATCGTTGGGGCTTTGGCGATCTCGGGCATGTGGATGATGAACCTGGAGTGGCTTAGGGCGGAGAGTACTTTCGAGCTAAGAATCGAATGATTCGCTGGGTTTGCCATGGATGATTTGTCATGAAGGAGATGGTTGATGGGTTGACCGCTCAAGAAAGCTCGCTGTGTGCCGATCAATCGATAGGGCTGCATGTGCCGCCTATGTCCAGCGAAGGAGTTGACATGAAAATCACCAGCGTCAGCATGAACCGCCCGTTGAGCAAAGCCCAAGGCAGCATCAAAAAAATATCGCCATTGATGAAACCCCTGACCATGGCTGTGGGGGGTGTCAACAATGAGGACAGTTTGGACGAACCGGAGCCGGATTTGCCCAGGCCAAACCGCCAAAGCCAACGTCAAAACCCGATCGACACACTGGGCAGTGAGGTCGATGTTTGGGTTTGAATCCCCTTTGGGCTGACATTTTTGAACGCTTTTAAGGCTTGGTCAGGGCCCAAAAGGCCGCTTTCGGTTTGCCGTCGGCATCAAACAGCAAGGGCCAAGTGGCGTGCGGCGTGGGGTGGTTGCGCAGCCAACTGCTGGCATCGGTGACATTCCAATTCATGACAGCGGTGATCTTTCCGGCGTACTTCATGTAAACATCAAACAGCGCCCGGTAACGTTTGGCGATGGCAGCGTCCAATTCAGGTGTGATTTGTGACAGTTGTCCATTTCGGTTGGCCTCTACATCCAGCTCGGTGATGTGAATCTCCAGACCCAATTGGGCAAAGCGCGCCAGGGTTTGGTCCAACTCGGCCACGCTGGGCTCGGTCAAGCTGACATGTTGTTGCAGGCCAATGCCGTCAATCAAGCCCTTGGCCTTGAGCCGCTGGACCAGCGCAAAAATACGTTCCCGTTTACCGGGACGCCACTCTTGAAAATCATTGTAAAAAAGTTTGGCCTGGGGGTCTGCTTCGCGCGCAGCGCTGAACGCCACATCCAGCATCTCCTCGCCCAGCAGGTCTTTCCACCGGCCAGCGCGCAGGCCATCGGCTTGTTGCGAGTCAATGGCTTCATTGACCACATCCCAATATTGGATGCGCCCTCGGTAGCGGCCCACAATGGTTTGAACATGGTTGCGCAGTTTTTCGATGGCCTGGGCGCGGGTGACGGGTTGGCCATCGCTGTCGGACAACAACCACTCTAAATGGTGGCGGTCATTGGAGGGCCAAAACAGCACATGGCCTCGGCGCAACTTGTTGGGGTATTGATCGGCATAGGCCATCAGAGGTTCGCAATCGCTCCACCGATAAACCCCTTCTTTGGGATGAACTTGGGCCGGGTAAAAGCAATTGATGCCCAGGATATTGCTTTGCTGGGTGACGATGCTGTGGATGGGCGACCCGGTTTGGGCCAACCCGGCGCGCACCACTTTGTCGTTGAGCCCACCAAAGCCAAACTTGAAATGCGGGGCGTAGACCTGTGCCAAGGCGGGAAACTCTTGCGCAGCCACCGAGGTGACCATCAAAACACACAGCAGCCCATGGACAAAAGTGCGCAAAGGGTTCTCCAAACGATGGGGCCAAAGGCCATGTGACAAGGATAGCGCTTGGATGGCCAAGGCGAAGGACGGTGGGCTGTAGGTCACTGCTTTGCGCGAGCAAATAGCGGCTCAAAGCCAGGACATGCGCGAACTCAAAGCCCTGCTGCAAAAACAAATGACGCGCACGTCCAATGGGTGAGGCTATTTTTAAAGCGTTGTCAAAAAACGCTTGAGGTGTTCGGTGATGAAGAGGTACTCGCCCGCATTCTCCGAGCCAGGGTTGTTGGCACCGTGCCCCCGGATGGAGGGTATTTCGGCATAGGTGGCGTCCTTCAAGCCCTTGTACAACTCCCGCGCACCTTCTGGTGGCAAGGTGCGGTCGGTCACGCTGGGCAACAAGATCGACTTGGCTTTGATTTTTGCCAAAGCGGCATTCAGATTGCCGCCAAAGGGTTGGGCGATGTCGTGTTCGCGCGAGGCGAAATAACGCCACATCCAACTCACAGCGTCCCAACCGGCAAAGTTGCTGCCCATGGCGCCCAGTAACTTGTCGTACTCCTGCGGCGTGCGTTGCATGGCGGTGAAGGTGTCAGACGACAACCAAGGCGTGAACACCATGCCAGCACAGCGCAAGCCTTGCACAGGGTTTTGGCTGTAGCGCCCGCCATTCCACGCCGGGTCCAAGGTGACGCATGTGTTCATGGTGTCGACAATCATTTTGAAGGTGTTTTCAGCCCTGGGTGCTGGCACGATCAACACCAAGCCCGACATGGCGTCTGGGTAATGGATGCCCCACTCCAGGCCTTGGAACGAACCCATGGACGGGCCACCCACGGCCACCAACTTTGAGATCCCCAAGCCCTTGGTCATCAAATCGTGCTGCGCTTTGACCATGTCACGGATGGTGTAGCGCGGGAAATCAATGCCCAAACCGGTGTTTTGCGGCGATGAGGAATTGCCCCCGCCAATCGCGTCCACGGCCACCACAAAGTATTTGCTGGTGTCAAAGGCTTTGCCGGGGCCGATGTAAATGTTGTAGCCCAAGCGATTGCCACTGGTGCCATGGGTGACCAAGATGGCGTTGGATTTGTCGGCGTTCAGCGTGCCGTGGGTGACGTAGCCCACTTTCATGTTGGCCAACTTTTTGCCGCTTTCAAAAGTGAATTCGGGGATGGTGTGAACGGCTTCGGTTTGGGCCCATGCCCATGGGCCCATCAGCATGGTCAGTATCAACATTAGTTTTTTCATGGATATTCTCCTGGGTGTGAAGGAACATGCTAGCCTTGCAACCATGCAAGATCAAACTAGGGTGTACCCGAAGATGCACCACCAAAATGAACACTGACGACTACTGGCCCTCTTGTGGCTACAAACCGTTGCTCGTGAATGGGCAAGGTCACTTGACGGTGACCGATGACTTTTTGCGTTGGTTGTTGCATCGACCGGAGTTGGCCCCGATGGCACAATCCTGCGCGCAAGAACGGGCCTTGCATGAACGTCTGCTGGCGCAGCCGCGCAGTGACATTGGAGACGCCGATTTGGCGCCATTGAAGGACCGCGACGCGGCCGAAAACTACGCCATTTGGGCGCGCTTTCGGCAACGTTTGTTGGCCAAGCCCACTTTAGAGGCCAGCTATTTGGCCTTGTTTCAAGGCCAGGGCGTCGATGTACCGCCCTTGTTGGTGCAGCAACTCACACAGGTCTTGCTGCGCCACATCTTGGGCACCAGCGCGACGGCTTTGCAAGTGCGCATGGCCGAAATGCTGTTTCGGGTTCAGACGATATCAGTCCAAGAGGATGGCTCGGTCATGGCTGCCGATCGGGACACGGTGGAGCGTTTTGCCACCACCGGCGGCTTTGGCACCCTGGGAGAGTTGCTGCAGCAAGGTGGCATGAACTTGCGCACGGTCGATCTCGATGTGTTGAGTGCTGACAACGCCGATGCCTACTGGGCGCGCAGCGAGTCATTTGACTGGGTGGTTTGCATGAACCGGGGTGAACCGGCGCTGGAAGCCTTGTGTGAAGTGTTGCGCCTTTGGATTGCTCATTTCTTGGGGGTCGGTGTGCGCATCCAAACCGTGACCGCGATCGACGACGAAAACTGGGTTTGGCACACTGGGCTGGATGCCCAATCCAGCGCGATTTTGAATGCCCTGTACCAAGGCCAAGATGTGGCCCCCGAGCAGATGCAACGCATGATGTGTTTGTTTCAGTTGGACTTCAACGCACCCCAGGACATGCGTGCTGATTTGCAGGGCCATCCGGTGTATTTGGGCATGGCCGTGGACGAGCGCAAAAACTTGCAACTCAAACCCCAAAACCTGCTGATCAACTTACCCCTGGCCCAACGCTCCTGACCGCCGTATATTTGGCGCGCCAGTTGCCCTTGATGTCGACCCTCCCAGACGCGTAAATGGGCTGCCACAGGCCTCAACGACCTTGCGGCCAGTGGCTACACTCGTTGTCCACCATGAAAACTACCAAGCGCTTGAATGTTCGAATCCTTGTGATGGCCGCCTTGCTGGGGTGGGGCGGTGGCATGGCCCATGCGGCGGAGGTCTTGGTGGCGGTGGCCGCCAACTTCATGCAACCCATGAAGCAAATTGCCCAGGTATTTTCCAAGCACAGCGGGCACCAGGCCCAGCTGTCCTTTGGCGCCAGCGGACAGTTGATGGCCCAAATCCAGAACGGCGCACCCTACCAAGTGTTGTTGTCGGCCGATGCCGCCATACCCGCCCAATTGGTGCAAAAGGGCTTGGCTGTGCCCAACACCGCATTCACCTATGCCGTGGGGCAATTGGTGCTGTGGAGCGCAGACCCCAAACTGGTGGATGGCCAAGGCGATGTGTTGCGCAAAGGCTCGTTCCATCGCATTGCTCGCGCCAATCCCAAGCTGGCTCCTTATGGTGCCGCCACCATGCAAGTGGTGGAGCGCATCGGCCTGGGTGCTGCTTTGCAAAACAAATGGGTGCAAGGTGAAAACATCAACCAAACCCATCAATTTGTGGCTTCGGGCAATGCCGATCTGGGCTTTGTGGCCATGTCTCAGGTGGGTGCTGCAGCGTCACAGCCAACCGGTTCCATGTGGTTGGTGCCCAGCGATTGGCACGACCCCATTCTTCAAAACGCCGTCTTGCTGACCAAAGGCAAAGACAATGCTGCGGCCATCGCCTTGATGGCATTTTTGAAAACACCCGCAGCCCGCGACATCATTCGCCAAGCGGGTTATCGCTTGGACCCCCCATGGTGAGCGGATGGTTCGCGGATGCCGCCTCCGCATGGAGCGCCGTGGTCTTGACCGTCCAACTGGCCAGTGTCACCACGGTTTTGTTGTTGATCGTGGCCACCCCTTTGGCCTGGTGGTTGTCGCAAACCACTTCGCGTTGGCGTGCGCCCATCTTGGCGTTTGTCACCTTGCCCTTGGTGTTGCCGCCCACGGTTCTGGGCTTTTACCTGCTGGTGGCCATGGGGCCGCAGGGCTGGTTGGGCCAATGGACACAAGCCATGGGCTGGGGCTTGTTGTCGTTCACCTTCAGCGGTTTGGTCTTGGGCTCCATGGTGTTTTCTTTGCCGTTTGCGGTGCAGCCTTTGCAGCATTCGTTTGAAGCCATGGGCCGCCGCCCCATGGAAGTGGCGGCCACCTTGGGGGCACGCCCGTTGGATGCTTTCTTCAGCGTGGCTTTGCCCTTGGCCCGGCCCGGCATGGTCACCGCCGCCATCTTGAGCTTTGCCCACACCGTGGGTGAGTTTGGTGTGGTGCTGATGATCGGCGGCAATGTGCCAGGCCAAACGCGGGTGGTGTCAACACAAATATACGGCCATGTCGAGGCCATGGAGTACCCCCAAGCCCACGCACTGGCCTTGGGCATGCTGGTGTTTTCGTTTGTGGTGTTGTTGGCCTTGGCCGCGGTCAAGCGGCGCTGGCCAGGGGTGGGTTCTTGAGCATGGGCCACAACCACATCCGCTTGCGCTTGCCACGCGCCAACCATGTCTTGGCACTGGACGTGACTTTGCCCGACCAGGGCATCACCGTGATCTTGGGCGCATCGGGCTCGGGCAAAACCAGTTTGCTGCGCTGCGTGGCGGGCTTGGAGCGGGCCCAAGACGCTCATGTGGAGATGGGTGGTGTGGTGTGGCAAGACGACCAGCAAGGCGTTTTTGTGCCCACCTGGCAGCGCGCGGTGGGGTATGTGTTTCAAGAGGCCAGTTTGTTGCCCCACTTGGATGTGATGCAAAACTTGGCCTATGGCTTGAAGCGGGCTGGCCAACGTGTCACCACACACAGCTTGGACCAGGCTGTGGATTTGTTGGGCATTGGTCCATTGCTGGGCAGGTCCACCGCCCGTTTGTCGGGCGGCGAGCGCCAACGGGTGGCGCTGGCGCGTGCGCTGGCGAGCCAACCGCGTTTGCTGTTGCTCGACGAGCCCATGGCGTCTTTGGACGCAGCCCGACGCCAAGACATCTTGCCCTGGTTGGAAAAAATGCGCGACGAACTGCATTTGCCCATGCTGTATGTGACCCATGCGGTGGACGAAGCCGCCCGCTTGGGCGCGCACATGTTGGTGCTGGAAAACGGCCAGGTCAAAACCCAGGGTCCGGTGGCCGAGGTGTTTGCCAACATTGAGCAGCCCATGTGGGTGGGTGAAGACATGGGCGCATGGCTGCAAGGTACTGTGGTCGAGCGCCACGCCGATTGGCATTTGTGCCGCGTGGCTTTTGACGGCGGGCAGATGTGGCTGCGCGACAGCGGTGTGGCACTGGGGCAGATGGTGCGCATGCGCGTCTTGGCGCGCGACGTCAGCATCGCCACTGAAGCCCCGCTTCACACCAGCATCCAAAACCAACTCAGCGCCGTGATCGAGGCGGTGGCACCCGACGCCCACCCCTCACAGGTGTTGGTGCGCTTGCGCGTGGGGCCGTGGGCGGTGTTGGCGCGCATCACCCAAAAGGCCTGGTCGGATTTGGCCTTGGGCCTGGGCCAAACGGTGACTGTGCAGGTCAAGTCGGTGGCCGTGGTGGCTTGAGGGCCACGCCCTGTGAGGCGTGTGGGCTGGTGATAATGCGAGCTCTCTTTGGCACCCACATTGATTGAAAACCATGCCCCAAGTTGACTCAACCGCTTTGTCGCAATTCACCCAGCAGTTGATGCAGGCCAAAGGCATGTCGGCCAGCGATGCCGCGGTGGTGGCCGCTTCCTTGCAATGGGCCGACGATCGAGGTATTGCTTCGCACGGTGTGGCATTTTTGCCGCGCTATCTGCAAATGGTGGATGAGGGCGATCTGGATGTGCACGCCCGACCAGAGCGCGTGCACGCCACGCCGGCCATCGTGGACGCGCACCAAGCCGCGGGTGCCCTGGCCATGGCCTTTGCCATGCAAGAGGCCTTGCGCGAGGTGGAGCACTTGGGCACCGTCAATCTGTGGGTGCGGCGCTTGACCCATGCGGGTGCCATGGGCCAGTTTGTGCAAACCGCTGCTGAACAAGGTTGCATGGCCATGCTGTTCGCCGCCGGGCCGCCGCTGATGGCCTACCACGGTGCAGCCAAAGCGGGGGCCACCACCGGCCCCCTGGCCATGGCCGTGCCAGGGCCCGATGGCGCGCCCATTGTGTTTGACATGGCCACCAGCGAAATCTCGTATTCGCGCATGCGCCGGGCGCAAGCCCAAGGCGCAGTGCTGCCCATGAATTCGGTGTTGGATGCCCAAGGGGCCGTCACCACAGACTCTGCCCAAGCGGTCACCCCCTTGCCCATGGCCGGGGCCAAAGGATCGGGCATGGCCTTGATGTTTGAGTTGATGGCCAGTCTGGCGGTGGGCAACCCGGTGGTGGCGCCGCATTTGCACGCCCGCAGTGCCAGCGAAAAACGCCACACGCAAAACGCCATGATCATGCTGGCCAAAGTGGATGCGTTTCCGGCGGGTGCCAGCTTCATGGGGCACGTCAGTGCACTGCGCGACGCCTTGAAGGCCATGCCCAAGGCCCAAGGCGTGGCCCACATCCATTTGCCAGGTGAGCGCCGACAGGCCCATTGGCACACCAGCCAGCAACACGGTGTGGCGGTGGACGCGCCGGTGTGGAAAGCCTTGGGCGCGCTGGCCCAGGCCCACGGTTTGACTTTGCCGCTTACTCGACCGTGATGTTGCGGTCCTTGATGACCTTGCCCCAACGCAGGCTCTCTTTGGCCAGCCAGTCGGCAAACTCGGTCTGCGTGCCGCCCACCACTTCAACACCCTGACCGGCGAGTTTTTCGCGCACGTCCGGGCTGGCCAAGGCCTTGATCAGGGCCGCGTGCAATTTGTCGAGGATGGGTTTGGGTGTGCCCACCGGCGCGATCATGCCGGTCCACGACTGCGCTTCAAAACCTGGCAAGGTCTCGGCAATTGGGGGCACGCTGCTGATTTGTGGGGAGCGCTGGGGTGACGAAACACCCAAGGGCACCAACTTGCCCGTTTGCACATGGGGCAGCACCAAGGCCATCGAAGCAATCATGCCGGTGACTTGCCCGCCCAGCAAATCGTTGAGGGCTGCAGCACCCCCACGGTAAGACACCAAGGTGATGTCGATGTTGGCGGTGGACTTGAGCAACTCGGCCGACAAGCGGCTCGAGGTGCCCGCACCGGGGGTGGAGAAAAAAACTTTGTTTTTTTCTTTGCCTTGGGCCAGCAGGTCTTGGATGGTTTTGATGCCTTTGCTGGGGTGCACCACCAGCAACTGTGGGCTGCGCACCATCAAGGAGATGGGCACAAAGTCTTTCAACGGGTCGTGCGTCACGCCTTTGTACAAAAACGGGTTGGTGGCAAAGCTGTCAAATACCACGCCCAGGTTGTAACCATCGGGGGCAGAGCGGGCCAGGGCATTGGTGGCCACCACGCCGCCAGCGGCGGGTTGGTTTTCAATGATGATGGGTTGGCCCAAGGTTTCGCTCATCTTGGGCGCGACCAGGCGTGCCGCCACATCGGTCACGCCACCCGGTGGGTAGGGCACGACGATGCGGATGGGTTTGCTTGGGTAGTCTTGCGCCAGGGCCAAACCCGTCACCAAGCCCAGCAGGGCGCACAGGTGTTTGATGGTCATGAACGACCCTCCAAAGGCAGGTATTTGTACAGCCAGTCGCGCACCACGTTCCACACGCGTTGGTTGCCTTCGGCCAGCATGAAGTGATCGGTGTCGCCAAACAGGTGCAGGTCGGTGGGCATTTTGGCCTTGGCAAACAAAGCCAAGGATTGCTCAGTGGGCGTGACCGAATCCACTGAGCTGTGCAGCAGCATCAAAGGGCGCGGGCTCATTTGGTGCACCACATCTTCGGCGCGAAAGTCAAACATGCTTTGCGCGGTCTCGGCGGTGAACTCTTGCAAGGCACCTGGTACCAGTTGGCGCTTCAAGCCCGGCGGCAGGGGCACGATGTGCATGCGCGGCACCATCAAGGAGGTGCCGGTTTTTTCGCGGTGAGCGCGGCCTTTGGCCAGCATGTCGGTGAACTGGGTCCAGGCCTCGGGCGTGGGGTGTTGGCCCCGGAACTTGTTCTCGCCATGGCCCCAGCCACCCGATGAAATCACGCCGGCAATGCGGGGATCGACCGCGCCGGCATACACCGCCACCGCTGCGCCAAAGCTCGAGCCAATCAGGCCAATGGCGTTGGTTTGCACACTGGGCTCAGCGGCCATGAAGCTCACCGCATCCAAGGTGGCTTGCACCTGCTCCATGCAAATCAAGTGGCCGCGTGGGCCTTCGCTGTCGCCACAGCCCGGCATGTCAAAGCGCAAGGTGATGTAACCCATGGCCTCAATTTCGGCGCAAGGACCCAGCACGTTTTCAGCCCCCTTGTTGCTGCCAAAGCCGTGCAGCACGACCAAAGCGGGGAGGCGTTCACCGGCTTTGAAGCCTGCGGGCCAACGCAGCACACCTGCCAATGTGAGACCTTGCGAAGTGAAGGAGATGGTTTTTTCGTTCATGTTGTTTTGTCTTTCATGGCGGATTGGGCACGCTCGATCGCTTTGGCCGTGGCCAAGGAGGGGCGCATTTTGTCGTCGTCGATTTGCACGATGCCTTTGGGCAGGTGCCATTCGCTGAAACGGTTGACGCGGTATTGGTGGGGCTTCCACTTCTCGGTCACATAGTCGGGGTCGCAAAAGTATTCGATGCCCCCGCCCATGGGGTTTTGAAAGTACCAAAAATAGGCCGACGAAATCGGGTGCCGGCCCGGCCCCACCTGGGTGGCCCAACCGCGCTTGGCAAACGCCAAGCCACCACCAAACACCTCGTGCTGGTCGCGCACCTCAAAAGCCAAGTGGTGCAGCGCAGGCTTGCCGGTGGGGCTTTTGAGCAAAAACAAATTGTGGTGCTCGCTGCGCTGG
>Ga0214919_10006931_pt1 | contig 15415 bp, 16 predicted proteins | sample LL1503_MetaG_FD_177994 | JGI IMG/M metagenome (GOLD analysis project Ga0214919, IMG submission 177994) | Freshwater microbial communities from Lake Lanier, Atlanta, Georgia, United States - LL-1503 | ecosystem: Environmental > Aquatic > Freshwater > Lake | place: USA: Georgia | collected... | reverse complement strand
AGTACTTGGGTGTTGATGAATTCAGCAACAGATGTTTGGGAAGGTGGATTAGGAAGTAGTAGTGATGCTTTGGGTAAATATTTAATGGATCACCATTTAGGAAATCGTGCAGCGGGTATCATGGAAGGCTATGAAGACAAATATACTTTTGGTCGTCGTGCCAATGGTTTTTATATTCCTCGTTATAGAAATGTAGGTGATGATAAACGTGATTATTTACGCGGCTATGGTTATCAAGGTGGTGGACACCGTGCTGGCTGGGGTCATGAAGTGGCTGAAGCGAGTATTGGTGGTGCTTATAAAGATGCATTATCCGAACCAGGGGATCATTGGAATGTAAACATGATGGGCTTTGGTGAGATGTTACCAGATGCTACCAATAAAGTAACATTAGATAAAACTAAAAAAGATAAGTGGGGCTTGAACGTCTTAAATATTGATTGTGAATTAAAAGAGAATGAAATTAAAATGCGTAAAGACATTTTAATAGATGCACAAGAAATGTTAGAGAAAGCAGGTGTTAAAAATGTAAAAGCAACCGAAGGAGATGGGACTCCAGGGAGAGGTATTCATGAAATGGGGACCGCTCGTATGGGGCATGATCCTAAAACATCGGTGTTGAATAAAAACAATCAAATATGGGATGCGCCTAATGTATTTGTAACAGATGGTTCTTTCATGACAAGTGCTGCTTGTGTGAACCCTTCATTAACCTATATGGCATTCACAGCTCGCGCTGCAGAATTTGCAGTGAACGAATTGAAAAAAGGAAATTTATAACAAACATTATTAAAAAATAATTTTATGATGACAAGAAGAGAAGCCTTATCCAGAGTCGCCCTTATTATGGGAGGTACTGTGTTAGGCGCTGAAGCTTTTTTATCAGGTTGTACCACAGGAGTAACTGGTTTACAATTTTCAAAAGAAGATATTGCTTTTTTAAATGAAGTAGCTGAAACTATTTTACCTGCCACCAATACGCCAGGGGCGAAGGAAGCGAAGGTGGGTGAGTTTATGCAAGTGATGGTGACCGATTGTTACGACGAAAAGAATCAAGGTATTTTTAAGCAAGGCATCAAATCCTTACAAGAACATACTAAAACAAAATTGAACAAAAGTTTTATGGAGGCAAGTGCTCCAGAACGTCATGATTTATTGGTAGCAATGGACGCAGAAGCTGCTAATTATCAAAAAAATAAAAAGAAAGAAGATCCAAAACATTATTTCACGATGATGAAAGAGTTAACTTTAACTGGATTCTTTACCTCCGAAGTAGGGGCTACCAAAGCTTTACGCTATGTCGCAGTTCCGGGAAGATATGAAGGTTCTATTCCTTATAAAAAAGGAGATAAAGCTTGGGCGACCACTTAGTTATATATGAGTTCGCCATTAAGTTTATCTTTTAGTGGATCTCTAAGTTTATTTTCGATTGCTTACTTATAAATATTTTTATGTCACATTCAAGAAGAAGTTTTTTACGCAATACTGCATTAGCTGGTATGGCGATGTCTGTTCCTTTTCGCAATGAATTACTAGCGTTAGCGCCTGGTAAGAAACAATTTGGTATTCAGTTGTGGACGGTAAAGGAGGCGCTTTACAGAGATACTGCAAGCGTATTTAAATTAATTGCGGATAGTGGCTTTAAGCAAATTGAAAGTTTTGAAGGGGATAAAGGCATTTTTTGGGGGATGAAAAATACAGAATTTAAAAAAACAATGGATGGATACGGCATGAAAATGATTTCTACGCATTGTGATATAGAAAAAGACTTTGAACGCAAAGCAGCACAAGCAGCTGAGATTGGAATGAGCCATTTAATTTGCCCGCATAAAGGAGCGCAACCCTCCATTGATGATTTTAAGCGTTTTGCGGATCAGTTTAATAAATGCGGCGAGATTTGTAAAAAAAATGGAATACGTTTCGCTTACCACAATCATGATTATTCTTTCAAAGCCATGCCTGGTGGGATTCCACAGGATGTCATGATGGATTTAACCGATCCTCATTTAGTGGATTTCGAAATGGATATTTTTTGGGTGACTGCTGCAGGAGTGAACCCAATTGATTATTTTAATAAATATCCCAATCGTTTTAAATTATGTCATGTGAAGGATTTGACTAAAACAGCCAATGGAGAAGTAGAATCTTGCGTGATAGGCAAGGGCACTATTGACTTTAAAAATATTTTACATGCAGGGGCAGCCAAAGGGTTGAAATACTTTTTTGCAGAACAAGAAGCTTATACTGGCAGTAGCGAATTAGGATGTACTAAAGATAATGGAGCAGCATTGTCTAAAATGACATGGTAATCGTTTAATTACTTTTTAATTTTTAAAGTTGACCTTTCTTTTTTAAGTCAGCTAATGCATGATATAAAGCATCTAAATTTTCGATGGTGTTAAATGCATTCATAGAATAACGCATATAGACATCGTTTTCCTGACGCATAATTGGCACTTCAATTTGATAGTCCGTGAATAATTTTCTTTGTAACATTTCAGGCTCTTTAGTAGCTATTGGAATGCTTATCATTTGTCCAATCCATTCACTGGTTAATGGACTCAATGGTTTGCAGTTGAGTAAATCATAAAAACGTTGTGCATTGTCTAGCACCATTTGATGACATACTTGTGAAACCTCTTTCCAATTATTTTCTTCCATAAATTGAATACAAGCTGGAATCGTTAAGAAGGCCGAGAAGTCGCGTGTTCCAATCATTTGATTATAATCCAAAAAAGTAGAATGAGAAGGCTTAAGTGCTTTATATCCCCAACTTACAATCATAGGATCACACCATGTTTGAACAGATTTATGTGCGTATAAAAAACTGCAACCTTTGGGCGCCATCATCCATTTATGACAAGCTCCAGTATAAAAGTCTGCTTCTAATTCTTGAATATTTAAAGGTACATGTGCAGGGGCATGTGCGCCATCTACAATGGTGATTAAACCTTTTTGTTTCGCAATAGCGCAAATTTCTTTCACTGGGAATATCAATCCTGTAGTAGAAGTTAAGTGACTTATAAAAATAGCTTTAGTACTGGGACGTAAACCTTCAAAAAAATCACTAATAAATTGTTCCTTAGTAGTGATAGGTAAATTTATTTTTTGTCTGCGATAAGTAGCTCCTGCTTTTTCACAATAATAATTCCAGGTTTTATCACATGCACCATATTCAATATCGGTGGTTAAAATTTCATCCCCTGCTTGTAGTGGAAAATTTTTAGCAATCAGGTTCACGGCAAAGCTAGGGTTGGTTATAAAAACTACATCATCTTTATCTGGGATGCCTACAAAATTAGACAATGCAGCACGACTATCTGCCAAGTATTGATATCCGTCAAATGCTATAAACTGAACAGGCTCGGCTTCTAACACTCTTTGCCAGTGTTGATAGTTTTCAAAAATAGGTTTAGGGGTAGCACCAAAGGATCCAAAGTTTAAGAAATGAATATCGGGGCGTAATAAAAACTGATCTCGTAAATTTTTCATAGTCTCATTTATAAAATTGAAGATAATCAATTATAAGATGCATCAAAAAACCTCTCCCCGAATTTTCGAAGAGAGGTTTCATATTTTTATTTAGAAATGTATAATATTGGCCTATTTATTCATCCTTTAGTATTCTTTAATAAACTCCTCCATTTTATACTCCTAAGCTCCAACCATCACGATAACTGCGTTTTACAAATTGGTTCGCTTCATCAAAGTTGGTGATCTTCATATTTGGACCATCCCACATTAATTGAATATTGCGACCTGGATAACTAGCGTCGCCTTTCTTATCTATATTTTTAATATCATAACTACGTATCGCTAAATTACCCATCAATACAGATTCCGTTAATGGTCCTGCAATATCAAAATGAGAACTTAAGTTTTTTGCTAAGCTACTTCCTGGGCCTGCAATACATGCTTCCACCCATGCAGCGTAATGCCCTTCAGCACCACCTTTCACACGAGCAACAGATTCTGCCACTTTTGTGGTTTTCGTTAAATTTGTAGGCAATAATTGTGGGTTCACGCCATAAGTTCCTGCCATCATTTTTCCTTTGGTTCCTTCAAAAATCACACCGTTACCACCATCACCCATCATTTCATTAGGTCCTAATTCGGCGGGTCTTTCAGGTTGAATACCTCCATCCATCCAATGTAATTTTACATCAGGCTTCCCATTTTGACCTTTGAAAGTTAAAATAATATGAGATGCTGCTGGTGGACTGTCTGGTGAATATACTCTTTGCCAAGGGGCTGTATAACGAGTGGCTACACTACATTCTGCAGATACTGGATAGCCTAATCCCACTACTGCAAATGCGGGTGCCATGATATGACATGCCATATCACCCAAAGCGCCGGTACCGTAATCCCACCAACCTCTCCAGTTGAATGGCAATAAGTCGGTGAAATAATCTTTTTGAGGAGCAGTCCCTAACCATAAATTAAAATCTAATTCAGAAGGGATAGTAGAAGCAGTCGTTGGACGTACCACCCCTTGTGGCCAAACAGGACGATCTGTATAACAATAAATGGTATGAACATCTCCTATTAATCCAGCATTATACCAATCTTGTAACACGCGTACCCCATCACCAGAAGAACCTTGGTTCCCCATTTGCGTTACTACATTATAATCATGTGCTGCTTTGGTCATCATTCTTGCTTCATAAATATCATGTGCCATTGGCTTTTGAACATACACGTGTTTGCCTAATTGCATGGCGGCCATCGCAGCAACTCCGTGCATATGATCGGGTGTAGAAACAGAAACTGCATCAATGAATTTGCTTTCCTTATCTAACATCTCACGATAATCTTTGTAATATTTCGCGTTAGGATATCTTTTACGACTAGTCACCGATTGGCGATCATCCACATCACATAAAAATGCAATATCTGCTTTCCCTGATTTATAAAAATTATACAAATCACTTTCTCCTTTACCGCCTGCACCTATACCTGCTACTTGAAGTTTATCACTTGGAGCAATAAAACCTTTTCCGCCTAAAACGTGTCTAGGTAAAATATAAAAACCACCCAAGGCAAGGGCTGAGTTTTTGATAAAATCTCTACGTGTATTATTTGATTTCTTTTTGGACATAGCAATGAATTATTGGGTTATAAATCGTTTTAATCGAATACGTAAATTATAAAAAAAAGAGGAAAAAAGAGAAATATTTTTAGGAGTGGGTAAAACCTGATTTCCTTTCATTTTTTAGGCTTAAATTGAGTGATAATTCAATCTTATGAAGACTCAAATGGAAGCTTTAAGACAGTATTTTCAATCCGGTGCAACACAACCTTATGCCTTCAGAATACAACAATTAGAACGACTTAAAAAAGCAGTATTAGAATCCGAAAAGGTGTTATATGAAGCTTTATATGCCGACCTCAAAAAAACCGATGAAGATGCATGGGCAACTGAAATTGGCTTTTTCTTAAGTGAATTAAATGATACCATTAAACATTTGAAGGAATGGATGCAGCCTAAATATGTATCCACCAACTTGGTGAATATGCCCTCCACAAGTTTTACTATCCAAGAGCCTTTGGGAGTAGTTTGTATTATTGCCCCATGGAACTATCCATTTCAATTATTGTTTACGCCTTTAATTGGTGCCATTGCTGGAGGAAATTGTGCAGTATTAAAGCCAAGTGAGTTTGCACCTGCCACTGCAAAAGTGATGGGTAAAATTATTGACTCTTTATTTCCAGATAACTTTGTGCTTTATTTAGAAGGAGAGGGTGCTACGGTATTGCCTCCCTTATTATCCGAATATAGATTTGATCATATTTTTTATACAGGCAGTACTGCAGTAGGAAAAATAATTTATAAATATGCCGCTGAAAAATTAGTTCCAGTCACTTTGGAGTTAGGCGGTAAAAGCCCTGCTGTGATTGCTTCTGACGCGAATTTGAGAGTCGCTGCACGTCGATTAGCCAATCCTAAATTTTCGAATTGTGGTCAAATGTGTATCGCACCTGATTATATTTTAGTGCCCACTCATTTAAAGGATGCTTTGATTAAAGAGTTAGTTATTGCATTACAATCTTTTTATGGAGTAGATGCAGAAGCGTCTGAACATTATGGAAAAATCATCAACGACAAACAATGGCTGCGCTTAACTAGTTATTTATCGGAAGGTGACATTGTGTATGGCGGAAAATCAAATAGGGAAAAACTATTTATAGAACCAACTATTATGACAGGCATTCATCCAGATGCAAAAATAATGCAGGATGAAATATTTGGGCCTATACTTCCTATTCTTACTTATGAATCTAAGGAAGAGGCTTTAGCGGTAATTCAAAAAAATCCAAACCCATTAGCTTTTTATGTGTTCACTGAAAATAAAGAGGATGAAGACTATTGGTTAACGAATGTGCCATCGGGCGGCGCTTGTGTTAATAATGCCACTATGCATATAACCAATCATGAATTGCCTTTTGGTGGCAGAGGTTTTAGTGGAACCGGAGGCTATCATGGAAAATCAAGCTTTGATACATTTACGCATACTAAATCGGTATTAAAAACACCTACTTGGATAGATCCTGGTTTTAAATACCCTCCTTATAAGGGTAAGGCTTGGTTACTTAAAAGATTAATTGGGTAATTTATTGAGTTCTATTTTCTGTTACGAATTTAAAAATTGGGTTGTGAAAAATAAAAAATCGATCATGATAAAAATTGCTATTGCTTTTGGCATTTTAGTGTCGGCTACTTTGTTGATGAAAAAAAAGGACATGTCCTATCGTCAATCAATTTTGAAAACCTTGTATCCTATGATTATGTGGTCGAGTCATTCGAGCGGAGCTAAGCAAGTATTAAGCAATCAGCAATTGGTGGTTGCGCCAGTTTCATTTTATACTTTGCACACTAAAGCCATTGACGGAAGTAATTTAGATTTAACCGCTTATAAAGGCAAAAAAATTATGATCGTGAATACCGCCAGTGATTGTGGGTTTACGGGTCAATATGAAGCGCTTGAAAAATTACATCAACAATATAAAAACGAATTAGTGGTGATTGGGTTTCCTGCAAATGATTTTAAAGAACAAGAATCCAAAGACAATCAAAATATTGCAGCGTTCTGTCAAAAAAATTACGGAGTTACTTTTCCTTTAATGGAAAAATCTATCGTGATTAAAAAGAATCACCAAAATGAAGTGCACAAATGGCTTTCCGATATGACTTTAAATGGATGGTGTAATCAAGAACCTGCTTGGAACTTTTGCAAATATTTGATTAATGAAAATGGGATATTGGTGAATTACTTTCCTATGACAATAGATCCTTTGGATCCCTTAGTGATCGCGGCTATCGAGAAAAAATAAAATGGGCAAGTAAAATTTATCTTAAATAGTGGTAACCTTAAAGGTGGGTCGTTATTAATTGATAGGGCAGTGTTCGTGGTAATTTTCTAAAACTATTTTACCAGATTCAATCACCATGTCCTTATACTTATCTTTGATTTCATCTAAAACGGCTTCAATTTCTTTTTGTTCTGTAATGCGCACCAATTTGTTTCGGTATTCTTTAATATTAGGTAAGCCTCTCAAATAATTGGCATAGTGACGACGCATTTCATTAATGCCTGCAATAGGTCCTTTCCATTCCAATGATTTAATTAAATGTTTACGTGCTACTTCTACACGTTCTTCAATGGTTGGATCGGCACACTTAGTTCCTGTTGCTAAAAAATGTTTGATTTCACGAAAGATCCATGGATATCCAATAGCGGCTCTACCAATCATGATGCCATCTATGCCGTATTTATTTTTATACTCCAATGCTTTTTCTGGAGAATTAATATCGCCATTTCCAAATATGGGAATTTGAATGCGTGGATCATTTTTGATTTCACCTATCAAGGTCCAATCTGCTTCTCCTTTATACATTTGAGTTCTTGTTCTTCCATGAATTGCTAATGCTTTAATACCTACATCCTGCAATCTTAAAGCCACTTCATGAATATTTTTTGAACTATCATCCCAGCCCAATCTTGTTTTTACTGTGACGGGTAAATTGGTGCTTTTCACAACCGATTCGGTTAAGCGAACCATTAAATCCAGGTCCTTTAATACCCCTGCACCTGCACCCTTAGTGACCACTTTTTTCACAGGACATCCAAAATTGATATCTATTAAATCGGGGTTAACGGCATCTACAATTTTAGTACATAGTGCCATCGCTTCCTCATCTCCTCCAAATATTTGAATTCCTATAGGTCGCTCGTAATCATAAATGTCTAATTTCTGCTTGCTTTTAATGGCATCTCTAATAAGTCCCTCACTACTAATAAATTCGGTATACATAAGGTCCGCCCCATTGTCCTTACACACGGCTCTAAAAGGAGGGTCACTTACATCCTCCATAGGTGCTAATAATAGCGGGAAATCGGGTAATTGAATAGGGCCAATAGAAACCATATGAATTCATTATCTTGCACCTTATCAGATGCGGTTGCAAATGTACCAATAAATCATTGACATGTCTCACTCTTCATCTCACCTTTTTGATATGCGCCCAGGGTCCAAAATGGCGCTGTTAATTGCATTTACCGGTATTGGTTTAATCCTTGGCGGATTTTTAGCCTTTTCATTAGTCGCTGCCTGGTTACATGTGGGTTTGCGTGACATTCAATCTTATTTATTACAACCACAATATGCTAGTTTGATGCAACTGGCCAATGCGTTGGCATCTATCATTGCTTTTGGCTTACCCAGTATGGCCTTGGCTTTATTAAGTAAAGGAAAGCTGGTTGCTAACTTAGGATTTAAAAATTTCTCCTCTAAAGAACAATTAGGATGGGTGATTTTATTAGCCATGACAGGATTATTATTGAGTGGTGCTTTGGGGGATTTAACCGAAAAAATTCCTGTTTCTGCATCTTTAAAAAATTGGGCCACTCAGTTAGAAGATCAATATAAAAAAGCATTGTATGCGATGACGCAAATGCATTCCATTTGGGATTTAAGTATTGCATTATTAGCAGTAGCGGTGGTACCGGCCATAGTGGAAGAATTATTTTTTAGAGCGACTTTGCAAAAAACAATTATAGAATGGTCTGGTAAACCCATGTTATCTATTGTGATTACCGCTATTATTTTTAGCGCTTTCCATTTTTCTTATTTTGGGTTTTTATCAAGAATGTCATTAGGAATTGTATTAGGGCTTGTTTATTATTATACCAAAAATATTGGGGCACCAATGCTGATGCATTTTATTAATAATGGCATTGGAGTATCTGCACTTTATTTTGTTCGTCAAGATCCTCAAAAAACGGAAAAAGTGGTAGAAGGTAATTTTAGTTATTACTGGGCTATTATAGCTTTGGCTGCCATCTTTTATTTATTACAAAAAATTAAAAACACAAGTGATGCAGGATTGGAAAAAAGTTTATAGCAATAGTCAATTAGCGACCGCTAGTATGGTGGCAAGTTGGTTAATTGAAAATCATATTGAGGCGAAAGTCATGAACCGAAAGGATTCTTCTTATGTTTTTATGGGAGAAGCGGATGTGTATGTGCCTGCGATTTTATCGGACGATGCTATAAAGTTGATCGAACAAATGCAATTCACTTAAATTTTAATCCAATTATCTAAATAAACTTACATGGCATTTAATTTTTCTACTTTTAGAGTACGCGCCCTTTCTGCAATGGTTTTTGTGATCATCATGTTGGGAGGAATTATGTATAATCAATGGTCTTTTTTTATTTTATTTACTGTGATTCAAATAGGTTGTTTATATGAATTCCAAAAATTAATGACAAGTATTGAACCTACTTATGCCCATATTTCAAAAGTGCATAAATGGGGTACTTTATTCATTGGAACTTTATTTATGATAGGACTGTCTCCTGCAACTTTGAAAATAGGTGGGTATAGTATTGCTTATTATGGAAGATTTGCTTTGTTAGGAGTGATTGCATTAGTTCTGATCATTGAATTAGTCACTCGCAAGTTTAATTTTAAAGCAGTGACTACTTCGGCTGTTGGATTAATTTATATATCCATGGGACTTTCTTTATTCTTTCAATTAAGAAGTATCATGGCGGATTCGATTTTTGGTGATTTAGGTTTTGCTTTCCCCTTATTATTAATTGTATCTATTTGGGTGAATGATTCAGCTGCTTATATTGTAGGGTCTATTATTGGGCGAACACCACTTTCTTTTATGTCTCCTAATAAAACTTGGGAAGGGACTATTGCGGGGGTGGTTATAAGCGTCTTTCTTGTCACAAAAACATTTGGAGCATATATTCCTATCAATCAAAAAGTGATCTTTTTAGTGAGTTTGGTAGCAGCTGTAACAGGAACTCTAGGCGATTTAATTGAAAGTAAATTAAAAAGATTGGCTGGGGTAAAGGATTCGGGCAAGATGATGCCAGGTCATGGGGGCTTTTTGGATCGTTTTGACTCCATATTATTGGCTACCCCTTTTGTGTGGTTACTGATTCAACTTTTACATTAATACTTTACATTTGCGTTTTAAAATTATCCTATGACAATTCATAAAGAAGGGACGGCTACTATATCATTAATTGCTGTTATAGTGGGTCTTATTAACTTAGCTAATTTTTCTTATCTATATCCTGTAAGTGCATGTGGAGCTTGGGCAGTATTAGGAGTCACATTTGCATTTTTTCTTTTTATTGTTTCTTTTTTTAGAATACCCAATAGATTACTTACCATTAATGATGCTGCAATAGTAGCACCAGCGGATGGCAAAGTAGTCGTGATTGAAGAAGTGCAACCCGATGAATATTATACCGAAAAACGTATTCAATTAAGTGTATTTATGAGTCCTGCGAATGTGCATGTAAATCGTTTACCCATTGCAGGTAATATTGTGTACAATCAATATCATGCAGGTAAATATTTGGTAGCATGGCATCCTAAATCATCTACCGAAAATGAAAGATGGTCTGTGGTGGTTGAAAATAGTAAAGGAAATATTTTGTGTAAACAAATTGCAGGAGCTTTAGCAAAACGTATTTGTAATTATACATCAGTAGGTCAACACTTTGATCAAACAGCCGAATATGGGTTTATAAAATTTGGAAGTCGTGTAGATTTATTATTACCCTTAGGTGCTAAAATACACGCTAAAATAGGGGATAAGGTACAAGGCGGAGTTACTATTTTGGCTAGTTGGTAAGATGCTTGAATAACTATCTTGTTGATTAGCTAGCTAAGCAACTAACTAACTCTCTATTTATCTATCTATCTATTTTTCTTTTTAGTGATCTATAAGATACTTTCCAAATCTTTCAAGTGTGTAATGGTATACGTAGCAGGTACGGTAGGAACTGTTTGTAAATGATTTACAAAAATAGTATCCATGCCAGCATTAATGCCTCCTTGAATATCGGCTGATTCATTATCTCCAATCATAATGCTTTGATCTAATTGCGCATTCGCATTTTTTAAGGCGTATTCAAAAATCTCTTTTTGGGGCTTCAAACTATTACTCGCTTCGGAGGTTACCACTTCATTGAAAAAGTGCGCAATATTTGCGTTGTTGATTTTTTTAAATTGAACCGACTCAAATCCATTGGTGATTAAATGCATTTTGTAATTCTTATTTTTTAAATAAGTCAAAATTTCAATCGTATAAGGGAAAAGTTTTTTCTTAGTAGGTAGTATTTCTAAAAAATCAACCGACATGTCGCGCGCTAATTTTTCATTACCAATCTTAAAATCTAATAAGCTTAAATAAATCCTTTTCCATCTTAATTCGTCTTGTTTGATAAACCCTTTGGAGTATCTATCCCAAAGTCGATGGTTGTGGGCAATATAAATAGTAAAGAAAGCGTCAAAGTCGGTAATTCCTATAGATGCCAATTGATGGGTATCGTATAATTCCTGCATGGTCTCCTTCGAATTTAATTCAAAATCCCAAAGTGTGTGGTCCAAGTCAAAAAACAAATCCTTATAAGCCATAGAGGGTAGTTAAGAATGGCGAAAATACAATTTTGCTTCTTATCTTTAATGAAATCATGACAATTCATTAAAATATAATACGGTATGAAAGTAGTTATTACAGGGGCATCACAAGGAATAGGCTATGCCATTGCTGAAACATTTGCGAAAGCCGGGCATGATTTATTTTTAGTCAGTAAAACGGAAGGTTCCATACAAAAAGCAGCAGCGCAATTAAGTGCCTTATATACCAATGTGACTATTCAGCATATGTCCATTGATTTATCTGTCAAAGAAAATTGTATTGCTTTTTCAAAGTGGGTACTTGGTTTTGGAACTCCGGATATTTTAATTAACAATGCAGGATTTTTTTTACCAGGCAGTTTAGAAACTGAAGAAGACGGATTGTTGGAAAAACTGATGAATGCAAATTTGTTTTCTGCTTATCATACCACCCGAGGTTTTCTTCCTGCAATGATTCAAAAAGGGAAGGGACATATTTTTAATATTTGTTCTATTGCATCTTTGAAAGCATATCCTAATGGAGGATCTTATGGCATTAGTAAATATGCATTGCATGGTTTTTCGCAAAACCTTCGCACAGAATTAAAAGATAAAGGAATTAAAGTGACAGGAGTTTATCCAGGCGCAACGTATACCAATAGTTGGTCGGGTAGTGGAGTGGCACCAGAAAGAATCATGGAAGCCAATGATATAGCACATATGCTATTTGCAGCAACACAATTAAGTCAACAAGCGGTAGTGGAAGAAATTATTTTACGACCACAATTAGGAGATTTAGATTAAGAGATATGTGTTAAAAATAATCTTGTTAGATTAGATCAATTTTATCTTATTAAAAAGGTTACATAAATAAGAATAATAAGTAACTGAGCACTTAAATAAATAAGAATACAATATCGAACATCGGATATCAACCATTATCTTAAGATTTCTAAATTACCATCTTTCTTCTTCATCTGAAATATTTCCCTGACTAAATTGTTCCCTTGCTTTTTTGGTGGCAGCCAACCTTTCTATGATTAAGTCAGCTAAAAGAATCGCTGCATCTAGATCGGGGTGGGCTTGTAGTGTTTTTTTGATGGTTGCTTCTGAAACATCAATGCGATATAATAATTGTACGATTTTTGAAAAATCAGTTTTGATATATTCATTGATGTATTCAATCAATTTTTCTTTAGACAAATTTTCTAAAGTTTGTATATCCATTTCCATTACTGATATTTTTCATTTACGCCCATGCTAAATAAAGCAAAGTCATATTTTACAGGGTCTTTAGGATCTAAAGTTCGGCAATAATTGGTTAATTCTACTGCTGTTTGCCAATCAGTTTGTTTTCGTTCTATCATTCCCAAGGATCTTGCTACTCTTGCCACATGTACATCCACGGGACAAATCAAGGCAGAGGGTGGAATCGCTTTCCAAATACCAAAATCAACTCCTGTATCATCCTTGCGCACCATCCATCGCAAAAACATATTGAGTCGTTTACAGGTGGATCCTGAAGACGGTTGTGCAATATGTTTTTTGGTTCTTGTAGGAAATAGATCTAGTGAAAAAAAGTATTCATGAAAATGATTAAGTGCTTCTTCTACCGATTTTATTTTTTCATTTGACAAATGATTTTCAAAAAAAGCAGACTCTAAACTGGTGTGACGAGAAAAATGATTTTTTAAAAAAGCAATAAAGTATAATAAATCGGTATCATTAAAGGTGCGGTGAACAAATCCTAGTAATTTAATTAAATCTTCATCACGATGTTGAGTACAAAATTCAAAGGGAGCATTGTCCATTCTTTGAAGTAATTCCCTGGACTTATTGATGATGGTCGTACGATTTCCCCATGCAAACACGGCAGCGAATAAGCCTGCTATCTCAATGTCAGCTTGCTTTTTAAAAGCATACGGTATGACAATAGGGTCCTTGGCAATAAAGCTAAGTTGATTGTATTCTTTTACTTTTTTGTTTAATAAAGCTGAAAGTGATTGCTTCATTATCCAATGGCTTGCGCTAAATCTGCGATGAGATCATCGGCATCTTCAATGCCTACACTTAATCGTATTAATCCATCTGATAATCCGTTAGCGATTCTTTGTTCTCTTGGAATAGATGCATGAGTCATGCTTGCTGGATGATTGATCAATGATTCTACACCTCCTAAACTTTCTGCCAATGAAAATACTTTGGTGCTAGATAATACTTTTGTAGCTGCTGCTACGGTGTCATCTTTTAGCGTAAAGCTCATCATGCCTCCAAATCCTCTCATTTGTTTTTTAGCAATATCATGATTGTGGTGATCTTCAAAACCACACCAATAGACTCTACCTACTTTTGGATGTTGTCTTAAGTAATGTGCAATTTTTTCTCCGTTTTCGCAATGTCTCTGCATGCGCACATGTAATGTCTTAATTCCTCGAAGCACTAAAAAGCAATCCTGTGGCCCTGGAACAGCTCCTGTACTTTTTTGTATAAAATAAAGCTGGTCTCTTAATTTTTCATCATTCATCACTAAACATCCTTGTATCACATCACTATGCCCGCCTAAATATTTAGTAGCTGAATGCATAACTATAGTCGCTCCAAAATCTAAGGGGTTTTGTAAATAAGGAGAAGCAAATGTATTATCTACACAAACGATGCAATGATGTTTATTACCTATCGCAGCGACTGCTTCAATATCTGTGATATTCATTAATGGATTGGTAGGTGTTTCTAACCAAATTAATTTGGTAGCAGGGGTCATCGCTTTTGCTACATTATTAGCATCAGAAGTATCTACATACACAAATTTGATGCCCATTTTTTCATGCACTTTGGAAAACAATCGAAAAGAACCTCCGTACATATCATGTGCTGCAATTACTTCATCTCCTGGCACTAACAATCGCATCACGGCATCGGTAGCTGCAACACCACTTGCAAATGCCAATCCAAATTTTCCATTTTCTATCACAGCAAAAGCTTCTTCCAATGCAAATCGAGTAGGATTTTGACTGCGCGCATATTCATATCCTTTATGCACGCCAGGGGCGCTTTGCACATAGGTAGAAGTTTGAAAAATAGGAGTCATGATGGCACCTGTACTTGGATCAGGATGCGCTCCAGCGTGTATATATTTTGTACCTAATTTCATAATGAAAGATTGAGGTACAAAGATGAGGAATATTTAGGGAACTCTATGCTTGGTTTCCGTTTTTAAACATTCGGTAAGAGAATATCGTAGGAATTAACACCATCACTATCATACTTGCAAAAAATAGAATAAAAGAGGGCATGGAATCTAAAAGGAGCCCTGCTAAAATTTGAACCATCCCGCCATATAACCATACTTTACCTGCTACTTTATGGGTTGCAATCCAATTGGCTTCATTTTCTAAAGTCCAAGGAAGCTTGAATCCTGCAAAATAATTTTGTTTTAATTGAGGCATAAAATAACCCATCACCGAAAATGCTAAACCCATTACA
>Ga0214919_10006930_pt1 | contig 15417 bp, 14 predicted proteins | sample LL1503_MetaG_FD_177994 | JGI IMG/M metagenome (GOLD analysis project Ga0214919, IMG submission 177994) | Freshwater microbial communities from Lake Lanier, Atlanta, Georgia, United States - LL-1503 | ecosystem: Environmental > Aquatic > Freshwater > Lake | place: USA: Georgia | collected... | reverse complement strand
GCCAAGCCTTGAAACGTCCCCATCGTCTAGGGGCCTAGGACATCGCCCTTTCACGGCGGTAACACGGGTTCGAATCCCGTTGGGGGCACGCACGAAAAGCTAGACGGTAGTACAAGTAGTAAAGGCTTTGAGGGTGACATAAGAGCCACTTATGTGACAGGTTTTAATCAAGGCCCGGTAGCGCAGTTGGTTAGCGCGCCGCCCTGTCACGGCGGAGGTCGCGGGTTCAAGTCCCGTCCGGGTCGCAAAGGTTTTGGTGTCGTACTTTTAGATAAGGCCGGCGTTAGAACCTTGTTTGGCTTGGTAGCTCAGTTGGTACGAGCGAACGACTGAAAATCGTTAGGTCGCCGGTTCGATCCCGGCCCAAGCCACTTTGGATAAATTTGTACAATATCTCTGTTCCTAGTTTTACCGACATGGCAATATTTAAAGACGTCCCTTTGGTTATTCTCTACTTATAAGTTTCTCGCAGGGAATCGTCATCTCCCAAAACGCATCTACGGGTATTGTGCGAATTCTAACTTCCGTGAGATTGCTATCGCTTTGACAGGATATCTTAGCTTTCGCAAATCCAGTATCCCAATTTGGTCCTTGAGACCTATGAGCACTTGCAGTGAGTCCTAGCATGAGGACCAATACTAAATAGATATTTAAAGCCGAACGTAATCTTCTATTAGGTTGAGATTCAAATAACAAAAGTAACGCCCAACAAGTAAGGAAAGAAGCAAATATCATATATCGAGGCTCAGGATTGAAGAAGAGTCCGACAAGTATCGAATAAGTGAATCCCAGGAATATAATGAAAAATATTTGAGATTGAATTCGATGAGAAAGTGTTTTGCGGCCCTTGATGTATATCGTAGCTATAAAGGCCAATACGGCTAACACCGCTACCATACGAATAGCCGGGGACTGTAAGAAAAATACCGTGCCATCGTATTTAACGTTCCCGCTTGATCCTGATACGAAACCCCATTTTGGTATAGTAGAAATTCCAATTCCACGATCAAGATACAGGTAGATCGTTTTTAATGGAGAGCTGGGAGAGTGCGGTAGGCGTTCGCCAAGCGAAGTTACCATGATGAATATAAACTGTGTGAAAAGTCCGATTATAAGCGCCACATCAGAATGCTGAATCTTCCATCGACCAGATACTTTCTGATCTAAATAGATTCTGTGCAACATGATGGGCAACAAAAATGCAGAAAGTGGTAATGAGAGGGTTGCGAGAAGATATACGACTGATTTATACCAGATGGCTTTCTTGGTCGATTCATTATGATAGAGAAGAATTGCCGATGCAACTGTAGGAAAAACGTATAGGTTTGCCACGTTACCAACAGCAGAATACGAAGTTAGTGGTAGAAATATTAGGCTTAAGGACAATATGAATCTGGGCCAAATATCTTGGGTAACAAAATTATTGTATTGGAACACCCCAGCCGCAAAAAAACTCAAACACATCGCAGAAAATAATCCACATATCAGGGGCGCATGCTCTAGTGGGAACATGGATACAAATCTTCCACCTAATCGTTGCATTAACTGACTGTAGCCAGCTGCTGGGTGAAGTAGATCCAAGGGAAAGTGAAATCGCAAAGCATCAGCAAGGAAGAGTTTCCCATCTTCTGCGTAGATCTTCCGGAAGATAAAGGGAAACCTTATTGACCAGACAAGACATAGAAGAACAAAATAGAAGAATAGGCGCACTAGAAAGTTGTTTCTGAATAAATCGAAAATTTGCTTATTGCTTGCTGAGTTTATTCTCATATCTGATACCCCTGCTCATGGTCGAAAATTGAATTGTTCAATCAATTTACTTTATTAATCGTATCTAAAATCTAGTTTCTCAGCTGCCCTACACCTTCCGATTACGCTCGTGTCTTTCGGACACTCTTAAATTTGCGGAATATCTTGGCCTTGCCCGAGGGTGGGCGATCTCCTCTCATCGGCATTTGATTACTTTGATCAGCAATCCATACTTGATCGTAGAATCATATTTTGAGTGTGAAAACCGCTTTTAAAAGGAATAGTGAAATACCTTCGGTGCTACAGAAGTATTTAGCTGGATTCGTAAATGCTTGAACTCATAAAACTAGACTTCGAAAACCTTCTTTGAGCCGTGCAATAATAATTTATCTTCTTTTGCCCTTTGTCCGAGGCGCACAAATAAGAATACGAGGGGAACTAACAACATGGACCTGTGGCGGAATGAGGTTCCAAGATTCACCTCTACTAGCGCACTAAAGGCTATTTCCCCCGCCAGGAAGATTAAGGTCAGAATAATTTGAGGGTCTTGCAAGAGTTTAACTTTACGGAATCTTATGATCTGGAGGATTACAAGTGCATAAAAAGTCCACCACAAGGGTGATTCCAGCGATGAGATAAAGACTGCGATTCCTGGATCTCCAATGAAGGGAAACGGTCCACAAAGGTATACGAATGCTGGCCAGATTAATGTAAGCGGTTGACTAATTTGTCCTGGCTTAAGGATGTGTCCGTTTAGCGAAGATGTATCTTTGCCTATCTGTTTATCTTTATGGACTAAACCCAAAGCAACTTTCTCATCCCAAATCCTTTGAATCTTTTTATCGAAATGTATTACCCTAGCAATCTTACTAAAAAGTGCTGTGGGATTATCGATTAGGTAGAAATGCAAGGCAATTAGTGTGTAGTCACCATGAAAAGTGACCAGTTCCTTACCTGTTCCTGTTCCTGTTCCTGTTCCCGTTCCCGTTCCTGTTCCTGTTCCTGTTCCTGTTCCTGTTCCTGTTCCTGTTCCTGTTCCTGGAGAATCAACATTAATCTTGCTAATTGAATCTCCTGATCGCTGACCTGTCTCTGAAATACTTGAGTGAAAGATGAAATTCAATGCATAAGCTGAACTCGTGCTGGCGAAAGCTATTCCTGGTACTAACAACCCTGCAAGTATTAGTTTCGCGATTAACCTGCGATCAACTGCTTGCAATAAGAATATTACGCAGCTAGCGATCATTGATATCATCAAACATGCCCACAAATAGTTTTTGGTAGAAACCAAACCATAGGAGCCGATGGCTAGAAGAATCATCCCTAACCTGCCCCTATCTTTCATTAGATAATTAAACCCTGCTAGAAATGACGCAATTTCAACAAGAATGAACGTTTCCCGTAAGCCAACCGACGTCCACAGAAATATTGAAGGAATAAAGAAGCTCGCAAAAATAATCCGTTGGCTTAGTTTTTTACTAAGTTGACTCTTTTTCTGAATATCAAGCAGTAAGAATAAACTGATCCCAGCTAAGGCAATTGAGAGAATTCGAATTGCAAGAATGTCTGATAGACCGAGTAAATTAAGAATCTTCGCTGGAGAATATACAATCCATAAAAAGATTTTTGGTGCGGCTATCCAACCACTCCTAAGTTGCGGATTAGGATCGGAAGCTGACCCATAAATGTTATTGAATGTATAGAGATAGCCTCCCTCATCCGGAGCAAATGCATATAAGCGACCAAGCCCGACTGCGCAAAGTAAATGAGTTACGGCAAAGAATACTAACAATTCGTTCCGTCCGAGCATCGTTTTTACTCGGCTATAGAATTTCAAAATCATGGCGATATCTTAACAAGTAGGAGCTACATTATGGGGTTTGTTGATTGTCTATCCATTTGCGCTTATACCAATTCCTGTACAATACCATCATGAGAAAAGCGTTGGTTCTGGGTGCGGGTGGCTTTATTGGTAGCCATATGGTTAAGAGATTAAAAGAGGAGGGGTACTGGGTTCGAGGAGTGGATCTAAAGCTTCCTGAATTTACTTCATCCCATGCAGATGAATTTCTAATCCGTGATCTACGAAACCAAGATTTGGTAAAAGACTCTCTCTTACTCAATTCTCCGGATTTCGCTTTTGATGAAATCTACCAATTTGCGGCCGACATGGGAGGAGCGGGGTTTGTATTCACGGGAGAGCATGATGCAGACATTATGCACAATTCAGCAACAATAAATTTGAATGTTCTTGATTCACAAAGAGAAATAAACGAAATATATGGGATCAATAAGACGAAACTTTTCTATTCTGGAAGTGCTTGTATGTACCCAGAGCATAATCAACTTGACCCGGATAATCCGAATTGCGAGGAGTCGAGTGCTTATCCTGCGAATCCAGATAGTGAATATGGTTGGGAAAAACTATTCTCCGAACGACTTTTTCTTTCTTATCACAGGAATTATAAATTGCCGATTGCAATTGCACGCTACCATAATATATTCGGCCCAGAAGGTACGTGGGATGGTGGGCGCGAAAAAGCCCCTGCCGCAATTTGTAGGAAGATTGCCAAGTTAGGAGTAGGCGGCGGAGAAATTGAAGTTTGGGGCGATGGATTGCAAACACGCTCATTCTTATTTATTGACGAGTGCATTGAAGCCACAAGACGTTTGATGTTGTCAGATTTTTCTGAGCCAATAAATATCGGCTCAGAGGAGATGGTGACAATAAACCAATTAATCGAGATAGTCTCTGAGATTGCACGAAAACCAGTCAGTCGTAAGCATGACTTGAATGCCCCGACGGGTGTGCGGGGTAGAAATTCCTCCAATGCATTGATTAGGCAGGTAGTGGGTTGGGATTACGAAATGACACTAAAACAAGGGCTAGAGAAGACTTATTTCTGGATTCAAAGCCAGGTAAATGCATAGTTGTATTTTTATGAATGCCTGTGTTATTGAAATCGTCTATTTAGGGTTTCGACAATACTATTTTGCAAATCCCGAAGTCTAAAAGCACTTTCCTGGGAATCTTGAAGATAAGTAGGGTGGGCCCTACGGTATCCTTTTGGCCATGTCAGTGGTTGTCTTTGGCGCAAAAGGCTTTATCGGAAGCGCTTTGACTGAGGCACTTACCTCTCAAGGTCCTGGGGTAAAATCCGTTACATCTGGATCTAACTCTATTGATTTCATAAAGAAATTGGATCCCTCGATAAAGACGACTTTGGTCTGGGCTGCTTCAAAGGTAAATCCGATAAATGCAAATACTGATTCAGATTTAGTTAAAAAGGAAGCTGCTAGTTGGTCTCAATTTTTGGATACTTTTGTTGATTATGGTCTAGCTCAAAGCTCAAGAATAATTCTATTGAGCAGCGGAGGATGTACCTACGACGGTGCGGACTCACCATTTCAAGAATCTGCTCCATCATCCGGAGTAAATGAATATGGCCGATTGAAATTAGAAATGGAAAGAGAATTGCAATCGAGGGACATCCGCAAGATTGTTTTTCGCATATCAAATGCCTTTGGCCCCAACCAACTAATTGGTAGAGGGCAGGGAGTAATAGCAGAATGGGCAGACAAAACTAAAAAAGGTGAAAAAATTCCGATTATTGGTTCACTGGATTCTTTTCGAGACTATATTTATATTTCCGACATAGTAGGAGCGATCGTGAAGGCGGTAGCTTTACCTAACTTTTCTGGAGTGTATAATTTGGGAAGCGGAGTAGGAACTTCTTTGAGAGAGTTGGTTGGAATTCTGTCAAAAATTGCTAGGAAAGATTTGGACTACGTACAAAGTCCTGCACGAGTTTCTGATAGAGCAGGTTACTTCTTGGATATCAGTAAAATTAAGACGGATTTGGGTTGGGAACCAAAAGTTAGTATTGAAGAAGGCCTGAGGCGCTGCCTAAGCTAGTATCAAAAAAGCCGGCAAATCCAAATATCATTTCCATCGTCTGAAACAGTTCTCTCAAATATTCCCATTTTAGACATAACCCTGCAGATCCAAGGAATTAGATGAATCGAAAAATATTCATGATACGACTCGTAGAGCTTTCTATTTTTAATAAAGTGCACTCCGCTAATCACGCTAATCCTCCATTTCCAATATTGCTTACGCGTGAGCTCATAAGATTCGATGAGAGAATCAGCTGAGTCGCCTGGTATTAGGTATGGAAAAGCTAGGAAAAAGTCAGTAGACAGTGACCACTTAGGCCAATCTGCAATTCCACTCATTTTCTTTTGTTCTAGGGCGATCGCTAAGGCTGCTCGATTAATGAGGTAGCACTGAGTGCCTCCAGGCGGAGTTATGCACTTGAAAAGCTCGCCTTTAGGTAATGATATTTGACCATTTCGTCGAACGTATCTTTTACCACGGCTATAGAGCGATACAACCGTAGGTACGCTTGATTCAAATTCAAAACTTTCAACAAAGTCAAGTAACTCGTTCGTCATGATAATGTCATCTTCGATTATTAACACCCATTGACAGTCCAGGAGGAATGCTTTTTCATATATCAACTGATGAGAAATCGTGCACCCCAGCTCGCCAATATGAGCATCTCGCCACCCAATATAAGAGTTTGTCTTATCCAGGTCAAAGTAACCTTCTAAGGCTTCTGCAGTTAAATCTCGCCCCCAAACTGCTGGAAAGAAAAATATTGGTAATCCTTTAGAATCAAAAGCACGCTTTATTTCATCGGTATTTCGACGGGCTGTGTCAACTACAAAAGTTGAAATTTTCAATTCCTAATTTGCCCCCACTAAATATTATTGATTTCATTTCCCACGAATGTCCGTACCTTATTAAAGGCTTGAAGATAAAGTTTAGCATAGCTAGCGATCTCAGCTTCATATATTGGTATGTTGATTGCCTGTGCTTCGTTTTTACATTTGGATCGCAAAATATTATCTGTACAAAGGGAAAATAGAGCATTACTGAATGCTTCTTGACCTCTCGCAGGAACGATTATTCCGGCACTACCGACAGTTGCTGCATTGTCACCAACATTTGTTGCTAGGACCGGAACTTTAGCGAAAATCGCTTGCCTGACCGACAGATTAGAGCCCTCCCGATTTGAGCTCAAGAGAAAAATATCTGACTTAAATAGATACTTCCAAACATCGCTTACCTGTCCTTCGAAAGTTACCTTTTCCGCAATGCCTAGATCTTCAGTTTGTTTCTTTAATAATTTTTCAAGCGGGCCATCACCAAGTATCGTAAGATGAAAATTGACACCCCGGTCTAGTATGAATCTGCAGGCATTAAAAATGAGGCTTTGATTTTTCACCTCCTTCAAATTTCCTATATGTATCAGCGAAATCCTATCCGTCTTTTCTTCTATCGAAATATCATTAATACAATTATTGGGCGGGGCAATAAAATATGGAATTACATTTATTTTAGAATATTCAAATTTATCTGCGATTACTAAATCTTGAGCCAAAGTTTCATTGAATACCACTTGTACATCAGCAAGTTTTGACGCCAATTCTTCCAGCACTCTTAATAATCCTAATTCTTGGCGTTGACTCAAGCCAGAATGCCTTGAAATTAAATAGTGTTGTCGAAATAGCATTCTTGGCAATATTAGAAAGATATTCCCGTATATCGAATGTGAATTAAACACAGGAATTGAACTGAGAGGTTGCATGCGTTTTAATATTCTTTTGGGGGTGGTAATCGATGCTCTTATGAACCTTAATATCCATACTATTTTTTCAAACTTCGTCGCGATTTCCCAAGGTCTTTGCAAATAGAGATGAAAGTGGGTTGGGTTTGAGCAAAGAGCCTGGCAAGGTTCTTCTTCGTCTTTACTTCCAAATAACACTATTATTAAAGTTTCAAATCCTAGAAACCGAAGTTCTGCTACTAAATGCACTAAGACTTCAGAAGCACCCCCTCGTCCTAATTCGTCAATCACGAACACTACTTTCGAATTAGCCATGGCTTCAGGATACATGGGAAGAATCGGGTGGGGCATTCGGCTTATTTAGTGCGTATTACCCCGTTAAAAAGCTCTCGATAAACTATACTTAATCCTATGTTGGAATTGAGTTTTGCATCTGTTATTGGGCGTCCTGAAGTGAGTTACTACGATGTTGAAGAATTAAGAAAAGATTTTAAGTTAAAAAGAATCCTTATTACAGGTGCAGGTGGAAGTATCGGATCTGAGATAACAAGACAGATTGTTCATCTGGGTTCTTCCAGCATTCTAGCCACGGATAGAGATGAGAATGCTCTGCATTCTCTACAATTGTCCATTGGTGGGTCTGCGCTCTTTGATGATGAGAGAATCGGTCTCTTAGACGTCCGCGACTACATAGGATGCGAGAAGTTAATATCGGATTTTGAGCCAGACATAGTGATTCATGCAGCAGCTTTAAAACATTTATCAGCTCTCGAGAAGCAACCTCGGGAGGCTTATATGACTAATGTCTTAGGCACTCATAATATTCTTAAAGCTGCCATTAATTCTGGAGCCACTAATTTTGTAAATATTTCAACCGATAAGGCTGCAAGCCCTACAAGTATATTGGGTAAAACAAAAAGAATCGCAGAGATTTTGACTTACGCTGCCTTTAATGAAACTGCTAATAGATACAACTCTGTAAGATTTGGGAATGTTTTTGCTTCCAAAGGCTCCGTGCTGGAAACATTCGAATTCCAGATCAAGAATAACTTACCAATTACATTGACAAGCGAGTCAGTGGAGCGATATTTCATGAGCGTTTTCGAGGCTTCTGCGCTAGTTCTTAAGACGATACCAGCAGCTGAAATTGGAATTTATACCCTTGACATGGGAGAGCCAAGAAAACTAATTGAAGTTGCACATAGATTAATGAAACTCCTAAGTACGACTGTGCCTATTGCCATTACTGGCCTTCGCCCCGGTGAAAAAATGCATGAAGATCTCATTTCGGAGGTTGAGAAATATGAAAATTCAACTGTAAGCAATGCAAACCTAATTTCTCAGGTAACTGACTACGGTATTTCGGAAATTAAACCATTAACCACCTTTGATAATGCCACAACTCTTGAGGAGATTGACAGGCTGCTGGGTTTTGGAATGCAAAACTCCCAAGGGAAAGCTTGATGTTCGTCCCATTCGCTAAACCATCTATAGGCCCAGCTGAAATCGCAGCAGTGGTTGAGTCTTTGGAATCTGGCTGGCTGTCGTCTGGACCAAAAGTATTGGAACTTGAAGATAAGTTTAGTAACTTTTTGGGCATCGAGACTAAAAATGTTGCTTCGGTAAATTCGGCAACAGCTGGTTTGCATCTCGCACTGGAATCTTTAGGTGCCTCCGCTGGGATGAAAATAGTTATGCCAACCATGACCTTCACTGCAACAGCTGAAGTTGCAAGATATTTCGGAGCCGAAATAACTCTCGTGGATTCTGAGTCAACCTCACCTAACATGGATCTAGAAGAACCCAGCATTACTAAAGATAAATGTGACCTAGTAATACCAGTCCATTTTGGAGGTATACCTGTAAATATCACGAAACTCAAAAATATTGTCGGAAGTAAAACTTTAATTTTAGAGGATGCAGCACATGCTTTTCCAGCTAAATTGGAAAATCGATTTGTTGGTAATCTTGACTCTGATGCTTGTGTTTTCAGTTTTTATGCGAATAAAACTATGACTACTGGAGAAGGAGGTATGGTCACAAGTAAAAATGAGGAATTAATTTCGAGAGTTAAGACGATGAGATCACACGGGCTTGATAAAAATGTATTTGCTAGATTCCAAGGCAAAGACCCAAGTCTTTCAGATTATGACGTTGTCGCTGCTGGCTATAAGTACAACCTTACTGATCCAGCGGCTGCATTGGGAATCGTCCAGTTATCTCGGGCAAATGAAATGAAGCAGAGAAGAAAGGTTATTTATAAATATTATGTAGAGAGTCTTGCAGGTTTACCAATCAAATATTTGGACCATGAACTAAATGCAGTTGAGTCCGCTTACCATTTATTCACGATTGAAATGCAAGAAGAAAGCGGAAAAAGTAGAGATGGGTTAGTAAAGTGGTTACATGATGCAGGAATAATGACAAGTAGACACTACAAGCCATTACACTTAATGACCTATTGGAAAAATACTTTAGATTTAACTAACAAAAGTTTTCCTAATGCTAATAAACGCTACTTATCTACTATTTCATTGCCCTATTATTCAGATATGACTGACTTGCAAGTGGAATATGTCGCTTCCAAAGTCAAAGAATACTTTTTTTAAACTATCGACTATTCTTTTGCCACGCTATCTGTCGCTCAATTCCTTCTAGAAAGCTAACTTTAGGCGAGTAGCCAAAATGAGATTTAGCCTTAGTAAAATCACCAAAAGTCATACCTTGATCTCCCGCCCTTAAGCCTAAGTATTCAACAGTTGACTTCGATCTTGTTAGATTCCTGATAATTTCTATAGCGCTATTCAATTCGACTTTCTCGCTCCCGCAAAGATTGTAGATTTCTCGGTTGTGAAAATCAAACATCGCACTGGTAATGCCGTCCACGATATCACTCACATATGTATTTGAACGACTTTGGCGACCATCGCCAAACACCTGAAAAGGTTCGCCGTTTAGAAACTTATTAATAATAATGTTGTATGCCATATCTGGACGCTGTTTCGGCCCATAAACCGAGAAAAGTCTAAGAATTGAGTATTCGAATTTTGCAATATTAGAGTACGCATCAATTATGTGCTCTGACGCCAATTTAGTTACGCCGTAAGGGCTCACAGGCCTTAAATGCATATTTTCGTCACCTATGGCATTTTCTCCATAGACAGATGACGTGCTTATATAAAGAAGTTTAGGTATTTCTAATTTCCCAATCGACTCTAGCAATCTCTGGGTAGCAAGTAGGTTGCAACTCGAATACTTGTCAAAAATTTCCCAACTTTTTGGAAGTCCAGCTAATGCAGCTAGGTGAATCACCACGCTACTTCCAACTAAGGCCTCATCTAGTTCACCCGTTCTCAAGTCCAAATCGAAAATCTTTACTCGAGAGTTATCCTTAAAGCCATCGACATTTTTCATCTTTATCTGTTTTGGGTACAGATCAGAGGTAAATGCATCTATGACGTTTAGTGTGTGGTCAGAACTCAGTAGTAATTTTTCAACTAGGTTTGACCCTATAAAGCCAGCTCCACCAGTTATAGTGATAATCACGAGGCTAATCTATCGTCAATCTGCCGCGTATTTCACAGTCTGAACTTCGATTTCTTAACTGATACTTTATGTCAATGGAAAAAGTGGGATTAACTTACCTGACGATGGATTCGCTCCAAGAAGGTGTCGGAGCCAGCCAGGTACTCTCATATATAAAAAAGCTGTCCGATGACTGTGAGATCACGTTAGTTAGCTTTGAAAAATTTGAACCCACGATGTCCTTAAAGACAGAGTTGCAGAGTAATAACATCACGTGGAAGCCGCTGGCTTTCGGAAGGTTTGGACCAGTTGGCGCTATAAGCCGATTGATTCGACTTTGGAAGTTGACGCCCTCTCATTCACCGGTGCATGCGCGGGGAGATTTAGTAGCTCTCGTTTGTTGTTTGAAACTTAATAGAAGATTTCTATGGGACTGCCGGGCGTTGATGTCTGATCAAAGGTCATCACTAGATAATAGCAAGTACAAAGCTCCTAATTTTTTACTTCTACGGTTGATTGAAAGAGTTGTAGCACATAGATCAGCAAAAATAAATGTGCTAACGAAAGTTGCTAAGTTAGAATTGATGTCTCGTTATGGACTCCCCGATACAAAATTTAGCATACTCCCAACATGTGTTGATCTAGAGAAATTTCGTATGACAAGAATTCCAGATTTGAAAGTCATTAATATATTAATATCAGGAACGGTTTCCGCTGCCTACGATATAGAATTAATGAGTCTCATTATTTTAGAACTTAAGAAATCTGTTAAAGTGAATGTTACGATAGCTCTTTCAATGGGACATACAAATAAGTGGCAAGAATTATACTTTGATGACGTCGTACGGTTGGAATTTTCTGAAATGCCAAAGGCTGTGGCTGACTCCACAATTGGATTTGCGATTTGGAAAAATAATTTAGGTGTGGCGCTCAAGGGGGTATCGTCAACCAAGGTTGCTGAATTTTTGGCAACCGGCAGGCCCGTTGTTGTTAATAGTTTGCAGGGTGACATAGGAGATATTGTGAGTAAATTCAGAGTTGGCTTGGCTACGAATGGCCGAAGTCCTGAGGATATAGCCTCCTATGCGAAAGAGATATTAAAGTTAATATCAAATCCCCGGATTGAATTGAATTGTAGAGATGTAGCTGAAAAATTTTATAATTTGGACAGTGCTGTCTCAGAACTTAAAGGGATTTATTCTCTACTAGCTAGATAAAGGAGCTGTCTAATTGAGTAAACATAGGGTAGAGTAACCCTGAACTGGAATGAATGTTAGTGTCTTTATTCCATGGGGAAGGTGCTATCACTTGAGCCCCGTGCTTCCCAGCGATGAAACCTCCCCACCATGACAGGGTGCTATTCGCACAAATTAGATTTTGTGAGTTTGCCATGACAAATAGCGCTTCCCAGCCACTCATCTGTGCTGGATCAATTAATCTTAATGAAGGCATTCCCATCAGGAAAAGTATTTTCTTCGCGTGGACTAAATCATCTGTGAGTACCAAAATATTCGAAAAGTCACTTTCTTTCACACCGAGTCGCACTAAGGCTCTTAAGTAGTAATTGTGATCTAAAACTCCTACTGTTTCAGATTCTGATATAAAATCACCACCTCTAATATGCAATATCGTCATGCTTTTCATTGAACTTAGATTTAGGTTACGTGACTCAACCAAACTTAATATTGACTGGAATTCTGGAAATAGTTGATCCCAGATTAATTCCGGGTATTTCCAGTTTTGGAAATAGCCAATGACTATCCCATTTCCGTTAACAAAATCTGCAAACTTTGGCCTGCTAAATTTGTATTGAGACCTCTCATGAAGTTCCATTTTTGATTTGTTCAAACTACCAAGTGCCCGATGAAAGACACGCGCAAGTAAGTATTTAAATCCCGACCAATCTCCCGTTCCGATATCTAATTTGTATCCTGCTGAAGGTTCTCCGTGTGGGCAAATATCAACGAGTTCTGCCAACTCGAAAGGCCTGTCTAATCGAGCGGAATTATCACTAACAAAACTAATAGCATCACCAGGTGTGCGCTTAAAATAATGCAAGTAGGAAAATTGAAAGAGTTGATTTCCTAATCCGCCTTTAAGAAGAACTCTAGAGATCATATTTGACCGCAACTCTAGTTAAATACATGATTTCAATACCTGATCCCACTTCTCCACTAAAATTGCGTGAGTATGATGTTTTTGCAGATAAGCTGAACTTGAATTCTGGAGTTTAATGTATCGCAACTCATCACTAGCATAAGCAGAAAGTGCGGTATACCATTTGTCTGGTTCTATTAACATCTCTCGCATCTCCATATTCTTTGCTACTCTCGCATAAGATGGAATAGGAGAAGTTAATGCAATAAGTTTGAGGTGCCACATTGATAATAATTTGTTTTCTGATTTCAATAAAGCAAACTTATCCGAAGAATCGATGGGGATTATGGCGAACTCTGATTTACCGGAGTATGTAACTAGATTTTGCAAAGACCAGGGAATAATTTCAATAGATGACCATGACTGAGGAAATTTCTTTTTGATTAAATTCTTAGTTTGGACTCTGCCTATGTAACCACCCCATCGAGGAAATTCTTCATTTGTGACCAAATACATTCCCCATTTGTAATCTTTCAAGAATTGATCCAGTTCTTTTGCCATAAAATCGAAATGTTTGAGGGTAAATCCAAAGCCCTCCCAGAATATGTACTTCTTAATTTCTCGTTCATAGGCTGGGGATTTTGCATTTCCTGCGAGTGAAATTGCAGAATCAATTTCGGCGTGATCATCTGGGATAACAAAAATATGCTTGTTTAAACTCATAATGAAATCCCTTTGTTCTGGGGATGCAACTATTACACCGTCACTCATTATGCATGCTTGTCTAAGATGATTGGTATACGTAATCCAGCGAAGGTTGCTACTTCCACGAATTGACCGAACAATATTTCGTACTAAATCTTTTAGAAAACTGGGGTTCTCTCCGAGATAACCATCGACTAAATCCAAGATAACTGGTTGTGTGGCACGGGATATCCAGTAACTGAAATTAGCAGCATTAGACAACACCAAAATATCGCTATCAAGTGGATTAATGACATTTAGAGTAATTTTCTTTTCGCTCGCCCAAGCACCTAACCTTCGGCGGTCGGCTGGATGCTGAAGATCTCGGGAATGGGGTACATAGCCAACTCGCATTAAAATAAATTACCGTACTAGTCCTGTAGCAAGTCGTCGTAGATACTGGCCATATTCATTCTTTCCGTATGAATCTGCAAATTCCAATAATTGCTTTTCTGAAATCCATTTATTCCGCCAAGCTATCTCTTCGATAGAACACACCTTGAAACCCTGTCTCTCTTCAATCACCCGCATATAGTTGCAAGCGTCATTTAGACTTTCTACTGTTCCGCAATCCATCCAGGCCGTTCCACGAGGCAGAATCTTTAACTTTAGCTGCCCATTGGTTCGGTAAGCTTCGAGTACCGAAGTGATTTCAAGTTCTCCCCGAGCGCTCTTTTGGACCTGATGCGCTTTGTCGACCACGGTATTGTCAAAGAAATACAAACCTGGAACGGCTAAGTTAGATTTGGGTTTTGCGGGTTTTTCTTCTATCGAAACAACATTGCCTTGTAAATCAACTTCAGCAACACCATACATTTGAGGGTCTGTAACTTCGTACCCGAAGATAATCGCACCTTCAGGGGTTATGCTCTTTGCCAAATCACGTCCGAGTCCGCTACCGTGAAAAATATTATCGCCAAGAATCAATGCGACATTTTCGTCACCTACGAATTCTTCGCCAATGATGAAGGCCTGTGCCAAACCTTCGGGTTTTTCTTGAATTTCGTAACTCAAGCTAATGCCGAGAGAGTGACCATCGCCAAGAAGGTTTCGGAATGCCGCTTGGTCGCCCGGGGTAGTGATAATCAAAATATCCCGAATTCCGGCGAGCATCAAGGTGGAAAGTGGATAGTAAATCAGAGGCTTGTCATAGATTGGCATTAACTGCTTACTGACAACAATTGTGCAGGGCCATAACCTAGACCCTGTTCCACCAGCAAGAATTATCCCCTTCATTGGATAAAGGGTACTTGACCTGTAGGTTTGGTCAACCACCTATGGATTGGGCGATACGTATGAAGGTTCTAGTGACAGGTGGGGCCGGCTTTATCGGCTCCAACTTCGTACGCAATGTTCTAGATGGAACCTTGGAAGGAATTTCATCATTAACGGTTATTGACAAACTGACGTACGCGGGGACTTTGACAAACCTCGCAGGTTTGCCAAAGAACAGCTTCGAATTCATTCAAGGTGACATCTGCGACCAAGACCTCGCCCTTAAATTAGCTAGTCGCCATGATGCCGTTATCAATTTTGCGGCGGAATCGCACGTGGATCGCTCGATAGCAGGGTCGAGAGATTTCGTTATGACGAATGTTTTAGGAACTCAAACACTTCTTGATGCGGCCCGAACTGGTGGGGTGAAGGTGTTTGTTCAAATTTCTACCGA
>Ga0214919_10006929_pt1 | contig 15417 bp, 5 predicted proteins | sample LL1503_MetaG_FD_177994 | JGI IMG/M metagenome (GOLD analysis project Ga0214919, IMG submission 177994) | Freshwater microbial communities from Lake Lanier, Atlanta, Georgia, United States - LL-1503 | ecosystem: Environmental > Aquatic > Freshwater > Lake | place: USA: Georgia | collected 2015-03-15 | reverse complement strand
TACAGGTTATACTGGATATACTGGTTACACGGGTTATACTGGATATACTGGTTACACTGGCTATACAGGTTATACAGGTTATACAGGTTATACTGGATATACTGGTTATACTGGCTATACTGGATATACCGGTTACACTGGATATACTGGCTATACAGGTTATACTGGCTATACAGGTTATACTGGTTATACTGGCTATACAGGTTATACTGGATATACTGGTTACACTGGTTATACAGGTTATACTGGTTATACTGGCTATACAGGTTATACAGGTTATACTGGTTATACTGGTTATACAGGTTATACAGGTTACACTGGTTATACGGGATACACTGGATACACAGGTTATACGGGTTATACCGGATACACTGGATACACTGGCTATACTGGATATACCGGATATACTGGTTATACAGGTTATACTGGATATACTGGATATACTGGTTATACAGGTTATACAGGTTATACTGGTTATACTGGTTATACTGGATACACTGGATATACTGGCTATACAGGTTACACTGGTTATACTGGATATACGGGTTATACCGGTGAAACAGGTTATACTGGATATACTGGATATACTGGTTATACAGGTTATACTGGATATACTGGATATACAGGTTATACAGGTTATACAGGTTATACAGGTTATACTGGTTATACAGGTTACACTGGTTATACTGGTTATACTGGATATACTGGATACACTGGTTATACTGGTTATACTGGTGAAACAGGTTATACTGGCTATACAGGTTACACTGGTTATACTGGCTATACTGGTTACACTGGTTATACTGGCTATACAGGTTACACTGGTTATACAGGATATACAGGTTACACTGGTTATACCGGCTATACAGGTTACACTGGTTATACTGGATATACTGGATACACTGGTTATACTGGATACACTGGATATACTGGATATACAGGTTACACTGGTTATACAGGATATACGGGTTATACCGGTGAAACAGGTTATACTGGCTATACAGGTTACACTGGTTATACTGGCTATACAGGTTACACTGGTTATACTGGTTACACTGGATATACAGGTTATACAGGTTATACAGGTTATACAGGTTATACAGGTTACACTGGTTATACTGGATACACTGGTTATACTGGTTATACTGGTGAAACAGGTTATACTGGCTATACAGGTTACACTGGTTATACTGGATACACTGGTTATACTGGTTATACTGGTGAAACAGGTTATACTGGCTATACAGGTTACACTGGTTATACTGGCTATACAGGTTACACTGGTTATACTGGATACACTGGATATACTGGATACACTGGATATACTGGCTATACAGGTTACACTGGTTATACTGGTGAAACAGGTTATACTGGTTATACTGGTTATACTGGTGAAACAGGTTATACTGGCTATACAGGTTACACTGGTTATACTGGCTATACTGGTTATACAGGTTATACTGGATACACTGGATACACTGGTTATACTGGCTATACTGGTTATACAGGTTATACTGGATACACTGGATACACTGGATATACTGGCTATACAGGTTACACTGGTTATACTGGCTATACAGGTTACACTGGTTATACTGGATACACTGGTTATACTGGTGAAACAGGTTATACTGGATATACTGGATACACTGGTTATACTGGATATACAGGTTACACTGGTTACACTGGTTATACTGGTTATACTGGCTATACAGGTTATACTGGTTACACTGGTTATACCGGTGAAACTGGCTATACAGGTTATACAGGTTATACTGGTTATACAGGTTATACAGGTTATACGGGATATACAGGACCAGCTGGACCCATTGGAGGTACTAATACACAAATAATATTTAATCAAAATAATGGAGCAACTGGAAGTACAGGGTTAACATGGAATTATAACAAAAATATATTAGATATAGGTGGTCAAAATAATATTGCCGTAAATGGAAATACAAATACAATAGATATATATAATTCATTTGGTAATACAGGTGTCACAATTTCTAGTAGTGGATATGCAGTACAATCTAATAATGGAAGTTTAACTGGAAATATTACAGATGATGGATTTGCTTTTAATAATTCTAATAATAATTCTGCTGCAACTTTATCTAATGGAACATTAACAATAACAAATAAATTATATGTACCTGGAATAACCGGACCAACCGGCAATACAAGCAATAATATATTAGGATGGAATAATAGTACAGGTGAAGTTTATTATACTACATTTATTAATGGAACAACAGGATATACTGGTAATATATTATTTGTTGACAATAATAACAATATACATACAACTAGTTCTGTTGCAATTGATAATGGTTATAATTTAGTTCCAACAATAAATAATACATATTCGTTGGGAACAACTGGAAATAGATGGTCAGAAGTGTTTATGGGTCCAGGTACGTTAAATATTTCAGGACCAGTTGGTTATACTGGAGTTGCAACGTTAGGTTCAGATAGTCAAGGTATTGCTTATACTCAATATGGTTTTGCATCACCATTTATAAATGTTGGAACAGTAGCACAACTATTGCCAGTTGTAACAGGTGGATGGAGACTTGGTTCAACCGGAACACAGGGATTAAACACTTATGATTTAATAGCACAACAAATTGATCCCAATACAGGTGGTCCAACAGGTACTGTATATTCATTAATTAATCATCCAGGTCCAACAGGATATACTGGATATACTGGTTATACAGGTTATACAGGTTACACTGGTATTCAAGGTCCAACTGGTATTCAAGGACCAACGGGTTATACTGGTTATACTGGTTACACTGGTATAGTTAAATATGGAAATACTTTAATAGTAGATCAAATAAATGGTAATGATTTAACAGCAAGTATTGGGGGATCTCCATATCAAACAATTAATGCTGCAATAACATCAGCAACATCAAATCCGGGAAATTATACAATTTGGGTATTAGCTGGAACTTATAGTCTCTCATCTGGAATAACAATACCATCAGGATGTTCTTTAACTGGTATAAGCGCTCAAACTGTTATAATACAAATGACAGGTGTATCCACTAGTACAACATTAATTACAATGGGAAATAATACACGTATAGAAAACTTAACATTAAATCTCAATACATCAACATCGACTGTAAATTTAGTTGGAGTATCTTTCCCATTAACAACATCGACAACTGCAAAAATGAGAGTATGTGTATTAAATATTTATTCAACTGCAAGTGATGGTGGAAATGTATATGGTGTACAAGCAAATGGAACAACAACAAATCCATCTACATTACTATCAACAAATGCCATACAACGTACAACAATAAATGTATATAGTTCAACAACAGGTTCAGCAAGAGCATTATATGTAAGTGGACCTTGTCAATTTGCTGTAAGAGATAGTGTATATTTTGCGGGACAAACAGGTGCAGCACTAGGAACTGATATAATAGGTGTAGAAGTAGGAAATACAGGTGCTTTCGTATCATTAAAAACATCAACTGTTTCAGGCCTTACTGGAGATATAAAGCAACCAAGTTTAGGTTTAACTGGTACAAATCCAGTATTACAATTAACTTCAACTGATTTAGTTAATGCTAACTCAATAAATGGTTTTGGAACAAATATATTATCAAATCAAACATCATTTGTTGTAATTGGGACTATAACTAACGGTACATATTATTTAACACCGGGTAATATATCTGGTTCATCATTAGCTAATAATATTGTACTTTCAATACCATATAGTCAAAAAACAATTGTTTATTCAATGACAGCATCATATTCAACCACTATATTAAGTAACGATTCCATAGTAATTACTTTATTAAATAGTACATCAAAAAGTGTAGCAGGAACATCTATTGTAACGACAACATTAAATAACTCTAATAGCGATACAACTAATAGCAATCCAATAAGACTTCAAAATTTTGCTTCAACAATAAATCCATCTATTCCTAATTATTTACAATTACAAATAATAACAGCTGGAATAAATGGAAATGGAGGTCATTATGATTCAGGTGCCTTATTTATAACATTAAGTTTATATTAGATACTTTATTCTAAAAATAGTTCTTCATTTACACATAAATTCTTCAATGAAAATATATGTAGTAAACCGGAGCCTTAGCATAAGTTTAAGGTTATTTTCCAGAGTTTACAGAAAAGAACCGGATGCAATGAAGGTTCATCTCTATTTTCCTTCGTATTTTCCGGAGTTTACGAAGGAAAACATATTTTTATAAAAATAAAAGTTATATTTTTTTTCGTAAACTCCAGAAAATAACCTTAAACTTACGCTAAAGCTTCTGTTTACTACATAAATTAGAGTTTTAGCGTATTTTTCCGAAGACCAAAGTTCCAATATGATTTATTAATAAAAACTATTTTTTTTATTAATAAAAATAAAAATTGATTTTTATTTTTTTTAAAAAAATTAATATATAAAGTTAAATATAAATAATATATTATAATATAAATGTCGCAACCAATTGAAAACTCTACTAAATTAAATGAAGATATGGAATTTGACTGGGAAAATAGAACCTGGGACGTTATAGATACATTTTTTAAACAAGATAATATATTGATTGACCATCATTTAAATTCTTTTAACTATTTTATGTCGAATCAATTACAATCAATTATAAAAGAAAAAGAATATATAATTAAAGTTTTTAATAAAGATACATGGAATGAAGATTTACAATTATATACAGAAACATATCAAATTGAATTTGGTAAAATTTATATTAGTAAACCAGTTTTATATGATTATCCAAATAAACCAATGTATCCACATGAAGCAAGATTAAGAAAATTAACATATGGAGGAAATACTTATATTGATATTCATCATAAAACTATTAAAATTGATCCAGCAACAGGAATACAAGAGATTATTCCATATCCATCATTAGAAAAATATCCATGTGGAAGAATGCCTATTATGGTAGGTTCAAAATATTGTGTTTTATCAGAGCAAAATAATTTAACTAAAACAGAAATGGGTGAAGGAACATTTGATTATGGAGGATATTTTATTATTAAAGGAAGTGAAAAAATTATTATTTCTCAAGAAAAAAAATGTGAAAATAGAATATGTTGTTTTAAACAAAAAGGTGCACAAACAAAATATTCTGAAAATGCAGAAATTTCATGTACACAACCTGATAATCCATCAATGATTGCACCAGTATGGGTTAAAATGAAAGCTAAAGAAGAAACATATGGTGGAAATGTAATAAGAGTAAGATTAGCTAGAATGAAACAAGATATTCCATTAGTTATTATATTTAGAGCATTAAACTTTATTAGTGATAAATCTATTATTGAATTAATTGTTTATAATATTTCAAATGAAAATAATAATACAATAATGAAATTATTAAAAGCATCAATTGAAGAGGCTAAGCCAATACAGTCACAAAAGATTGCTCTTGAATATATATCAAAATACATTACAGGAATTAATACGATGAAATACAAAAATAATAAATGTAAACTAAAGTATACATTTGATATATTATGTACACAATTATTTCCTCATGTTGGAGAATCACCTATTAAAAAAGCATATTTTTTAGGCTATATGGTTAATAAATTATTAAAGTGTCATTTAGGAATAACAAAATATGATGATAGAGATTCATTTTTAAACAAGAGAGTTGAAACAAGTGGTGAATTAATGGCGGAACTTTTTAGAATAAATTTTAGTAAATTTGTAAAAGAATTGAAAACAATATGTGATAAAGACATGCTTGCTGGTAGAATATCAGAATTACCACAAAATTTGAGTAAAAAATTAAAACCAAATAGTATTGAAAATGACACAAAGTTTGCATTAAGTACTGGAAATTGGGGACATAAAAGTCAGGCAAAATCAAGAAAAGGTATTGCAGCTGTATTACAAAGACTTACCTATTCTGGCACACTTTCAAATGAAAGAAGAATTGTTGCACCTGTTGCTAAGGACGGAAAATTAACAGATCCTCGTAAATTACATTGTACACAATGGGGAGTTATATGTCCATTTGAAACGCCAGAAGGTGGTAGTGTAGGTATTGTAAAAAATATGGCACTTACATGTCAAATTACAATTCCTTGTTCAGATGAACCAGTTAAAGCATATTTGGATGAATTTGGGGTTGTTTCATTAGATGGTGTTAAACCGATTGATGTATATGATAGTGTAAAAGTATTTGTGAATGGAGATTGGTATGGACAATCATTTGAACCTAATAAACTAGTTAATACATTGCGTTCATTAAGAAGAAATGGTATTATTAATCCATTTATTTCAATTGCATGGTATATTCAATATAATGAAATACAAATATGGACAGATGGTGGAAGATTATGTAGACCTTTATATATTATTGAAAATAATAAATTTAGAATTACGAATGAATTTGCCGATGAAATAGTTGATAAGAAATTATTATGGAGAGATTTAGTAATTCGAAGCAATCATTCTGAATCAAATATTTTAGAAGATGTTGATAGTATTAAAGATAATGCTATTTTAGAATATATTGATGTTGGTGAATCAGATACTATAATGATTGCAATGAGTCATGATGATTTATTGAATAATAGTAAGACAAATTACGCTTATCATACATACACCCATTGTGAAATACATGCTTCTTTAGCATTAGGTGTTTTAGTATGTAATGTTCCATTTTCAGATCATAATCAAGCCCCTAGAAATTTATATCAAGGTGCAATGGGTAAGCAAGCATTAGGAGTGTATTCAACTGCATTTAGACATAGAATGGATACAATGGCACATATATTACATTATCCGCAAAAACCGATGGTTAATACAGAAACAAGTAAATATGTTCATAGTAGTGATTTACCTTCTGGACAAATGCCTATTGTAGCCATTGCATGTTATACTGGTTATAATCAAGAAGATTCTTTGATTATAAATCAAAGTGCTATTGATAGAGGATTATTTAGATCATCGTTTTATAGAACTTATATAGACGAAGAGAAGAAAAACAGTGCTACATTAGAAGATGAGAAATTTTGTAAACCACAAAAATATTATCCAAATGGAAAGATTTTCACAGAAAAGATGAGTTATGGTTCATATGACAAATTGGATAATAACGGATTTGTGAAGGTTGGATCTTATGTAGATGGAAATGATATTATTATTGGTAAAGTTACTATGTTAAAAGATTCTATTGAAGGAGAACCTAAAGCACGTGATTTAAGTACTTCGTTGCGTGCTAACGAATCAGGTATTGTAGACAAGGTGTATAAAAATAGTAATGGAGATGGATATAATTTCGTGAAAGTAAGAGTCAGGTCTGATAGAATACCAGAGATTGGGGATAAACATGCAAGTTTGTGCTCAAATCATTGGATATTGTCCAATAAAGGTTGGATTAGTGTTACAGAATTAACTATGGAACATAAAGTTGCAACTTTAAATAAATACAATAATGTTGAGTATCATTATCCAACACATGTTTATAAATACAAGAATCCTTGGGGTAAAATGTATAAATTATGTACTCAACAAGTTGATTTAGTTGCTACACCAAATCATAGAATGTTAATTAAAAAAAGATTTGGTGCAGGAAGTAAATATAAAGATAATTATGAATTTATGACTGCAGAAGAATGTTTTGGAAAAAGATTAAAATACAAAAAGAATTGTAATGAATTTTTATGTGAAGAATATTTGGATGATTTTGATGTAAATGGAATTAAGTACAATTTACAAAATTGGTTACTTTTGTTTGGTATATGGTATGCAGAAGGTTTTGTGTCAAATAATTATATTCATATATGTGCTCATAAACAAAGAGTTAAAGATACATTAAATGATATATTACCTAAAATGAATATTGAATATAAATATAGTAATTGTGGTACAACAAAAAAAATGGATATATTATTAATTAGAAATAAAGATTTAGTAGAATATTTTAGACCATTAAGTGTTGGAGCAATAAATAAAAAATTACCAGAATGGGTATGGAGTCTAAGAACAGATGATTGTAAAATATTAATTGAAGGACTTATGTTGGGTGATGGATATAAAAATAAAGGAAATAATTATTTATATTACACTTCATCTAAAGATTTAGCAGATGATGTTTCTAGATTAGCATTACACGCAGGATGGTCGGCTAATATTAGAACAAGAAAAGATATGGAAAAAGATACAACATTTATTATCAGAGATAAACAATATAAAAGAAATGCTGATGCATTAGAATTAACAATTAATAGATATAAAAATGAACCAGAAGTAAATCATGGACATACAAAAGCACAAAATGCTCAAAGTGAAGAATGGATAGATTTTGATGATTATGTTTATTGTTGTTCAGTTCCAAATGAAACAATATATGTAAGATTAAACGGAAAACCAGTATGGACAGGAAATTCAAGACATTAACTTTTTAACTAGTGTCAAAAAGCATCCTACTATGACAATTGAAGCTCTGTCATAGATAAATAGTTGAGCCTTCAAAAATAAAGCCAGATGCTAGTAGTAATAAAATATATTACTGCAAGAAACCTCATAATGTCGGGGAAGCCCTTAGAGTCTTATCTACCAAGTTGTTTATGAAAATAAATAATGGCCACGTTAATTGCGTCGGGTATGGTAATAATGATAAGAATTGGGTAATCCGCGGGTAAAATATCTAAACATCGCTATGATAAGATGCAAGATATTCCTTCAACGACCGCACGGGTTTCGGTGGAAAATGATGGTCTAATCAACCAGATTCTGCTTAAGGTACAGTCTATTCTTTTGTGAAAGCAAAAGTATCAAAGGGTCAAAAAGGTACAATAGGATTAACATATAAACAAGAAGACATGCCATTTACAAAGGATGGAATAGTTCCAGATATTATTATGAATCCCAATGCACTTCCAAAGCGTATGACTATTGCACAGCTTATAGAGTGTGTATTTAGTAAAGTTGGATGTATGGCGGGAACAGAATTAGATGCAACACCATTTAGAAAAATTAATGTAGAAAATATTTCAGAAGTAATGGAAAGTTTAGGATATCATGGCGCAGGAACAGAAATTTTATACAATGGTAAAACTGGAGAACAAATTACTGCATCTATTTTCATGGGTCCAACGTTCTATTACAGATTAAAACACATGGTTGAGGATAAACAACATTGTATTGATTATGAAACAGAAGTATTAACGAAGAAAGGATGGAGAAAACATAATGAATTAAAATTAAGTGATGAAGTAGCAACGCTAAAAGATAATAAATTAGTTTATGAAAAACCAATTGAAATATATGATTATCCTAACCATGTAGGCGATATGTATTATGTTTCCAATGAACATATTGATTTAGCAGTAACTGGTGAACATAGAATGTGGGTATCAAGTAACGGAGATAGCAATAATTTCGATTTCAAATATGCCAAGGATATTGTTGGTCAAACATTATTTTATAAAAAGAATGCTCAATATGATAATGAAGATTTATGGAAAGATATGTTGCAAGATAAATTTGGTAATTTAGATAATATACTAACAACTGAGTTAGAAGCTAATGCTATTCAACAAGAAGCATTACATGCAGGTTATGCAGTTGATATATGTGAAACAAATGGTTTATACAGTTGTGTATTAAAAAAAGATAATTTACATCCAATGGTTGACAATGTAGTTTTAGTCGAAAATGAGAAGAAACCAGTGTGGTGTATTCATGTGTCAAGCGAGGTGTTTTTAACTCGTAGGAATGGAAAAGTGGTATGGACGGGGAATTCTAGAGCAACAGGGCCTTATCAGTTGTTGACTATGCAGCCGGCTGAAGGTCGAAGTCGGGATGGTGGGTTTAGATTTGGAGAGATGGAAAGGGATTGCTTTAGTGGTAACACAAAAATATCAATGGGTATTGGACTAAATTTTGAAATTAAAGATTTAGAAAATTTTAATGTAGAAGTTTTATCATATGATGAGAAGGAAAAAGGATTAGTTAAAGAGAAACAAACAAATTTTATGTACAAAGGCGAAAAAGAATGTATTAAAATAACATTTCAAGATGGTAGAACAATTGAATGTACACCAGAACATAAAGTTTTAACATCAAATAATGAATGGGTAAATGCAAAAGATTTAACTGTTGATGAAACTCGTGTTATAACGGGTATTTCTTATCCATTGGCAAATATTAATGATGAAATAAAAGATTGTAATAATTGGAGTTTTAATTTTGGTAAAAGAATTTTAAAAACTGATACAATTGAAGAATATTTTAAAACAATGGCATTTATGAGAATAATTGGATATTTAATTACAGATGGAACAATACGTAAAAAAAATAATTCATATAGTTCAACAATATATCTTGGCCATGAAATAGATGTAACTAATTTTTTGAATGATTTAAAATTATTTTGTAAAATAAAACAGAAAAATTTTGTTCAGAAAAATTTATATTATGTTTCAATTCCTGCAGATTTAATAACTGATATAGTACAAATTCCAGGAATATTAATTGGAAAAAGAGTTGATCAAAATGGTGAATTACCACACTTTTTATTATCAGAACAGTGCCCAAAATCATTGATTCGTGAATTTTTAGGTGGATTATTTGGTGGAGATGGTCATACATGTCTTTTTGGACATACAACATTTACACCAATATCATTTTCACAAACAAAGACTGCAGAAAAACTAGAATCATTAAAAACTATGATGAATAATATTAAATTATTATTAAATAAAGTTGGTATTGAAGATATAACAATGCAAAATTTAAAAGAAACAAGTTATTCGAAGAAGAATAGAGAAGAAAATAAAAATTACCAACTTACTTTACATATTGGAGTTTCTGAAATAGTACCTTTTTCAGAAAAAGTTGGATTTAGATATTGTTGTCATAAATCTCAAAGATTAGAAGCAGCAGTATCATATAATAGATTTAGAAATGAAACAATGAGACAAAGACATTGGATTTTGGAAAGAGCAAATGAATTAACAAATTATAAAAAACAAAAAACTGAAAATCCAAATAAACCAGTTAGAACTTCTAAAGCATTGGAACAAGCAATTAAAGAATTACAAGAAAAAGAAAAAATAATACATGAATGTGTAATTCCATATCAACATGATATGTCTGAATATTTTTTGAATGAAAGAACAAATTGTAAATTTAATAATAGTAAATTTCCTAATGCAGAAAAATATTTAAGAGAAATAGGAGCATTTGAATGGTTTACTGAGAGAAAATATGTTGAACCAAATGAGAAAAGTATTTCAACACCAAGATATGGAGTAAATAGAGAAAATAATTCATTACCCACAATGAATCTTAAAGTTATTGACATCAGACCAGCTGGAATACATCCAGTATATGACATTGAAGTTGAAAATACACATAACTTTTTGGCAAATGGAATAGTTGCTCACAATTGTATGTTATCGCATGGGTCAGTACAATTCTTGAAAGAAAGAACTTTTGATTGTTCTGATAAATATTATGTATGGATTGATAATGAAACAGGAATGATAAGTCCAGTAAATCCTGAAAAAGGGATTTATAAATCACTATACAGTGAAAATACGACAAAGTTTAGCAAGATTCAACTTCCATATTCAAGTAAACTATTAATTCAAGAGTTACAAAGTATGCATATTAATCCTAGAATGATGATTAAAAAATAAAAGTGAGGAAACCCAGGTTTCCTAAAGAAGAACTGAAACGTATGTGTAAGTTCTTCGATATTTTCCGTAGTTTACGAAGGAAAATACACATACCTTCCTAAGTGAGGAAACCTAGGTTTCCTACACATACCTTCCTAAGTGAGGAAACCTAGGTTTCCTACACATACCTTCCTAAGTGAGGAAACCTAGGTTTCCTACACATACCTTCCTATTTTTAAGTATTTTTGTGTAAATAGTTATGTTTAATCAATATATAGTAAACTGGAGCTTTAGTATTACACCATTTGCTATTTAAAACGCCCATTTTTATATTAATTATAAATTAAAAGTACTTAAAAAGATAACACAAATAATAATTAATGATGAGTAGTTTGAAGTCTATGATGAATTATTCTTTATGTGGTACCGAATTATTACTATGATAATAGATTAAGCTAAAATGCGAAATAATTCTATATTGTACCTTAAAACTTCATATCCGTTTTACGACGGATTATAACCAAATTTTTACACAGCATCTGTGTCTATTATTTTTATAATGGGCGTTTTAAATAGCAAATGGTGTAAAAGATATTAAATATAAATTAAAACAACTAATTTTATTATAAACTTTATAATAAAATTATATTTTTAATTAAAAACTTAAGCATACCACCTATCTTTATCATGTTTTATAACATTATTATTTATAAGAAATGCTATTTTTTTTATATCATCTATAGATTCAAATTTTTTTGAAAAACATATATCTTTAATAAATTCTCTATATATCATCATGAAAGATATGACTTGCTTCATTATCTCCTGATTTCTGTAATTTCAAAAAATCTTTTAATGTATTTATATACTTATTTAGATCTATTATTTTCATATATATGCCTATAAAAATTTATTTATATTATATATTTATAATAAATATGACCCAAAAAGTTTCAATAAAAAAAAAACAATGTGATTTTAATTTACCAAGATTTGAATATTGGTATGACCCTAATCCAGAACATTTAGGTGCAATTCGTATCATTGATTATGAAGATAATAAAATTTATGGAAGTGACCCAGATTTACCTTATTGGGTAGTACCATTTGAGTTTATTGATAAAAATAATATTAAGATAGACTTTCATTCAAAAAAAACACACAAAGTTCAAAAAATACTTTATGCTAAATTTATAAATCAAAATCTTAATTTTAGAATAAATAAAAAAGATGATCCAATTAAAGATAAAATAAATAGTTGGAAAAAAATAGGTCAAAATCCAGAAATTTTAATTAATTTATTATGTAGTAAACTGAAGCTTTAGCGTAAGTTTAAGGTTATACTCCGGAGTTTACGAAGAAAAATACACAAATATTTAAAAAAAATTGAATTATTTTTTTCAATATTATTTTATTTATAAAAACTAAACATACATTAAAAATGAATCAACAAAAAGGCACTACTTACGAAAAATACATTAAAATTTATTTACAAAATAAAAATAACGAAACTTGGTTATGGGATGAAATTCCCGAACTACAGTTACGTAATTCAGGTTTGTTAGGAGATTGGAATATACATAGAATTGCAAGAAAAGAAAATAAAATAAATGAGTTACCTGATTTAGGTACTGATATTTTACTAAAAAATAATATAACAAATAAGTTTGAATTAATTCAATGTAAAAATTTTGAATCTAACAGTAATGTTACATTTCATCATTTAGCAGGATTTTATGCTATGGTGTCTCATTATGAAATGCATGGAACAGTTTATTACACTTCAAAATTATCACATAATATTAAGTTACTTAAACCTAATGATAAAGTTAAATATATAAAAAAAGAAATGGATGAAGAAAATAAACAAATTAACAATACAATTAAAAGATTGATTGAAACTCCATATTATTATCAAATTGAAGCTTACTATAAATTAAAAGATTCACACAGATCTATATTAAATTTACCATGTGGTATGGGTAAAACATTAACATCAGTTATGATTGGAAAAGATTATGATAATATTATTATTATTTCTCCATTGATTGCTTATGCACAACAAAATTTAGAAAGATTTGACAGTGAATTAAATATTGAAGGTTACAAAACAATTAAAGTAAATTCGGAAGGAACAAGAGATGAAATTGAAATATTAGATAAATTGAGTAAAAATAAAAAAAATATATTAAGTTTTACATATAAATCAGTTGATATATTGATTAAAATTTTAAATAAAATTAATAATTATATTGTTATATTGGATGAATTTCATAATTTATCAAAAAATGATATTTTTTTCAAAACTGATGGTAGTGAAAACAATCCATTATGTAAGTTACTTTATTCTGATGCTAAAATTTTATTTATGTCAGCAACTCCTAAATTTTTTAATTTTGAAGATTCTGATAAAATAAACGAAGAAATATTTGGAAATATTTCTTATTCTTTTACACTTGGTAGAGGAATTACAGAAAAGCATATATGCGATTATGAATTATATTTACCAGATTTAAGAACTAAAGCAACTATTTCTGATATTACTCAAGAAGTTTCTGTTGATCAATTCGATCTAGATTTAGTGTCAAAAGGTAAATTTATTATTAGAGGAATGTTAGAAACAGGTGCAAGAAAATGTATTATTTATTTAAGAAATCAACAAGAAGCAATACAAATGACAGATATTTTATATAAATTAAATGAGTATTTTTACACTCAAATATATGCACAAGTGATTATATCAGACACTAAAACAAATGAAAGAATGAAAATATTAAATGATTTTATTCAATTTAATGGATTATCATTTATTTGTTCAGTTGATATATTAAATGAATGCATTGATATTCAAATTTGTGATTCTATATTTATGACTTATGAAACAGAAAGTAGAGTTTTAATTATTCAAAGAATGTTAAGAGCAATAAGATTAGATCCAAATAATATCCATAAGATTGCAAAAATATTTTTATGGTGTTCTGAATATAATCAAATAAATTTTTTTATATCACAATTAAAAGAGTTTGATGAAACATTTATTGAAAACAAAGTGTTGATTATGAATGTTAATGAAAATGAAGGTGGTGTATTGAATAGAGAATTGATTTCTAATAAAAAAATCTATTCAGAACTTGATAATATTATTATTTCGGTTAAAAGATTTGGATATGGAATTGATTCTTGGAAAAAGAATTTAGAAGAATTGAAAAAATATATTTTAGATTCAAATAAAAGACCAGTTGAAAAAAGTTCAGATATAATTGAAAAAAAAGTAGGTTCATTTTTAAAAAATCAATTATATGACTATAAAAATAACCAAAATATTATGAAACATCCTGAAATTCGAAAATTATGGGAAGATTTTGTTTTTCAAAATAATGAATTATTCAATGAACCTAATGATATTTGGTATTCTAAACTTGATGAATTAAACTCTTTTATTCTACATAATAACAGATTACCAACACAAGGAAGTTCTGAAGATGAAGAAACCGTTAAATTGGCAAAATGGATTGTTAGAAATAATGAACAAGTTGCAAAAAATGAAAAATGTATGAAAAATCAAGATATTAAAAATACTTGGTTACAATTCAAAACTAAACATGATTTATTATTTAATGCTAAATCTGATGAGTGGTTCGATAAATTAAATAATTTAAAACAATTTATTGAAACAAATAGAAGATTACCGATTGAAAATAAAGCACGAGAAACAGAATACAGATTAAGAATTTGGTTCAAAACTCAGGAAAAGATTTACAA
>Ga0214919_10006928_pt1 | contig 15417 bp, 14 predicted proteins | sample LL1503_MetaG_FD_177994 | JGI IMG/M metagenome (GOLD analysis project Ga0214919, IMG submission 177994) | Freshwater microbial communities from Lake Lanier, Atlanta, Georgia, United States - LL-1503 | ecosystem: Environmental > Aquatic > Freshwater > Lake | place: USA: Georgia | collected... | reverse complement strand
AATGGATAGGCTCACATTGTTGAGCGCTTTAATGATTCTTTGACGTCTTACAAAGAATCCGGAAGTCTGTGTATAAGTTTTATAAAGACTTTTAGCTTCTAGGAGCATTTCATTTTTAATATTTTTTGAGATCATTGAAAAAAGTAACTTTTAAATAAACGCACTGTGTTGAATGGGCTTTAATTTCTTAATGCCTTTTGCATCTGGCACGCATTGAAGTAATGCTTTTGTATAAGCGTGTTTTGGTTTTTTTAATACTTCTTTGACACTTCCCTTTTCAACAATTTGTCCCTGATACATCACAATGACATCATCTGCGATTTCTTCCACCACACCAAAATCATGCGTTATAAAAAGCATCGCCATATGTCTTTTTTCTTTTAAATTGTGAAGGAGCTTTAAGATTTGCGCTTGTACCGTCACATCTAAAGCGGTTGTGGGTTCATCTGCAATTAAAATGGAAGGCTCGCACGCGATACTCATGGCAATCATAATGCGCTGCCTTTGTCCGCCTGAGAGTTCATCGGGGTAACTTGAAACGCGATCTTCCGGAATGCCGACTTCTTTTAAAAGTGATACCACTTTTTTATCTAAACTTTTTTTATCTAAATCAAGATGCACACTTAATGCTTCTTTAATTTGATCGCCAATCGAGATCACAGGATTTAAGGATGTCATAGGCTCCTGAAAAATCATTGCCATCGATTTGCCGCGATAATGTCGCATCTCAACATTCGATAGGTTAGAAATATTTTGATCCTCAAAAGAAATGTCGCCTGTTTGCTTGAGTTGAGTGGACAAAAGTTTCATGATGGAAAGTGCCGTTAAACTTTTACCACTGCCTGATTCACCCACAATGCATGTGGTGCGGCCCGGATATAAATCAAATGAAATATCACCCACTAAAATTTTACGTGGCTCATTGATGGGTGAGACTTTTAAATGTTTGACTTCAAGTATTTTTTTCATGATGGTTGTTTCAACAAGAATGTAACTAAATCATCAAATGGAATTTTAGATTGTACGTTTTCAATTCTTAAGGATTTAACTTGGGCTACACCCTCTTTCATTTCATCGTCACCTAAGATCACAGCAAAAGCGGCACCACTTTTATCGGCGCGTTTCATTTGTGATTTAAAACTACTGCCACCTGAATTTAAAACGACTTTTAATCCGTGGTTTCGAAGTGTTTCAGATAGCTTTAATGCATGTTTTTCAGCAGCATCGCCTAAGTTCACCAAATAAATATTGGGTTCGTTTTGGAGAACAACACCCATCTCTTCTAAAAGTAAAATGATGCGTTCTAATCCAATACCAAAACCTGAGGCAGGTGTTTTGTCTCCGCCCAATCGTTCAATCAAATAATCGTATCTACCGCCACCTGCAATGGTGCCTTGGCTCCCCAAACGGTTCGTCACCCATTCATAGACTGTACGATTGTAATAATCGAGTCCACGTACTAATCGATGATTGAGTTTAAAAGGGATACCTGCTTCTTTTAGATGGCCGCATACTGATTCAAAGTGCGCTTTGGCGTCACTATTTAAATACTCGGATAATTTCGGCGCACCTTCAATCATCTTCTGCATGACAGGATTTTTACTATCCAAAATTCGTAATGGATTTTGATGGAGTCGTCGTTTAGCATCTTCATCCAAGATATCTTGATGACTTTCAAAATAACAAATGAGTTCAGCTCTATAAGTCAATCGATCTTCAGGGTCACCGATTGAATTGATATGAAGTTCCACATCTTTAATATCGAGCGCTTTCCAGAGTCTTGCTAATAATAATATTTGTTCGGCATCGATATTGGCATCACTAAAACCGAACGCTTCAACGCCCACTTGATTAAATTGGCGCTGCCTACCCTTTTGTACATTTTCATGTCTAAACATAGGGCCTTGATACCACAAACGAATGGGGCCATTGTAGGTAAGGTTATGTTCAATGACAGCTCTCACACATCCGGCAGTACCTTCAGGGCGGAGTGTTAATTGATCTTCATTTAAAGCATCTATCCATGAATACATTTCTTTTTCAACAATATCGGTATGGGTACCGACACTATCCACAAAAAGTGAAGTAGGTTCAACGATAGGTAGATTGATTTTTTCGTAAGCATAAAGATTTAACACTTCGCGTATTTTATCTTCAATAAAATGCCAGAGTGGCGTCTTGTCAGGTAAGACATCGTAAAAACCTTTAATGCTTTGTAATTTTTTAGGCATAACTGTTATTTTAACTTTGAATAGTGTGATTCCACATAGTTCATCACAATCGCTTTAAATTCTTGAGCAATTTGATCTCCCTTTAAAGTGACGGCCTTTTCTCCATCGACAAATACGGGAGCTACTGGAATTTCACCGGTACCAGGAAGACTAATGCCAATATTAGCGAGTTTCGATTCTCCAGGGCCATTGACGACACATCCCATCACAGCCACCGACATATCTTCAACACCTGGAAATTCATCTTTCCATTGCGGCATCGAATCACGTAAAAAGGTTTGAATCTCAAGAGCCAACTCTTGAAAATAAGTTGATGTGGTTCTACCGCATCCAGGACAAGCCGTCACAAGTGGCGTAAAAGAACGAATGCCCATGGTTTGTAAAATCTCTTGGGCCACCACCACTTCTTTAGTTCGAGGCTCATTGGATGTCGGTGTGAGTGATACGCGTATCGTATCTCCGATCCCTTGTTGTAAAAGAATCGCTAAAGCTGCGGTGGAAGCTACAATACCTTTAGATTCCATACCTGCTTCGGTTAAACCAAGGTGGAGTGGGTATGAAGTTCTTTGGGCTAACTCTTGATAAATTAGGATTAAATCTTGAACAACACTCACTTTACAAGAGATGATAATTTTGTTCTTTGGAAGCCCCCAAGAGACTGCTTGCTCTGCAGACTCTAACGCGGATTGAATTAAAGCTTCACGCATCAATGCATCAGATGACAATGGATTTTTTAATTTCGCATTCTCATCCATCATGGATGCTAATTTCGCTTGATCTAAACTTCCCCAATTGACCCCAATACGCACCGGTTTATCGTAAGTTTTAGCAATGATTATCATCGCTTCAAACTGTTCATCGCGACGGCTACCCTTACCCACATTGCCAGGATTAATTCGATATTTAGAGAGAAGTTTTGCGCACTCAGGGTAGGCTTGTAATAACTTATGTCCGTTAAAATGAAAGTCACCCACGATAGGTACATGACAATTTCTTTTGTGTAACTCTTCGACAATACTTGGGATTGCATCGGCAGACTCTTCATTATTGACTGTGACTCTTACAATTTCAGAGCCTGCTTTCCACAACTCAAAAATCTGTTGTGTCGTTTTTTGAACATCGGCTGTATCGGTATTGGTCATGGATTGAACGACTATGGGAGAGCCACCACCCACAGGAACGGATCCCACCATGACTTGATAAGTCGGTTTTTTTAATAAAGTTTTATTCATTTTTTATATAATTAAATCAATAACTTATTGAGTTAAATTAATTCTTTTTAGAGTTCTTGTAGTCTTATCTTTCACCTGCCCTGCAAGTTGCCCACAAGCCGCATCGATATCATCGCCACGAGTTTTTCGAACCGTCACAATATAATCTTGGTTCATAAGAACTTCTTTAAATCGTCTTATTTGTTCATTGGATGAACACTTATATCCGCTATTTGGAAATGGATTAAATGGAATTAAATTAAATTTACATGGCACATCTTTTACAATCTGAAGTAAAGCTTTTGCATCTTCAATGGAGTCATTAATACCGTCCAACATCACATACTCGAACGTTATAAAATCCCTCGGTGCTTTTTCTAAATAACGCTGACACCCCGCCATCAATTCTTTAATAGGAAATTTCTTATTGATCGGTACAATCTCGTCCCTCAATTTATCATTCGATGCATGAAGTGATACTGCCAACGCTACAGGGCAGTCTTCTTTTAATCGATCCATGGCATTGACTAAACCACTTGTAGATAAAGTTACACGGCGGCGGCTTAAGCCATACGCTCTGTCATCTAACATCAATTTCATAGCGCTCACCACATTGTCATAATTAGCTAAAGGCTCACCCATGCCCATCATGACGACATTACTGATAATACGTTCTGAATTAGATAACGCGTTATAACCTTCTTGTTGACGCACATAAAAATTAGCGAGCCACAATTGACCAATAATTTCTGCAGTCGTTAAATTGCGATTAAAACCTTGGCGGCCCGTTGAGCAAAATGTGCACTCAAGCGCACATCCAACTTGGGACGAAATACATAAAGTACCTCGATCGTCTTCTGGAATAAAAACAGTTTCGATGCCGTTATTTTGGCCCACATCAAACAGCCACTTTCGCGTACCGTCGTCCGACATCGCATCACTCATGACGGATGGTAATTCAATGGTAGCATTCTCTTTTAATACATCACGAAACGCTTTAGAAATATCAGTCATATCATTGAAATTAAAGAGATTTTCTTGATAAATCCAATGCATCAACTGTTTCGCTCGATAAGGCTTTTCACCGAACGTTTCAATATATGAAACGAGGTGCTCGTAGTCCAAATCGAGCAAGTTAGTCATTTAAAAAATTAACCGAAGAAGTATTTAATTTCGATTTTGGCATTATCCAAAGAATCAGATCCGTGCACCGCATTCGCATCAATGCTCTCTGCAAAGTCAGCACGAATTGTTCCAGGGGCTGCTTCTTTAGGGTTAGTCGCACCCATTAAATCACGGTGTTTTAAAACAGCGTTTTCACCTTCTAAAGCTTGAATCATGACAGGACCTGAAATCATAAAGCCCACTAGATCTTTAAAGAAAGGGCGGTCTTTATGCACCGCATAAAATCCTTCTGCTTCTGCTTGTGAAAGGTGTGTCATTTTAGCTTTGATAACTTTTAAACCTGCATTCTCAAAACGTGAATAGATTTGACCGATCACATTTTTTTTAACTGCATCAGGTTTAATAATCGATAAGGTTTGTTCAATTGCCATATTGTTGACTCCGTAAAATTTAACATCGTTGAAAAGACTGATAAAATAACATTTTTAGAGGTTTTAATAAAGAACAAAGCTCATGCAACACACCTATTTAACGACTGCTATGTATCATTTTGTGAGTCTTCCTCACTTTAGAATGTTACGAGAGCCACTTCTCAATTTCTGCCTATCTAAAGAAATCAAAGGCACGCTTCTTTTAGCTCATGAAGGTATCAATGGCACCCTGGCAGGTCCTGAAAAATCCATCCTCGAATTATTAAATTTCTTAAAAACTGATCCGCTTTTTGAAGGCAACTTTAAGAGTCTTGGCCATAAAGAATCCTGGTCAGATAAACAACCCTTCTACCGCATGAAAGTTAAGCTTAAAAAAGAAATTGTGACCTTAGGAGTGCCTGGGGTATCTCCCACCAAAATGGTAGGTAAATATGTAAAACCTCTGGATTGGAACTCCATCATTTCAGATCCTGAAGTCATTTTGATTGATACACGAAATGATTATGAATATGCGATTGGTTCTTTCAAAAATGCAATCAATCCTAAAACGACAACATTCCGTGAATTTCCAGAGTTCGTGAAAACGCATTTTGATCCAAAGAAACATAAAAAGGTCGCGATGTTCTGCACAGGCGGTATTCGCTGTGAAAAAGCATCTTCTTATATGGTGTCTGAAGGCTTTCATGAAGTCTATCACCTAGAAGGTGGCGTATTGAAATACCTAGAAGAAGTCAAATCAGAACAGAGTCTTTGGGAAGGCGAATGCTTTGTATTTGATCAGAGGGTCGCGATTAAACATGGTTTAGAAGTGGGTGGTTACGATCAATGCTATGCGTGTCGTTATCCCCTATCTCAAGATGATATAAAAAGTGAAAAATATACACCGGGCATTTCCTGCCCCCATTGCTTCAATAGCCATACACCGGAAAAGTTAAAAAGCCTTACAGAGCGACAAAAGCAAGTCATTTTGGCAAAAAAAAGAGGTCTTAATCATATCGGCTATACAAGGAACGGTGATTAATGAACTATTTCATTAATATGAAAAATTTTGAAAAAAGTTAATATAAGTATTTTTATATCAAACCAAAAAGACTGACATTTTAAATATTCAAAATCTAATCTAATTTTTTCGTCATCAGTCAAAAGATCTCGCCCATTAATTTGTGCAAACCCAGTAATTCCAGGTTTTAATTTATCTATTCCAAGGCTTGATCTTTTCATAATAAGTTTTTTCTGATTATAAAGCGCTGGTCTAGGGCCAACAAAGCTCATTGAACCATTAATAATACAAAACAATTGAGGCAATTCATCAAGACTAGTTTTTCTTAAAAAAGATCCGATAGTTGTTAAATGTAAATGAGGATTAGTCAAAAGATCAGTTGCCACATGAGGGGTATTAATATTCATACTTCTAAATTTAGGCATATAGAAAATAATGTTATTCTGGCCTATTCTTTTGGACCAATGAAAAATAGGGCCTCTTGAGCTTAACTTTACGAGAAAGCAAAGAATAAAAAAAAGAGGCAAGATAAAAATAAATAGGCTTAAAGCAAAAATAAAATCAAATAAACTTTTCATCAGTCTGAAATTATCAAAAATTTTTAAGTGACACATTATCAAAAAAAAATTCAAGCTTATCAATTAATACATCGCGATTAAATTCACTCTCTCCGAATACAATACCGTTCTTTCCCAACTCAAGCCTTTCTTTGTTAGATAAAGAGCACATTTTCAATACAATTTTAGCAAGATTATCAGATTCACCAGCTGGGCACGTAAAGCCGGCTTCAGCATCTCTTATAATCTCAGCTCCTGCACCATTAAGCATTCCTAAGATAGGCTTTCCAGAAGCAAGATAAGATTGGATTTTCCCAGGTATAGTAAGAGAAAAAATAAATTCATCTTTTAAAGATACTAACAATGCATCTGCATGCTTATAGAAAGATGGCATCCTCGAGACAGGGTAGCTCCCTAGTAAAAAAATATTTTTTTGTAAATTTCTCTTACTAATTTCTTTTGTAATCCAACTCTTCATTCGACCATCTCCAACGATCAACCAACGAACTCTTGTATTTGATTTTAAAATTTCCATTGCATTAAGGATTGCAGGAAAATCTTGTGCGTCGCCCAAATTACCAGCAAACATCACATTAAATGTATTGGGTTTTTTTTTAATTTCTTTTGCAAATACTACTTTTTTTTTGCTAATTGGATTATCTGACCAGCTTGGAAAATATTTAATATTATTTTTATTTAATGAGTATTTAAAAACCTCCGGAATAAAGCTCTTTGACTGCACTAAAATAAGATCACAATGCTTATATATGAAAGATACGAGCCTTCCAACCATTGCTAAGATCCACTTGGAATGAATTCCACCGGCTGCTTTAATACTTTCTGGCCATAGATCTAATACCCAAAAAACCAAAGGCGCTTGCTTAAAAAAACGAAGTATTACAGCTGGTATACCTACAGTTATAGGTGAGGTCTGAAATGTAAAAATTACATCAAAGTTTTTTCGACGAAGTTTCCATATGCCAAAAATAGATGCGCTAATAGCAAAACTTAGGTAATTAAGTATTAATTGAGGCTTTCCTTTGCCCCTTGGCAACATAGGCACCCTAAAAACCTTTGCGCCATTAAAATTTGAGTACCGATTTGGGTCAGCTAGAAAATTATTATAAATATTCCCACTAGGATAGTTTGGCAGTCCTGTCAAAATAGTTACATCATGGTTTCGATTTATTAATTCGACTGCTAAATCATTTATTCTAAAATTTTCCGGCCAAAAATATTGAGAAACAATAAGTATGCGCATTATTCGTCAGATTAATATCTTTTCCAAACCGAACGATTGACATAATCAACATAGCTTTGAATGACTCTTACAATTTTATCTGATACATTAGGTACACAATAATCTTTGGGTGTAAATATTGATTCACCATTGTGGTTATCAATACCCCGAGATTGACTATCCAAAATATTCAATCCTTGTTTTATTCTTTCTAAATCGAGTCCAACCATTATCACAGCAGCTTCTTCCATGCCTTCTGGGCGCTCATGAGTCTCTCTTAGATTTAATGCAGGGAAATTTAATATAGAAGCTTCTTCATTTATTGTTCCACTGTCAGACAATGTAGCTTTAGCTAAAGTTTGCAATTTAATATAATCAAAAAAACCTAAAGGTTTTTGTAAGTCAACATTAGGATGAAATTGAATTTTAAGAGAATCAAAGCGATTTTTTGTTCTGGGGTGAGTCGAAACAATAACAGGTAAATTATAGTTTTCAGCCAGCCAATTTAAAATTTTTCCTAATTTTTTGGCCGAATCTTCTGGGTCTATATTTTCTTCTCTATGAGCACTTACAAGAAAGAATTGTTTTTCTTCTAATTTTAACTTCACTAATATATTGGATAAGTTAATATTAGAAATATTATGCATCAAAACTTCATACATAGGACTCCCAACCTTAATAACTTTATCAGGGCTAATTCCCTCACGAATTAAATATTCACGAGCTATAGAACTATAAGTTAAATTAATATCAGATATATGATCAACAATACGACGATTAATTTCTTCAGGAACTCTGTCATCAAAACAACGATTTCCAGCTTCCATATGAAAAATAGGGATTTTTTTTCGTTTGGCCGCTATTACAGCTAAAGAACTATTAGTATCGCCAAGCACCAAAAGAGCATCAGGCTTAGACTCATCTAAAACTTTATCTATATTAATTAAGATATTTCCAATTACATTAATTGGGCTGGATGTATTAACAGCGCTGTTCAAAAAATAATTTGGCTTTCGAATATCAAGGTCATCAAAAAAAACTTCGTTTAACTCATAGTCGTAATTTTGACCTGTATGTACAATGATGTGGTCACAATATTTATCTAGCTTATTAAAAACTCTGGAAAGCCTGATGATTTCGGGTCTCGTTCCAACGATACTTAAAACTTTTAACTTCATAAAACTTCCTTATTTATCACTTCAAATTTAAATGTATCAGGTCGTTCCTTATTAAAATTCTCATTTGCCCAAAGCATAACAATCATTTCATCAGTTCCAACATTTGTAATATCATGAGCCCACCCTGGAACTGTTTCTACAATTTCTGGAAAGTCAGAAGTTGTAGACAACTCAAAAAATTCTTTAGTAATGATATTTCTAAATCTAAAAAGTGCCTGCCCTTTTACAACTAAAAATTTTTCAGTTTTACTGTGGTGATAATGCCCCCCTCTAGTAACCCCTGGATTAGCTGTAAAGTATGAAAATTGTCCACAATCTGGCGTTTTTAAAAACTCTACAAAAATACCTCGATTATCAATATATTTAGGTACCTTGTACTTAAATGTATCGACTGGCAAATAACTGATATAAGTAGAATATAAAGCTCGAATCAGTCCTTTGCCTACCCTTTCTGATTCTAATGAAATTCTACTATTCTTAAAGGAAGTAATTAAACTAGCTAATTCAGCTAGTTTTATAGTAAAAATACTATCATGCAAATCTATAAAACTATAATTAGGGGTGGCATTATTTGATTGAAATTCATCTAAAAGCCTACCAAAAGAGAGAATTAAATCTTCTATATACAGCAAATTAATCTGAGCATCTGGATTATCGACTTTTATATCAAGGTTATTTGCAATATTGTGACAAAAAGTAGCAACTACAGAATTATAATTTGGTAATGCCCATTTGCCAAAAACATTAGGGAGCCTGTAGATAAAGAAAAAAATGTCATTAAATTGATGATCGATTAAAATGTCTTCAGCTTTCTTCTTGCTCTCACCGTAGGGATTTTGAAGCTCCGCTTGCGTTGAGGAAGCAAAAACAAAGCCAATCTTTCTCTTTTTTGTAGAAGTTTCAATTTTAATTAATTCTATTAAAGATTTAGTAAAATGAACATTAGTCGCAATAAAATCATCAGGGACTTTGGGGCGATTAACTCCGGCTAAATGAAAAACGAAATCTACCTTCTCTATGATTGATAGTAATTTAGAAGGCTCTTCATTTCGAGTAAAAGTAAAAATTTCTATATGTGGGATCTCTAGTAAATATTGATATAGATTTTTACCAATAAAACCGTTTGAACCAGTGATTAAAATTCTCATAAATTAAAAGTTTAGGTGATCGTCAAGATAGCCATTCTTAATGAAATGTTTAATACAGGGTAATGTTAATAATATTTTTTCAATTTCATCAATATTTAATTGATCGCAGTTATTAGAATTAAAATCATCTATATTCGAAACTGCTGCTTCGCCTTCTACGAAGAACTTAGCGTAATTTAAGTTATCTTTTTTGAGCGGGATACGAAAGTATTCCTTATTCTTAATAGCATGTAAAATCTCATCTTTAGACAATAAAGTTTCATGTTTTTTTTCGCCTAACCGAGTGCCTATAACTCTAGTCTCGTATTTATTTATATTTAAAACATTAAGAAGGGCTTGCAACAAATTTTGCATTTTAGCGGCAGGAGCGTCATATACATATAGATCACCCGATACTGCATTTAAGAATGAAAAATAAACTAAATCAACAGCAGAATTCAAAGTCATTATAAATCTTGTCATGTCAGGATCAGTGATCGTTAAGGGCTTTTTATTCATGATCTGATTAAGAAATACTGGAATTACTGAGCCCCTTGAAGCTAAAACATTGCCATATCTTGTAATCGAAACTACTGTATCTTGAGATTCTCGAGACTTAGCAATTGCAATTTTTTCCATCATGGCCTTACTAATTCCCATTGCATTGATTGGCTGAACTGCTTTATCAGTACTTAAACAAATAACTTTTTTAGCTTTATGCTCTATAGCGCTATCTATTACATTTTGAGTTCCAACTACATTGGTTTTGAATGCCTCCATAGGGAAGAATTCACATGATGGTACTTGTTTAAAAGCAGCAGAGTGGAATACATAATCGACCCCTCTCATAGCAGAATCTATAGATTTTTGATCACGAACATCCCCAAGAAAGAATTTTAATTTATCACTGTTGAAACGTAATCGCATGTCATCTTGTTTTTTTTCATCTCGACTAAAAATACGAATTTCTGAAAGCTCAGAATCTAAAAATTTTCTAACTGTTTCATTGCCAAATGATCCCGTACCACCGGTAACTAATAATATTTTATTTTTAAGCATAATTTCCCTTTTTACGAGCTATCTTATGTATAAATGCAAATGTTTTTTTTGCGCAAGTAGACCATGAATATTGCTGTGAACTTTTGTAGCTCAATTTTGATAATTTCTCTCTTAATCCTGGCGACGTCACTAGGGTATCAATTATATTAGTAATTTCATCAATATCTTCTGGATTAAAATATAGGCCGCTATCTCCTAATATTTCTGGCATAGGACCCCTATTCGAACATGCAATTGGTAGGCCTGAAGCCATCATTTCAATAAGAATATTTGGCATATTTTCACAACTTGAAGCAAAAACTCCTAATTCAGAATTTTTGTATACTGTATGTAAGTCATTAAAGTTCATGGGGCCTTTATATTTAATCCAGCTATTTTTCGGATCAAATATTTTAATTTCCCTTTCTAAAATTTTTAAAGCAGGTTTATATGATCCACCTATTAAATTTAACTCTAGATTCATGCCCTTTATTCTTAATCTAGCAATAGCACGAATTAAATTTACTTGATGTTTATAGAAGTCTATCGTAGATACATACAAAATACGATATGGGCGAACTTTAGTATACATCTCAATTTTATATTGTTTTCTAGGTTCTAATCTAAACCTTGGATTGATGCCGTGTGAAATTGTCTGAAATTCACCGTTAATTTTAGTTAATCCTAAAATAATTTTTTTAGCGTAATTAGTTAAAAAAATTAAACCATCAACTCTTCGAAAGGTAGAAAGCTGAATAAAACGTAGGCAAATTAATTTAATTGTGAACGCACTCAATCCGTACCGGATTAATTCAGAAGATTCGAAAGGCAGGAGATTTCTGCTCATTGTCACTACAGGACGAAAATTGCCGCTATAACTTCCGCCAGGTACAAATAAAATATCAAAATTTCTAGCCCTCACGGATCTCGAGAGAATAAATGTCTGCCATAAAATTCTTAAAAACAAATTCTTATCAAAAAAACCAAGAGATGATTTTGTAAGCCACTTATATTTTTTAATTTTTTTTAAGGTTAAGTTGCTACTCCAAATTTCAACTTTTTCTATATTATTCTTAGAATTATTTAAGGCAACAAGAAACTCTACAATATGAGTCAAGCCGCCGCCAGAACTGAGGTTGCTTGCATCAATAGCAATTGAAATTTTTTTCAGATTTGTCAAATTTGTAAACTAAAAACCAAATATTGCATATAGATTTTTCAAATGTACTCTATAGTCTTAAATCAACATCTTTAGCAGTAAAAATATACTTTAAATCATAGATAACATAATTTTTTTTACCAAATGACTTTATTTTTTTAATTCCCATATCTTTAAATTTCGCATGCGAAACAGCAAGCACAATTGCATCATAATAATTTGACTTTGGTTTAGAAATTAACCTGAGGCCGTATTCTGTATTTGCCTCCTCAAGGCTGGCCATAGGATCATACACATCAACATTACAGTCAAATGTCTTTAGTTCATTGATAATATCAATCACTCTGCTATTTCTTAGGTCTGGGCAATTTTCTTTAAACGTTAAGCCCATAATTAAAACCCTAGAATTTTTAATTTTATTTTTCCTATTAATCATTGCTTTAATTAATTGATTTGCAACATAAATACCCATATTGTCATTTAGGCGTCGGCCAGCTAAGATAATTTCAGGCCTATAATTTAACATTTCTGCTTTATAGGTTAAGTAATAGGGATCAACTCCGATACAATGTCCGCCCACAAGACCTGGTCTGAATGGTAAAAAATTCCATTTTGTACCGGCGGCTTCTAAAACCGCTTCAGTATCAATGTTCATTCTATTAAAAATCATTGCCAATTCATTAATGAGTGCAATATTTATATCTCGTTGAGTGTTTTCAATAACTTTAGCCGCTTCTGCTACTTTTATGCTCTCAGCCTTATGAGTTCCTGCAAGAATGATTTCGGTATATAAGTCATCAACAACTTTTGCAATTTTTTTGGTTGAGCCGGAAGTAATTTTTTTTATATTAGCTATCCTATGATTTCTATCTCCAGGATTAACCCTCTCTGGAGAATAGCCAACAAAAAAATTAACATTAAAAATTAATTTAGAGCCTGACTCTAGAATAGGGACACATACTTCCTCAGTTGCGCCAGGATATACAGTAGACTCGTAAATGACGATATCTCCATTTTTTAAAATACTAGCAATAGACTCCGAAGCTTTTATTAATGGCGTCAAATCTGGTTGTTTGTGAATTGTTACAGGAGTTGGAACTGTGATAATAAAACAATTACATTCTTTCAATTCTTTCAAATTATCAGTAAAAGTTAAATTTTTAGCCGCTCTTAATTCTTCGTTAGCAACTTCCAGCGTATGGTCTACCCCAGATCTCAATTGCTTAATTCGATCTTTTTTAATGTCAAAACCTACAACAGGTCTAAATTTTGAAAATTCGACAGCTAAAGGTAACCCAACATAACCTAGTCCAATTACAGCTAAACTTATATCCTTATTTATATATTTTTTTATATTCATGAGATTTTTTTATTAAAAATAATAACATTATAATTTGGTTCCTCTTGCAACTAAATGGCCCCAATGACCTACAGTAATATCAATAAAACATGCGTCATCAAACCATTTTTTAACAGTTTTTAACGTTTGTGGATTGTCGTATTTGGGAGCAAGCATATCAAATGTATCTAAAAGTGCCCATTCCTCCAGCTGGGCATTGCTTAGGGGGTAAATACCATAATAATCGGCCACGGGAATAGCTCTTTTTAAGATTTTTCCGAAAAATGGAATCTTCCCTAAAAATCTACTTAGGGTTAAAAGTTTTGGAGTCCAGCTTTGTAAAAAAATAAAAAGTGTGTCCTGGGAAATTCTTTTAGTAAGAGGCCTTAAAAGATACTTAATATGAAATAATGTGCGAAGTCTCTTCCAATAATAATCCACGCACAACTTGCCTTTTCGTTTAACTATTTTAGTTAGCATAAAAAAAGATTTTTTGACGTTTGGGGTGTGCTGTAAAACACCAAGAGAATAAACGTATGAAAATGATTCATGCAAAAAAGGAAGAGAATAAATATCCGCTTGAACAACATGAAGTCTTCTGTGGTATCTTTTTAAATTATTTCTGCAAGCATCAACTGCTGAGGAATAATCTATTGCAATTACGTTTGCTCCAGCTTTCAGAGCTACCTCAGCAAAGCGACCGGAGCCACACCCTGCATCTAAAACCCATTTACCCTTGAGCTCTGCAGGAGTCCATCCGGTTGCTAGCCAAAATCGCTTTGATGAAATATTCGCACCCGAATAGCTATCAAGCTGAGTTTTGCTAAAATAATTCCATTGCATACCAAAATTATCAGCATAGTTAGATTGGTCAACAAATCTGGGGATACCCTTATAAATTCGATAACGATTACGTTTATCACTAGAAACTAGCCACCCTTCTAATATCTCTTTAGACTTACCAGAATTCTCTTCTAAAATTAAATCTTGGCCTGTTTTTGGGCACTTTAAAAAATTTAATAATTCAATCTTCAAAAAAATCTCCAAAACAAGGAAAGGCTAGAAAGAAACATTATATTCATTTCTCCATAATTCAAACATTGTAAGCGCAAAAAGCCTTTCACTGTTAGATCCTCCCATATCTTGGCCTTTAAATATATTATCAATCATATTGGGATTGAATATAGAATTTGGATCTCGAAGCACATCATTAAACAATTCTCTAAAAGGCCCTTCTTTTAACCATGATGCGAGTGGTAAAGAAAATCCTTGTTTCCGCTGAAAATCAAAATTAGATGGCAAGATTTTTTTTGCAAACTTCTTAAGCAATATTTTTTTTTCACCTTCGTTTGACTTAAGGCAAGAAGGTATATTTCGGAAAGCAAAATCAATTAAATCAGCACTTAAAAAAGGGGAGCGAATCTCTAAAGAATTTAACATGCTTGTTCGGTCGACTTTAACTAAAATATCTTCTGGCAAATAATTTAAAAAATCCATTCGTGTAGCTCGTTGAAGCAAATTATTTTGCTTCGGAACTCTATCGCTTCTAATTTTTTCTGCTTTTGTTTTCCATATTTTATTGCTGGACAATAAAGATTGTCTTGAGTCAGCATCAAAGTAAGAGGCTATTAAGGGCAGTGTATTGTTTAAATCCTCACCAAAGCTAAGAAGCCAATTACGCCCCTTGAGTCCTATCGGTAAAAATTTTGCAATGGCGCTTACAAAAGCCCTTCTAACTGACAAAGGCATGAATTGTGTTCTTTTTTGTATCCATTGCAACC
>Ga0214919_10006927_pt1 | contig 15418 bp, 10 predicted proteins | sample LL1503_MetaG_FD_177994 | JGI IMG/M metagenome (GOLD analysis project Ga0214919, IMG submission 177994) | Freshwater microbial communities from Lake Lanier, Atlanta, Georgia, United States - LL-1503 | ecosystem: Environmental > Aquatic > Freshwater > Lake | place: USA: Georgia | collected... | reverse complement strand
ACGGGATTTTGATAGCACATAATAAATTTTACAAGTAATTTTATTCTTTTTATTATATAAATTATAAAGATATAGTGCAAATATTAAATCAAACACTTTATTACCAAATCCAGCATTATTTTTAATATAAATATGTTTAATTATATTTTTTTTTTTAGTTATTTGCTTTTTACTTATTTGCTTTTTACTTATTTGCTTTTTACTTATTTGCTTTTTACTTATTTGCTTTTTAGTAATCATAATTATATTATTATATATTATATATTATATAATACTATATTTATTTTAATAATGTTAGATATAGATATTATTATTAAAGAAATATTAAAAAATGATATTAAAGTAACAGGGGCTCTTCATATTGGGGCTCATGAATGTGAAGAAATACCACTTTATTATAGTTTAGGTTTAAAATTAGAAGATATTGTATGGATAGAAGCTAATCCTGATAAAGTAAAAGAAGCACAATTACGTAATATTCCAAATGTATATGAAGCAGTTATATCAAATGAGGATGATAAAGAAATAGAATTTCATATTTCAAATAATTATCAATCATCAAGTATATTAGAATTCGGTACTCATGCAAAAGATTATCCATATATTAAATATGTAAAATCAATTATGGTAAAAACTATAACTATTAAAACATTTTTTAAAAAACATAAAATATTAAATTCAGAAAAAATTAATTTTTGGAATTTTGATATTCAAGGTGCTGAGTTGTTGGCTTTGAAAGGTGCTGGAGACTTAATTAAAAATGTAAAAGCTATAAACATTGAAGTTAATAATAAAGAAGTTTATAAAAATAATCCATTAATAGAAGATATTGATAATTATTTATTTAAATATGGTTTTAAAAGAGTATTAACTAAAATTACATCTGAAGGATGGGGTGATGCATTATACGTAATACCTAAAAAACAAATATACATATATAGTAATAGTACATTTGGTGATAAAATTTTTAATTTAATATATTGTATATATCTATATAATTTATATAAAGGACAATGTAAAATAAATTATGTAATTGCTAAATCAAAATATACTAAAGACGATGAACATACATTAGATATTATATTTCCAGAATCAAAAGAGAAAATTAATTTCATTAAATATGAGGAATTATCTAATTATGAGAAGAGTATTATTAATAAAATAGTAAATAGTGATAAAATAGTAAATAGTGATAAAATAGTAGATAGCGGTAATAAAATATTTAATACAATAAGAGAATTTCCTAAATATGAAGTATTAAAAGATAATAATAAATTTAATGATTGTTTTCACTTAACATACAAAATGTACGAAACATTTGAAAAATCAGATATTGATATATTTCAAAATATTAATACAAGTTTAATTACTGATGAAAAAGTAAAATTATATAAAAACTTAACATATTCTTTGTTTGATATTAGGTATGAAAATAAATTAAATTGCAATATAGATATAGATAAAGATAATAAATGCAAAATACAAGATGATAAATATTTATTATATACGCCTCAATATTTTGTAGATATGTTTAGAACTAGCTCACCATACTTTTTTATAATAATAACAGATTCTAAAGAACTTGTTATTAAATATGTTTTAAATGAATTTACAAATAAAAATAATTTTGTATTTATAGATGCAAATTTAATAGATAGTTTTTATTTATATTATAATGCAAAATATATATTTATGAGTAATACTACTTTTAGCATGTCAGGGTCTTATTTTAATATGAGTAAAAATATAAATATAAATAATATTAATATTAAATTACCAATATATTATTTATTGTATCGTGATAAAAATTCTAAAAATTCATTGCCTCATGAAAAAGCAATATCAGATCAATGGATTATTTTATCCGAAAGAAAATACATATTAAATTATAATTTCTCATTAATTTTAGAGATGCATAATTTTCTTAATATTTATAAAAGAAATATTTATAAAGAAAAATTATTATCAAATAATAATAATAATCTATCAAAAACTAATATTTTACCATTTCTTTATCAAAATAAAACAAATATTGATTATAATGAATATTTATATAAACTAAAAATTAAATATAATTCAAACTATTTTTATAATATAATTAAACCTCCAAATCCATATGCCATAAATAAATTTTATGAAGAACTTTATTTTAATAAAATATTAAATGAAAATAATATTAAATCCTGTATATTTATAACTAAAAATGTATGGTCTTCATATATTTTAAGATTATTTCAATATAATGAAGCAAATTTTTTTACTTTATATATTACTGAAATTGATAAATATGATAAAACTGGTTATGATATGTATAAACCTTTAATATATTATATTAATAAAGATATACAAAAATACGAATCTTTAATTTTATTTTTAATAAAAAGTGATTATAGTGTGGAATTTGATTTTATATATGATTATTATATGTTTAAAATTAATGAATACTTAAATACAGTAAAAAACTTAAAATTACTAATAATTACTTATCAACCTAATTTAATATTACCATTTACATTAAATACATTAATAAATATATGTAATCATTCAGAAAGTTATAAAATAATAAATATTAATGGTTATATATTCATTATTTTTAATAATATTAAAAATTATAATATATATGTTAATAAATTAAAATATGAATTTAATAATTTTTATAAAACTATTCGCTATTTACCTATTGAAGATATTCTAAAAGAAATTGCATATTCACAATCTAAAACAAATTCTATTGGATCTTCTTATTTATTTAATTTTAATAAAATTATAAATGAAAAAGAAAATGAAAATATAAATGAAAAATATATTTATAAAATTAATATAATAAATTATCCAATAAATGTTAATAACGATAAATTTAAATTTGATTTATTATTAAATATTTATCAAATGTATGATTATGATAAATATTATTCAGATTTATTTTTACCTGAGAATTTTAAAAAAGTATTATTCTATAATTATTATTATAAAAAATATAATGATTGGTATAAATTAATATATAATAAGAAGTTGGAACGAAAAAGTATAAAGCTATCTATTAAAAGCAAAAAAACATTAAAAAATATTAAAAGTACTAAAAGTTCTAAAAGTAAAAAACATTAAAAACAAATAAAAATAAAAAATAAAATATAACTAAAATATAACTAAAATATAACTAAAATATAACTAAAATATAACTAAAATATAACTAAAATATAAGTAATAGATATATTTAATCTAAAAATATGAAAAATATAAAGAAAAAATAAATAAAAAAAAATACAAAAAAATATACAAAAAAATATACAAAAAAATATACAAAAAAATATACAAAAAAAAAATATAATCTCAAATATAAAAATGTAAGTTATAATATTTATAAAAAAACGCAAACACAAAAACATATAAAATTTACAAATCAAAAACCTCCCAAAGAACCTATGAGTATATGGTTTATAAAACCAGCAGACAGTTTTAATGAATCAAATTTAGTTGGTAATGGACGTCTAGGTGCAATGGATTTTGGTGGTGTAATGCGCACAGATTTTATATTAAATGAAACCTCATTATGGTCAGGTGGTTATTTTGATCCAAATAATTATGATTCTTATAAAAGTCTTCCTAAATTACAAAATCTTTTTTTATCAGATGATATAGATTCTGCAAAAATACTATTTAAAGAAAAATTTAAGCTTCCTGATGGCATTAAATTTAATACAGATAATTTTGGTTGTTATCAAATTATGGCAAATTGGAAAATAGATATGAATATGAATTTAGATGAAGATATTTTGACTTCTCCATCAGGAGATGATAGTGGATATTTAGATCACAATATTATAAACACACTAAATTATAATAAAGATTCTACTGATACAGATCATAATAAAAATATTAAATGGTTAGTTAAAACTTCTGAAAAAAATTGCATATGGCAGTTAAAATGTGCATATCCAAAATCTATTATAGGATATACTTTTATAAGTGCTGATAATAATCCAGAGTTTGACCCAAAAGAATGGTATTTATCAGCCTCACGTGATGGTGATAAATGGTTTAATATTGATTATAGAAATATTAAAAAACTTTTTACAAACCGTATTGAAGATAAAACATTTACAATTATAAACTCTGGTTTATTCACTTATTATCGTTTTACATTTATGGTAAATAACTTTTTTCAAATTAAAACAATAAAATTAAATTTTGAAAATATACATAATGAATATAGTTATATACGCGATCTTAATTTAATGACAGGTGTTTCTACAACAAGTTTTACTATTAAAGATATTACATATACAAGAGAACTTTTAGCATCTAAACCAGATGATATAATAGCTCTCCGTATTCGTACGAATAAACCATTATCAATATCATTTTCTACTGCTCTTTCTCGTAAAGAGAATTCTGAACAAAAAAGCGATAATATATTTCAATGGATTGAAGGACAACTTCCATTTAATATTTTTATTAAGAATGAAAAAATTAATGAAAAAACTAATGAAAAAACTAATGAAAAAAATAATGAAGGTATGAAATTCCAAGCAATGCTTGGAATGAAAGTAGATGGTGGAAAATGCACTTGTGATAAAAATGGTTTTACAGTAATAGATGCAAATGAGGTATTACTTATAGTATCTGGGGGTACCAATTATAAATCTAATTTAAAAGTAATTCGCACTAATTTAGAAAATAGTTTAAAAAAATCATTTGAAGAAATAAGAGATGATTCTATAAAAGACCATAACCAATTTATGCAAAGATGTCAATTATTTTTACCAAATAGTATTAACTCAAACTTACCTACTTCAGAACGTATTAAACTTATTAATTATAAACCTGACCCATCTCTGGAAGCTTTATATTTTCAATATGGTCGTTATCTAATGGTTTCATCATCACGACCTGACTCTATCTTACCAAGTAATCTTCAAGGTATATGGGCTGAAGAACTAAATCCTCAATGGAATAGTAGTTTTGTCAATAATATAAATTTACAAATGAATTATTGGCTATCAGAAATAACTAATTTATCAGATTGTCATATGCCTCTTTTTCATTTTATAAAAGGTTTAGCGAAAGAGGGTAAAAAAACAGCAAAGGCTATGTATAATGCTCCTGGATGGATGTGCTTTCATCATTCTAATCCATGGTTTTATACAGGTTTAGATCATTTAGAAAATGCTAGTTCAGTTTGTGGAGCTTGGCTTTGCCAACATATTTGGATGCATTATGAATTTACTAAAGATATTAAATTTCTTAAAGAATATTATACAATTATGAAAGATGCATGTTTATTTTTTGAATATATTTTAGTAGAAGATCCTAACACTAAATTATTAGTAACTATACCTTCTACATCTCCAGAAAATAGATATTTTTATATTAATAAAGATGGTATAAAAAAAAGCGCAACACTTTGTATTGGTTCATCATTTGATATGCAAATTATTCGTAATCTATTTATTAATACTATTAAAGCAACAGAAATACTTAAATTGAATCCAAATATTATTAATAGATTTAGAAAAATTTATGAAAAATGCACACCAATACAAATAGGTAAAAACGGAGGTATTCTTGAATGGCATAAAGATTTTAAAGAATATGACGTTAGTCATCGTCATTTATCTCATCTATGGGGTTTATATCCAGGTACTGAAATTGCATCTAATAATGAACTTCGTAAAGCAGCAACAATATCATTAATAAAAAGGGGTCATAAAAATATTGGTTGGAATCTAGCATTAAGATCTCTTTATTGGGCAAGACTTAATAACGGTAAAAATTCTGAAAATTTACTAAAAACACTAATAACTAAAGGTTCTCCTAATATGCTTTCTCAACATCCACCATTTCAAATTGATGGTAACTTTGGAGGAACTGCTGCTATTGCCGAAATGTTATTACAAAGTTATGAAGAAAAAGATGGTAGTTATATACTGCATCTATTACCAGCATTGCCTCCTATTTGGCAGTCTGGAAAAATAAATGGTTTATGTGCTAGAGGAAGATTTACTGTTGATATTGAATGGGAGAATTCCACTATTAAAAAATATAATATATTTTCTTCAATTAATTATAACAGTATTTTTATAAAAATTAATGATAAAATACATAAAATAAAACTATTTTTAGAAAATAATTTATATGTTAGTCGATAAAATTAAATATAAAATTAAATATTTATTGTATTTATTTTTTCATATAAAGTATCTAGAATCTTATTGTTCCATTTATTATAATCATTATTATATATTTTCATATACATTTTCCACCAATATGAAACATCACCAACATTAGAATATTTTAATAGCTCGTCAAAACTAGTAATATCCCAAGGTTTTTGATTACCATATAAATCCAACACAACTAACTCTGGATGATTTTCTGGATTAACCCAACGACCAAAGAAACGGGGTTCAATTGCATATATTTTATCTTTAAACATACGACTTACAATTTCGGTATCACCTCTTATTTTTATATTTTTTTTAATTATATTTTGTAAATAATTAGCTATTTGTTTTGTAATAAGTACGCTAGGTGTAATAAGTAATACAGATGTTTCAATATTCATACCATCATTAGCTTTTTCATTTTCATATTGATCATAGGGTATCAAATTACCGTGAAGTTCTTTACCTTTACCTTTCCAATTACAATATTTATTCTGGAATTGTTTAAAGAGACGTCCATTTTCTGTAAATTCTTTGTAATATCTATCTTTAGGATTATTATTAAGCTTACCTAAAAATATACTAGCAGGTGTATTCAGATTAAATAAACTGAAAACATCTTTCTTAAGTATTAACATATCTGCATCTAGAAACAATACTTTAACATATTCTGTCATTTCGAAAATACGTAATTTAGTAAATGTTTTAGAATAAACATCGCGTATTTTTGGAACATTATGTTTAATAAGTTTTGAAGGTATTTTTAAGTAATCTACATCAATAATACGGTCATATATTTTTAATATAAGGTTTCTAGCTTCTTTTGATATATCATAAGTTACCATACAACATAGAGTAATATTTTTTTCATAAGATTTAGGCATTATTTTTCTAATGCTAGAACCTAAAAGCAAAATACCTGGTAAATATGAATCATTATTAAATAACAATGTAGTAATAGCATATTTTGTAAATAATATTTTAGTTTTAGTTTTAGTAATATTATTATCTATTTTTATATCTGGATTAATTTTTGAACATAGTGTTTTATTTTTTATATCTGGACAACAATATTTTAATTTATTTGTAATTCTTTTTGTATTTTTTTTTGTATTTTTTTTTGTATTTTTTTTTGTATTTTTTATTATAATCATTTTATATTTTAGTAAGAAATTATATTATATATATTATAATATAATATATTATAATATATAATATATATTATATATAATATAAATAAATATATTATAATGAAATTTAAACATATATATATTAAAAATGGAGATGGGTTTGGTAATAAAGTATTTGATTTAATATTTGCAGTGTATTTATATAATTTATATAATGGAAAAAATGAAAATAAAGATAACAGAAAATGTATTGTAAATTATGTTCTTCTTGATTCTAAACACGAAAAATCAAACGATCCTAAATTATATGATATATTTAAAGATGCAAAACAAAAAATTAATTTTTTAACCAATGAACAATATTATAAAATAAATAAAAATCCTAATATTAAACTTAAAAAATTATATGACTATATTGAAGAATTAAATGATTTACCAAAATACGAGGAATTAGATGATCATACAAAATTTAATGATTGTTTTCAATTAGTTTATAAAATGTATTCAACATTTTCTGAAAAAGATAAAAATATTTTCCTTAATTTTAATGAGGATATAATTACCGATAAAAGAGTATTTGACTATAAAAAATTAGATTATACCATATTACATATAAGATATGGTGATAAATTACATTATACTAAAAATAACATTAAAGATAATAAAAATATAAATGAATATTTATTATATACACCAGAATATTATATTAATGCAATGTTGAAAAAATATATAAATGAATTTAATAATAAATTTGTAATTATACTAACAGATTCTATAGAAATAATTAAGTATTATATAACAAATATATATTTAAAAAATAATTATTATATAATTTTTGATTCTGAATGGTTTAATTCATTCTATTTATTTTATTATGCAAAAGTTATATTTTTAAGTACAAGTACATTTAGTTTTTGTGGAGCATATTTTAATGAAAAAGCAACATCTGTATTATTAATGGATCATGATTATTTAAATAGTGAAAATATTAGTAAAGAATTTAAAAGTTTATCTGATAAATGGATTATTACGTATGATAAAAAATACATATTAAACTATAATAAATATTTATTATTAGAAATGTCATTATATAATATGCATATTAAAAAAAAATCATATATACATAATAAAAATTATAGTAAAACATTAAAAACTAATTTTTTTTTTGAATATGATTATAAAAAAAGTAAATCTATAAATAGTAATAAATATATATTTAATATAAAACTAAAAAAATGTTTGAATTTTCCTAAAAATCATTTAAAAATTAAAACTAATAAATTCTCAATAGAATTATTATTTAATAAAATATTGCTTGAAAATAACATAAAAGAATGTAATTTTATAACTAGAGATGTATTTTTACCTAAAGAAGTCTATCAAAGATTAAATGATTTTAGTAGTGTGAAAATAAATATTATATATATAAATGAAAATGAACATGATTATTATCAAAAATTAAATGATAGATATTATTTATTTAATTTTGATAATATATATAAAATTATTAATAATGAATCATTAATTTTTTTAAATATTAAAGATGATTATGGTGTAGAATTTGATTTTTATTATGATTATTATATGTTTAAAATAAATGAATATTTAAATAAAATAAAATATTTAAAATTATGTATATTATATTATACACCAAATATGATTTTACCTTTTACATTAAATACATTAAAAAATATTGCAAATTATGCAGAAAAATATGAAATGATTTATACATATGGTGGAATTATAATAATATATTATAATATTAAAAATTATAATATAAATATTGCAAATCTAAAAAATAAATTTAATCATTTATATAATAATATTATATATTTAACAAATGAAGATATAATGAAAGAAATAGTATATGCACAACAGAATCCAAATTCTATAGCATCAACATATTTTATTAAATTTAATGATAAAATTTCTAATAGAGATATTAATAATATGAATTATCTTATAGAAATTATTGATTTAGATTATAAAATTAAAAATGATAAATTTTTAAATACATTATTACCATATATATATATAGAATTTAATAAATTAAATTACTTATTAGATTTATATACATTTGAAAACATGAATAATGAAATATTATTTACAGACTATTATATAAAAGTAAATAATGTTTGGATTATGATGCTTGATGAAAATAAAAAATATTATGATATTAATCAAAATATAAATGATATGAAAAATGAATTTAAGTATAGTATTAAAAATGAAAATGAAAATGAAACTAAAACTAATATAAAAACAAAAAAAAAATCAATTAAATATAAAAAACTAATGGAAAAATCTAGAAAAATATCTAAAAAATTGTCAAAAATTATAAATAAACTATAAAATATGAGTAAAATATGAATAATAAAATGGTAAAAAACAATAAAATAACAAAAATTGAAATTTTTTAATTTTCATATTAAATTAATCTTGCAAAGAAAGAGAAGAAATCGAAGAACGTGACTAAAATGTCTTCTGTTTTTGAAACTTTGTGTGATCGTATCGGGAGAAATGAATCTGAGCTTGACCATGAACTGGATTTATCAGGACAAGGTATTAATTTAGAAAATGCTTTGATGCTGGCAGCCGCGCTAGAATCAAACATTACATTACGTGGTTTAGAAATTACTGGTAATGCCATTGGTTTCGAAGGCGCAAAAGCAATAATTAATGCTTTAAAACATACCGATTTGACTGCATTTTACTGCAATTACAATCAAATCGGTGGTGCAACTGAGGCAGAGCAAGCCTTGCGTTATGATGAATTTTTCAAACCTCTTGAAGGATCAGAATTGAGAACACTTGACATATCTTTTACTGGTATTGGTCAAGAAGGTATTATTTCTATAATTAAAATTCTAGGATCAACGGGAATTACTACCTTGTATATCAACGGAAATGGAGTAACTGATAACCAAAAGCAGATTATACGTAAAACTCTTTCTATCAATCGAGAAAAATACGCATTGCAATTTTGGAGCCCTTCGCGTCACATATCTTTTGCGAATGCAGACGATTCTTGCCATGAAATGGTAATTACAAGCTTTTTATGCAATCCTGTTTTCTCGAAGCAATTACCTTTTCATATCTGGAATTATATCTTTTCATTCTGGCAACGTGAGCATTTTCGTATTGAGTCTGATGATGATGATATGAGTGATGGCGATGTCGATGAAGATATGGATGACGAGGAATCTGACGAGGAATAGCTATTTTTAGCTAATATATTTACTTTTTAGTATTTTTTTTACATAAAATTGAAATAATAAATAATAAATATAAATAAATTTACAATAAAAACTATCAGAAATGTCTGAAACATATAATTACAAAATAAATGATAGTATTCTTATTTTTCTAAATGAATTAAATAAAAAATTAATAAATCTAAATTATGATAATGATCAAGAATTAATGATTTTGTTTGATTATAGAAAAAATTTAATAAATATATCAGCAGAAAAATATGAAATAACTTCACCAAATGATTTATTATTATGTTTATATAATAGATTAATACCAGTAACATATATACATATTGAAATAAATGATGATTCATTAAGTATAGAAAATATAAAAACTAATGAAAAATATGAAAATAAAGGATATTGCAAATTATTGCTTTCTATTCTAATATTATTATCTAGACTAATAAATGAAAATATAAATATGATACATTTTGATTCTATAAATGATAAAATGTCTTATTTATCTGTATTTGTATTTGATGCTATACCACAAATTGAATATTATAATCTACGTGAAATAGTTTTATGTGATAAAAAAGATGAATCAAAATGTAAAGAATTTATAGATAAAATAAAAATGATTAATGAAAATGATAAAAATGATGAAATTTATGGAATTAATGTAAATAAAATATATAAATATGGATTTATACAATATCTTTCTATAGAATATGGTAATGATTTATTTCTAGTTATTGAAATAACTGATTTATTTATAGATAAAATACAAAAATTATTATCTACATTACTTTAGAAATTATAATCAATTATAATCAATACTAGTTCGATGTATATCATAACACATTAGTGGTATCCCAATTTTATCAGATATATCACGAATATATTGTCTTACAAAGAAACCACTACCAACATGTAATTGTAATGTTATATAGTGTATTTTTTTTGTATTATCTTCTATCATTGATTTCCATTGGTCTATAATTTCTTTTTGTCTAAAATTTTTAGTTTTATCTACTTTATCAATTATATTACAACATTCATTAACCCATTCTGTAAAATCTAATTCTCCAGTATCAATTATACGTGAGCTATATAATTTAACATTATGATAAAAAGATTCGTAATTATCAATATCTTTATTTCTAGCTGCTAAAGATTTGGTTGAAAAATAATGATATTTTTGATTTATGGTTATTTCATTATTATTATTATTATTAATGTCAAAATAAGATTTATATTTTTCTATAAAATCTTTAGAATTAATCTCTGGTAATTTATTTTCAATTATTCCTAATGCATCATCCGAGTCAGTTTTATATCCTAATATAATTTTTACTTCATATGTTTTACTTAAATTTGTAAATAAATGCATATTCTTGCATTCTTCACCAAATAAAACAGGTACTACGCCTCGCGCCATTGGATCTAATCTGGCAGTATAACATATTTTTGTATCTGGATATTGTTTTTTTATATTATTTATAAATTCTAATGGTGTTAAACCGGCTTCTTTATAGAATTCTAGCATCGTTTTTGTTCTGTTAATAATTATAATTTTTATTTTTATATTACAACTTTATAGTAAAAAATAGTAAAATATAATAAAATGTAATAACACAAATTAAGGACTACGAGCAACACCACCACCTAATCCAGATGAATTATCAACCAAATCAAACATACCTTTATAATCAGTATTCCATTCTTTTTGTCTATTGACCGTAGGATTATCATATATATATGGCATTTTAATTGTAGGGCTATTATTAATACCCATTTTGTGCATACTTTGTGCTTCAACATAATTTACTCCATCTGAATTCCAGCATCGGCTTTGTCTTCTAGAGGGAAAGAGGGCTTGAGGGTTTTGTGCAGCAAAATCAATACCCATAGGGAGAATCCATTTATTAAACTCCGAAGGTGTTGGTATTTTTCTAGGCTTGCCTTCATCGTCACGCAAAATAGAAAAATCAATCTTGGAATTATTTAGCCCCATAATATGGTATTCATTTTTAAGTAAATTATCATCTTGTAAAATTAATTCTGGTGCTGTATAATTCATAAATTGCTTTTCAGGTAGTTTAAAAGCATTACTAAGATTTATATATTCAACATCTACTTGCTTATTAGCAAAATTAACTACAAATTTAATAATCATTCTCCTTGTTTCTAAATTTCTCATTTCATGCAAAAATATATCAGCTGTGAAAAGAGTTCTTCTAGGACATAATACTTTTTGACCCAATTGGTCATATGCAGTAAATACATATGACATACCAGTTTTTTTATTAATTTCATTTATTATTTTTCTTAAAATATCTGTAATAACTAATTTAGTAGATTTTTCTATTGTCCAAGGTGCATCACTATTACTATTTATACCAGCAAACCCACTGAATCCTTCTTTACCATTTGACATTTCTTTTATTTTAATCATAATTAGAATTATGATTAATAATACTGCTAAAAACAATAATATTTGCATTTTTTATTATAAATATATAATTGTATCTAGATACTATTATTATTATGTATTATTTATTTTTTACTCTATTACTATTAAATATAATATAGAAAACAAAATTGAAATATAAAATATAATATTTTATAATATTTATAATATTTTATAATTATTTTAGATATAATTATATTTAGAAATAAATAATATTTAGAAATAAATAATATTTAGAAATAAATAATATTTAGTAATTAATTATAAATAAGTATCTAGATACTATTGAATATTAATTAATAAATATTAAATAATAAATACTAATTAAATGATAAAATTTGAATTATTCTCTGTAACATGTATTGCATCAAATATAAATTGGAAAAACAAAACTATAACTATTAATCATAATATTAAATATATTATTGTCAATATAGAACATTATAGGTTTTATAATGAATCAAATAAGGAAAATGAAAATGAAGATGAGAATGCTCATGAAGATGAGAATGCTCACGATTTTAATTTAATAAAACAATTTAAATACTCCGATATATCTAAATACTGGTTTAAAAATATTAATAAATATACCAAATTATTTAATATTAATTTTACTCTTTTAAAAATAGGAATAGATTATTCAATTGCACCAATATATGTATCTAGAAACAAAAAACACGATTTAATTGTAATTGGTGTATTTTTATTAAATAATAATAGTATTAATTACAATGAAATAAAACCTATTACAAATAAACTATACACATTTTTATCTAATATTGATAACAATCATAATACCAATAATACCAATAATACCAATAATACCAATAATAACAATAATAAATATAAAATATTTTCTGGTATTTTAGAGAATAATTTTCAAAAAAAAAATAATTATGCTAATTTAAATGATAAAATTGTTTTATTAGATAATTGTAATTATAAAATACCACTATTATATATTTTAGCTAATGCTTGTAATTATTTACCAAAATTAGATATTATTGTAATTAAAAATAAATATTTACAAGGAAGTTTCAAAATCAGATAAATCCATAATACTACCTAAATCACTACCAGTGTTACTTTCAGCATATTGATTATATTGGTCATCTTGTTCATCAACAAAAGGCTCAATAATATTAACATTATTACGTATTAGACTGATTGGTGTTGATGAAGATTGATTACTTTGTTGATTATTTTGTTGGTTACTTTGTTGGTTACTTTGTTTAACATTTTGTAATTGACTAATTGGTGTTGAAAATTTATTAGAAGATTGTAAAGGTGCAATATTGTTTTGTTGTTTTAAATTTGCAGGGTTATTACTATTATTACTATTATTACTATTATTATTATTATTATTATTATTATTTTTATTTTGTATAGTACTTTGGGTAATTGTTAAATCGCTTTTTCTATCTATAATGGTATTTATTTTATTTTTTAATAAATTAAAACTAACATTTAAATCATTATGAGGATTATTTTCTGTAATTGATTGATAAAAAGAATATGTAAATGAAATAATATCTAATGAAAATAATGTCCAATAATAGTTATTAACAATATTAAGAATAGAAATATCACAATAATTTAATATTGCATGTGTTAATATATACAGAATACTACCATATAGAATTGTTGAAAAAAGGCGATTTTCTACAATAAATGAAAATGAACTATTATAAAGTAAATAATAAAACATAATTAAAATATATTAACTTATTTAAACTTATTTTAACCTAATTATTATTTTTTAATATAAAAAAAAACTTTATAAAACGTATAAGATATTTTATAACAGAAAACTTTAAATCATAAAAAATAATAATTATAAAACTTAATAAACTTAATAAAATTTATATAAATATGTCTAGAAACATAATTAATTTTATAACAGGAAATAAAAATAAAGTGAATGAATTGCAAAGCATAATAAATAGTACAAAAAATAGTATAAAAAATAGTACAAATAATGATCTAGTTATAAAATCTTATAAATTAGATCTACCAGAATTACAAGGTGAGCCAGAATATATTGCTACTGAAAAATGTAGATTGGCATCGGCCTCTTTAGAAATAGATGAAGCAGTATTGATTGAAGATACATCATTATGCTTTAATGCTCTAGGAGGTCTCCCAGGACCATATATAAAATGGTTTCTAGACAAGACAGGTCTAGAAGGTCTTAATAAATTATTGCTTGGATATGAAGATAAAAGTGCTTATGCTCAAACAATTTTTGCATATACAGAAGGTAAAAATAATCCTATACATTTGTTCATAGGTCGCATTGACGGAAAAATAGTTTCAGCACGTGGTGAATTGGGTTTTGGATGGGATGCAGTATTTGAACCTGATTGCGAAGATAATATTAAGCAAACGTTTGGTGAAATGGAAGAATGTAAAAAAAATATGATTTCTCATCGATATTTAGCTTTGCAAAAATTT
>Ga0214919_10006926_pt1 | contig 15418 bp, 14 predicted proteins | sample LL1503_MetaG_FD_177994 | JGI IMG/M metagenome (GOLD analysis project Ga0214919, IMG submission 177994) | Freshwater microbial communities from Lake Lanier, Atlanta, Georgia, United States - LL-1503 | ecosystem: Environmental > Aquatic > Freshwater > Lake | place: USA: Georgia | collected... | reverse complement strand
GGTGGTTAAGTTAGAACAAAACTACCGCTCCAGCCGCGCCATTTTGCGGGCTGCCAACAATGTGATTCGGCCCAATCCGAAACTCTTTCCCAAAACCTTGTTCAGTGAGTTGGGTGAAGGTGAACCCGTTCGGGTGGTCGATGCCGACAACGAAGAGCATGAAGCCGAGCGCGTGGTGGCACGCATTCAGTCCCTGCGCGCGGCCGATGGCGCCAGCAGCACAGCCTCACCGCATGAGTGGCGCGATTTTTGTGTGATGTACCGCGCCAACCACCAATCGCGCGTTTTGGAAAAGGCTTTTCGAAAGGCCAGCATTCCCTACAAAGTTTCAGGCGGGCAAAGTTTTTTTGACCGGGCTGAAATCAGGGACCTGTGCGCTTGGTTGCGCCTGTGGGTCAACAACGACGACGACCCGGCGTTTGTGCGCGCCATCACCACGCCCAAGCGCGGCGTGGGGCACCAAACCTTGCAGCAGCTGGGGCAATTTGCCAACCAATACAAACTGAGCCTGTTTGAAGCTTTGTTCAGCCACAGTTTGGGCAGTGTGCTGAGCGCCAGGGCCGTGGCGTCGTTGCATGAGTTTGGCCGCAGCATCAATGACTTGCAATACCGGGCCCGCCACACTGAAGGAGCGGAAGACGCTTTGCGCTTTTTGATGGATTGGCTCAAAGACATCGGCTACGAGCAACACCTGCATGACCAAGAAGACACCGACAAAATGGCCGCTGCACGCTGGGGCCACGTGCTGGATTTTTGCGAATGGATGGCCCAGCGATGTGGCGGCGTGATTGATGACGCGGCTGGGGTGAGCTTGGTGTCCGAGCGCAAGAACCTGCTCGAGGTGGCCCAAACCATTTCATTGTTATCTACGCTGAGCGAGCGCGAAACCGATCAAAACGTCGTCACCCTGTCCACATTGCATGCTGCCAAGGGCCTGGAATGGCCGCATGTCATGTTGGTGGGCGTCAACGAAGGTTTGTTGCCCTTTCGGCAAGACTCCCCCGTGGTGGATGGCGTGTTGACCGAATCACAAGCGATTCATTTGCAAGAAGAGCGGCGCTTGATGTATGTGGGCATCACCCGAGCTCAACACACGTTGGCTGTCAGTTGGGCGCGCAAGCGCAAGAAGGGCCGCGACATGGTGGTAGGTGTGCCCAGCCGCTTCATCGCAGAAATGGGCTTGGACGACACGACCGTCAAAGAAGACCCACGCGCCAAACTCCGTGCACTGCGGGCAGAGTTTGCGGCCAAAGCGGCTTTACAAGCAGCACAAGACCCTTAAGCCCATGATGCCCAACAGCCCCGAGCAGCGGCGCATCGGTATCGCACTGGTGAGCTTCACCACATTGATGTTTGCGTCATTGGACGCCTTGGCCAAATTTTTGGTGCAAGAACTGCCCGTGCTCCAAGTGGTTTGGCTGCGCTTTGCCACCCATGTGCTGATCATGGCAGCACTGCTGTGGCCACAACATGGCCGGCTGCTGATCACCGTTCAACGCCCCCGCCTGCACGCTTTGCGCGGTTTGATGATGTGTGCCATGACGGCGCTGAATTTTTGGGCATTGCAGTATTTGCAATTGGCCGAAACCGGTGCGATGCAGTTTTCTGTGCCCATTTTGATCGCCGTTTTCAGCGCCCTTTGGTTGGGTGAAAAACTCGATGGGCGCCGATGGATCGCAATCTTGGCCGGTTTTGCAGGCGTGCTCATCATCATCCGCCCGGGATCGCACGCTTTTCACCCGGCGATATTGCTCACCTTGCTCAATGCCATCTTGTATGCCAGTTTTAACTTGCTGACGCGTCACATGGCCAAAACCGAGTCGGCCGAAGCCACCCAATGGCTGGCTGCTGTGGTCGCCGCCGCGGTGCTCACCCCTTTTGGAATTTGGCAGTGGCAAACCCCGCAACACTGGAGCACTTGGGGTTGGATCGCACTGACCGGCCTGCTCGGTGGCCTAGGGCATTACTGCGTGACTCTGGCCCACCGCCGCGCATCGGCTGCGGTGTTGGGCCCTTTTTTGTATCAGCAAATTATTTATATGTCTGCGCTGGGATGGTTGGTATTTGGCAATGTGCCCGACTCGGCTGTTGTTTTGGGGGCTTGCGTCGTGGTGGGGAGTGGGTTTTATTTGTTGTGGCGGGAAGTGGTCAAACAGCCGGTTTGAATAACGAGTCGTAAAAAACCTTCCATTCCCCACTCACCTTAGTGCTGGAAAAGTCCTCAGTAGCACGCTCAAGAGCAGCTTGCCCCAGAAGCTTGAGCTTGTCTGGAAAGTGTCCCAGATCTTTCATGGCCAATGCAAAACCCATCACATCACCTTTGTCAACCAATATACCGGTGCGCCCCTCTAAAACGGCATCGATCACGCCATCAATTTTGTATGCAATGGTGGGTATTGCACAAGCTGCCGCTTCAATGATGGCGGAGCCAAAACCCTCTCGGTAACTGGGTAAAACGAAAACATCGGCAGCAGCCATGAAGCGCTCGGGGCTGAAGGTTGGCCCAAGCCAGCGGATGTTTGCTCCCAAGCTTTTCCCCATCTTGGACAATTTTTCTTGTAGCCCATCTTCATCAGGCCCAATCATCCACAGTTCCCAATTCGGCTCCATTGCATTGACCATGGCAAAGGCTTCAACCAAATCAAACACCCCTTTGTCACGGACCATGCGACCCACAAATACAAAAACCGGTATGCCATTATTGGTACCGAATTCGGTTCGAAGTGACAATCGAGCAACCGGACTGGGGTGAAATCGCTCTAGGTCAACGCCAGCCACTGATCCCTGTCCCAGCACAGTGACACCCCCTCTGCGAACCACCCCTTGTTGTTCAAGAAAGCGACATTGCGATGCGCTATCTGCAAAGACCTGGTTGGCCGCCAAGGCAATAAGTCTGTCGATACATTTAAAAAGGAAACGGTCTATTCCTTTTTTATTCGCCCAAATCTGTCCAGTAAATGTGTGAAAGCACCACGGCACACGCGCCAATCTGCCCGCAAGCATGGTCAGCAACCCGGCCTTGGGTGTCATGCTGTGAACAACTGCTGGCTGTAATTTGATAAAGCATTTGAACAGTTGAAACAATGCCCTCAAATCTTGCCAGGGTGAAATCCTTCGCGCGATATCAATGTGCTGGACCTTGACAGCAGTTTGAATTTCTTTTTCTAAAGGGTAAGCTTCGGTATTAACACAAAGGGTGATTTCGTAAGTTTTTGCCAAAAGAAGCAAATGTGTCCGCAAAAAAGCGTTGACTGCAAAAGGGGTTGTGGCAACAAACATGATCGTCGGCTTGCCAAGCCTGCATAAAAATTTCAAGTTTGATTCAGTTACTGGCATTTATTTATTGGCTTTTGGGATGCCCAACTTTGGTTTTTGGCTTTCCAATCAGGAGCTCCCATTCTTGGCGCACCTCATTTGAAAGCATCGGCTCCCTATTGGCCATGTCAATAAAGTGTACCCAACGACACATATACTTGAACAGATCTTGACTGATCCGAGCCAGCTCCAAGCACTTACAAAGCAATGCGTAATCCAAACTACCTCTAGCAAGAAAGTGCTGGAGTTGCATTTTCCCCATCGCCGCACGTGTCCGTAATTGTTTCTTCCAAGGGGTATGCGTGCGAATACGATAGGCCAAAAGGGGCTCAGGGTAAGTGTGATAACAACTCGAGTGATGCGCCCTTAGCAATAGCTCTTGATCTTCACAGCAATAGGGGGCTGGGACTGAGTAAGGATTTCGAAGAAACCATTCCGTTTTTCCCATCCAAGAAGGGTGTGCCATATAAAACCCTTGCCAGGGACGACGACAGATATCTGCGTGGTCAGTCGCATAGGGCAGCAAGCCAATCAACCTATCTTGCTCATCCATCGTTAGACACTGGGTCGCCAATAAATCGACGTGCGGATTGCCTTCCAAAAAAGCGACTTGACGCGCAAAACGCTCTGGATGAGAAATATCATCATGGTCCATGCGGGCGAAGTACTTTCCCCTGGCCATAAAAACCGCTTGATTGAGCCGTGAGGAAAGCCCGCGATTACATCCGTCGCGAACGACGATGATGCGGGGATCGTTAAGAAAAGGCAACCGCTCGATAGCGCCGTCAGAGGAACCATCATCTAGCAATAAAAGTTCCCAATGGGGCCATGACTGTTTCAGAATAGACCGCATGGCGCCCTCTAAGAGGGCGCCCCCATTGAGAACGGCCAATGCCACAGTTACCAATGGCGGCTGATTTACAGGATTATTGGTTGCGTCTTTCATGAACTGCTCCCAGCAGGCTAACCAGGCTTCATCGAGGTCAGCGCAGACAACAACTGCTTCGCAGTATGGGTTGGATGGTAGACATTTTTGGCGACTTGCCGACCAGCTTCTGCCAAAGAATTCCAATGTGGCCCGCCTTCTACCAGCGAATCCACCTTTTTTGCCATTTCTTCCCAAGTACCCACTACTAAACCGCCTGGCATGGTGGCAATGCAGCCCGTGCTACGTGCTATGAAAGGTGTGCCAGCAGCGTTGGCATCTAACAAAACCAATGGCTGACATTCAGTGTGGGAACCTGACAGAACCAGGCGTGATTGGCAATACACAGCCATCAGTTCATCGCCAGTGACTCCCGTGTGAAAGATTACCTGATCATCCTTTAGTCCTAGGCGATAAGCCAGGGATCGAAGGGCGGCAATATAAGCGGAATGCTCTTGGCCGTATAGGTGTAATGAAAATGTGTGTCTGGCCTGAGATGCCGCAAAGGCATGAAGTAAAAAATCGAAACCCTTTTGCCAATCAAAGGAGCCCACGGCAATCAGTCTGTCACGCGCCATCAATGGGGCCTGAGGTTTATTCAAAACGGTTATGGCCGCTGGCGAAAGGCTGTTGGGGACGATACGTAACGGCACCGCGCATTGCCGAGCAATTCGAAGATCGTCAAAACGACTGTCTGTGCCCCCTCCAGCCAGAAATAGCACACCATCAAGGCGCTTTATCAACCCAGGTAGACGCCACCAGTATGGTCGCCAGGCGAGAAACCTCAACACGGATCGAATGGGTTGAAGAGAGTAAAACACATTTGTAGATATGCAATGGCTGTAGACAAATTTACGGCCGGATATGTTTTCCAAATTTTGCAATGCCAAATCTGTAGCCCAATTTTGCCAAGCGTTCAACAACACCACATCCCATGTGTTGTGAATCAAAAAATCAATGTATTCGGATTTCTCTCCCTTGATGGGGTGCAACCAGCTATCCGCTCCATTCAAATTAAACAACTCGACATGAACACCGTCTACCTCCATTGAACCACGCAATTTCCCGCCTGTAGCCACTACAACCTCATGACCTGCCTGAATCAAGGATGCCGCCTGCTGCGCCACAGCATTGCCGAGCCCACTGTTAAAGGGTGGGTATGTAGGGGAGGTGAGCAAAATTCGCATGGGTGACTCAGCGACGTTGCCAAGACTCCGGAAGAAGATCCCGCGTATCCTTGTCCGGGGTTAGAAACCAACGTTCCGGTGCAATGACTTTTTTTTCAGTATGGCTGCCAAGCCAAGCACCCCACCAACTCAGCGAACTATTGGCGATGAGAAAATGGTCGCAAGCCGACATCAGCATTAAATCCAGGTGAGCATCGTTCGGACCATTCATGTCCACCACTGTCATAGGGCAATCAATTTCCATAGACTCCCGCACCCACGTAGGATCATCGGAAAAGACGAAGCAGTGTGGACTCGCCAGCCCTTGGCAAAGTTCGCGAATGCCTGTGCGGTAATAATTGACTGAACAGGTCCCGTGAAGCTTGGCTGCAACAGGATTGTTCAAATAATCCCCTCGACGAACATGAACGCAAATGGCGTCACATGCATTTATTTCCTCAATGAGTTTGATACTCGCCGGAGGCATGGGCTCTCGAAGGGAAAACTCCTCCTTCAGCAGGGAGCGAATTTCACGGAAATAACGTTCACTTTGCCAGTAACCTTCCAAAAATACCGCCTCTTTCAGGGCATCAAAACCATACGCGTAGTGGAAATGAGGCTCGCGCCATACCGGAACCCCCATGATGCGTGGCAGCCACCGGCGGGCAAAGCGAGAGGCTATAGCCCGTCCACTGGGCCACAACCAAAGGTTTTGCGAACAACACTCGGCTTCAATACGAAACGGATAAAGGGCGAACCGCCTGTCCACCTGACCGGCAAACCAAGACAGATCGAAAATCAAGGGCACCTTTAAGCGGACAGCGAGAGAACGCCCTGTGGCGAACTGAAACATTTGATTCCCAAGGCCGCCGGAAAGACCAACCACGACGGATTTCCCGTGTTTAATCATTCAGTCCTTTGACGAATCGCACGCTTGAAACCCCGATAAAGGGCTGCCAAACCGTTGACAAACGGGTAACTCAAGCCAAGCCGCTCACGCCGAACCCGTTCCATCTCCAGCATTGAGCGCGCCACATCTCCAGAAGCACCACCGCGTTGGTGCTGGGCCGTCACCACTGGTAGAACACGGAAGGACTCTCCCGCCAGATAAGCACCCAGGAAAAAATCATAGTCAGCCACGATACGAAGATCCTCACGAAACGGGTTGCGCAACAACAAATCACGGCGCACAAACGCAGAGGGATGAGGAATGGAGTTGAAAAATGGCAATCGCCATGGGATTGCTACCAAAGTCTCAACGGGGGAATCCAGTTCACCCACGAGAGTCGTTGCGCAAATGATCCTATCCTGTCCCCGTGACATGAGGTCCATGACATTTGGAAAGCCATCTGCGACCAAGGAATCATCGCCGTTAATAAATAGAATGTAACGGCCCTGTGCAAGCCCAACACCTTTGTTCATGGCGTTGTAAATACCACTATCCGGCTCGCTGACTATCCGATCCACCAGCCCTTCTCGAGACCGAATAGCTTCCAAGGTAGCATCTGTGGAAACCCCGTCAACCACAACGTACTCTATGCTGGGCCCCTTTACGGCACTGACAGAATCAAGCGTTCGGTCAATGGTCGAGTCACAATTTTTAGTCACCGTGACAATGGTCAACGCAAAATCGTTCATGGGTCAGGGTTTCAGGGTTTCAGGGCAAGGATGCCTCGCTCTGCATCGACCAAGTTAGCGATCATCTCTTGAAACGTTACGGTTGCCTTCCAGCCCAGCTTTTTCATGGCTTTGACAGGAGATCCTGCGCTGTGAGCAATTTCTGAAGGTCGTAAAAACGTTGGATCAATATCCACATGAGACTGCCATTTAAGCCCAAGTTGAGAAAAAACATTGTCAACAAAGGACTCCAGCGTGCGAGACTCTCCGGTGGCGATGACATAGTCGTCCGGCGCTTCTTGCTGAAGCATGCACCACATGGCTTCTACGAAGTCCGGCGCCCAGCCCCAGTCGCGAACAATATCCAAGCGACCGAGCGAGAGTCGCTCTTTGGACCCAGCCGCGATGCGGCAGGCAGAAGAAACAATTTTGCGAGTCACAAACCTAGCAGGGCGAAGAGGCGACTCGTGGTTAAAAAGAATGCCGTTGCAACAGTAAAGCCCATAAGCTTCTCGATAGTTTGCCATCAGCCAATGGGCCGAGGCCTTGGCCACACCATAGGGACTGCGCGGACGAAACGGCGTTAGTTCGCTTGCTTGCTCCCCGGGCGCCACATCGCCGAAACTCTCGCTGGAACTGGCGTGATATACCCTTACCGGGAGCCCCAAAAAGCGCACTGCCTCAAGCAGGTTGAGAGCACCGTACACAACGCTCTCAATACTTTCCGCAGGTTGATCGAAGGAGAGGCCAACTGAACTCTGGCCTGAAAGAAAATATATTTCATCCGGCGCGGACCGCGAAAGGGTGTTGAGCACACTGCGGAAGTCGCTCTGAGCCATTGACATCAACTGGATATTTTGGCGAATGCCAAGTTGATTTAGATTGAAGAAACTTGACATTTGGGCATCCCGTGAGGTTCCCCAGACCCGATAGCCCTTGCTCAGTAGCAATTGGGCCAGATATGCACCGTCCTGACCAGAGACACCACAGATCAGTGCTTTTTTCATAATAAGTTCCGGTAAATTTCATGGGTTTCATGGGCGCACTTTTTCCACGTGAACTGACAGTACTGCTGCAACCCCAATGCGATCAGTTCGGCACGCCGAGTCGGTGAGCCGACAACCCGCTCCATTGCTTGCATGATGGCCGATTGGTCGTTTGGGTCGAAATACTCACCAGCATTACCAACAACCTCGGGTAAGGAACTAGTGTTGCTCGTGATGACTGGGCATCCAACTGCCATGGCCTCAATGGGCGGAATTCCAAACCCTTCGTACAGCGACGGGTACACCAAGGCCTCCGCCTCGCTGTAAAGCTGCGCCAGCAGGGTGTCACTTCCACCGCGATGGGTTAGCTGCCCATGCCGCAATCCCAACTCGCTTGCCACCTTTAACTCGTCAGACCGCAACGGTCCACCGCCAAAACAGACGAGGTCAAACTCTGATTTCAGCATTGCGGATTGTGCATAAGCGCGAAGAAACCGGTCGAAATTTTTATACCCACCACGCGCACCCACATACAGAAAAAATGGGCGGAGTGGCCCAAGACGCCCGGCAATACGCTCGCTCGCCCGGATAAATTCAACATCCACTCCCAGATAAACGACGGACGTTTTTTCAGGTGGTACGTCGCAGAATTCAATCACGTCGCGTCGCGTGCTCTCAGAAATGCAAATAACATGATCGGCGCGCTGGGCGGCAACCTTCTTCGGCCCGGTCGTCATATGACTACGCTCGAACAGTCCTGGATATCGCTCATGAATCAAGTCATAAACCGTCAGCACACGCTTGGTGCCTGGGGGTCTGTAATCGTCGACTGAATAATAGGTCTCATGCAAGATGTCCGGCCTGAAGCGGCTGATCGAGCGCCGAGCCAGATGTTTGCTCGCGAACGCCACCAAACTAAAGAGTTTGGAGTTCACCCTGGGCAAAAAAAATCTTGCTGCGGCTACATGCCCAAGCGCAGCCAGATTGCGGTTGAAATGCAGTGGTGCAACGACCTGCGCCTCCACGTCAGGTATCAGCGCCAACTCACTTGCTAGGCTACATATGTAGCGCGAGATACCGCCATACTCCTGCAAGAGAAACACCTGCTGGTCAAACGCGATTTTCAAAATACTTCTCACTCTTAGGGGGGATCTGCACAGCCCCCGTTGCAGTAAAGTGGTCCCTTTAGTCAAGACAATCTTTCGCCCGGTTTAAGCTGCACTGGTTACCTCAGTCGCAGCTGGACGGCGCTGCCCCGGTGTGGTTGTTGATTTAGCTGTTGACGTTGCCTCTGCGGTCGATGAGGCGTCTGTAATGCGTAGCGGAACAGGCAACGCGAGAGTTGAACCTCATAAAATTCACACAATGAAACCTGAAGCGTTTTTACTCCGATTTTCTTGTTATGGTTGCCTTGAATCGAGGCCTTCTCAGGCTGCTGGAGGGCGTTTTTCCGCCCTTCAGACGCACTCATGCCAACGCGCCCTGATTCATTCGTTTTCCACCCATCCACAAGTTGCTCAGGGCAAACAGCGTGACAAGTTTCACCGCGTTCTTGGCCAGCCCTTTGTACCGAACCTTGATGAAACCGAACTGACACTTGATCACCCGAAACAGATGCACGACCTTGGCGCGGACGCTGGCCTTGAATTGCGCGGCTTTGTCCAGCAAACTGATCCAAGGCAAGTTCTTCTTCAACGCTCGGCGTTGGACGGGGATCATGGCGAAATACCACTCAACACAGGTGGATTCAGGCCGCTTGACCGAGCCTTGATACCCGGCATACGCAAACAAAATAGTGGCTTCACCGTGCAGCAATCCGTAACCTTGGGTGACATCGTTGAGGTTGGCCGAATACAGCTGAAACTTGCCGATAACGCCCAGTTGCTCCAGCCGGCTCAATGTCGCGACTTCTACGTCGCCTGACAGTCCTTGAATCTTATATCCTTTTTTGAGCAGCAAGTGGGACAGGTAAGCCCTGCCCTGCCCTGTCACGCCGAAAACAAGCGCTCTTTTAGACATGCTGATTCACCGACTGCTGTTGTTCCGCTCTCTGCAAGCGGGCACCCTGTCCCTCCTGCCACTCGGGAGAGTACATGTTTGAAAAACTAGCGATCAGCTCTTCCCGAACTGCCGCAAGATCCACGACGGGCAGGTGCGAAATCAGTCGCAAACGATCGACTCCGCTGGTGAAAGTGAGGCAGCCCTGGGCATCTCTGGACTCCCTGACATTCGAGGGGTAAGCCTTGACGGCGTCCAGCCTGGAGAGCACTTTCGGCGCTAGGTCGTTGCGCACGAAAAACGCATTGCACCCAGTTGATGTGGTGCCGACAAAGCTATAGCCTTTAGCTTCGCCCAATCTTATCAAGGCCTTGATCGATGCGCCAAAGTAGAGGTTTGAATGGTGCGCGCGCGTGCGCTGAAAGCCAGCCGAATAAGGCACGGTCAACTCGTGCTGGTCGCCCAGAACAGCGTTGTACTCGCAGACAACAATGGTCGGGCTGATCACATCGATGGCCTGCCACACCCAGTAGTCGTTGCCGTCGATATCCACACTCAGCAAACCGACATCACCCGAGACGCCCGCCTCAGTCAGCAGGCTGTTGATGTTGTCGCGGTCGATGAAAGCGCATTTCGCCGTCAGGCCATATCGCCAATAGATTTCCTGCCGCTGGATATCCTGAATATTGGCCAATGAACCATCCAGCACCAGGCCGCGCCAATTTCGCATGTGCAGCAATAAACGAGTGTTCGACTCCCGATAGTCTTCAACACCAAATTCAACGAAGGTGGTGGGGATATCTGGCAAGCAATCGATTAGCCAGGAAATCAGGCCATCTTCACCCCATTGGGAAAACACCCTGAATTCGGCGAATTGAAATTCTGCAAGTCGCGTTTGGAGGAGGTATGCCCGCCTCAATGCCTGGGCCTGCAAAATCAACTGGGATTCAATCTGCCGCTGCATCGGCTGACTGAAGCTCAAAAAGTTGCGGCGTACCTTTTCTCTCAGTTTGGCTATGATTTGCATGATTTTTTCCCGCGAAGCTTGTGGATCCAGGGCCTGATTTTTCGAGAGTAGGCTGGATAGAATTCCGCGTGAAATTGGCTATAGGCCGCGCGCATGTTCAAGTCAAAAAGGATTTTCAGGTACTGTATGCGCACCTTAAGGGGCCTGTACGCGGTCAGCTTCAGGGTATACAGGCTTACCTTGTAGAACGGGAAAAACCAGCCAACAAGGCTGGTGCGATAACGCTTCCAGGCATTAGCGCTGTTGCTGATGCCCTGGGCACCGGAAACCATCATTCCACCTTCTGTGCGGTGAATCTTTCCTTTGCTTGCCAGATACAGGTCTATCGCCCAGTCTGCACCGAAAAAAGACTGTCCCACCACTTCACAGGAGCGCAGCACATCGGTCCGGATAAGCGAGAAAAAAATCCCGTGGGAAATCCAGCAATATTTGAAAAAATCCTTTATGCGGTCGTCTTCTGGGCCGCTCAGTTCAAAGCGCACAACCGCAGCGCCATTTTGATCTTGCCCTTCGAAACAATTCGGGCTGGTCGAGGCCACATAGTCTGGATGCTGTTCCAGAAAACTGACGTTTTCCCGCAAACAATCCTGCGAACGGATGTCATCGGATGCCGACCACATGAAAAATTGGCCATGTGCCTCATCCAGAACACACTTGAAATTCCGTTCAGGGCCGATATTTCCAGCCTGCCGCAGATAGCGTATGCGTTGGTCCATGTCCGCATAACCTTTTGCGATATAGGCGGTTTTATCGGTGGAAGCATTGTCCGAAATAATAATTTCGAAATCTCCGAATGTCTGACTTAACAAGGAGTCCAGCATTCGCGCCAATGTTTTTTCACCATTGAAAACCGGAACACCAATGGACACCAACGGAATTTTGTAGTGGCTTTTTTCTTTAGTATTGCAACTCATATCAGGAATCAAAATTCAAGTCGAGACAAGACCGAAATACCAAAAAACCAATGAAGATCATTAACTTAAAAAGCCCTGATGAAAAGCGCTGATACTACTGAGGCAATACCTAACTCAGGCCTAAGATGGAGTGGAAAAATTATCTAACCAGTCAATGTTGCGACTGCAGTCTCCGTAATCTCTTTCAATCCATAGAATAAATCAGCTCTTGGGAAGATAGATTCTGCTGCCACAAAGTAGAAGTCATTATCATCTAAGTGTGCGTTTGCCTTTGCAAATCCACTCAACTTTTGGTATTGAAACTTACTCATTTCAAGTGAAAATTTGGTACTGCCGATCTCAAACGCACCTATTGGCTTATGAAACTTATCGTTTCTCCAAGCATTTAGATCGAATGACGATTCAACAATACTACCCCTTTCGCTGAGTTTGCGCAAATCAATAATCAGACTCTCAGATATTGACAAGATCCTTTCAGCCTCCTTAACTTTTATTTCTTTCGAAGCAGGGACCATAGCGATTAGCAGTCTCATTAAAACACCGTTTAACCATCCTCGCTCTGAGTACATAAGTCTGGAAAAGTAATATGGATTCAACCGAACAGGCTCCCCGACATCATTATTGACTCTATATATTTCCTCCACGCTCTTACCTAACGAGTCAAGATCACTATACAACTCACTAATACAATTCTTTTTGAAATCATCAATAAATTCAAGGTAGTTGGATGGCCAGTTTAGTCCTAAATCAGGATTCATAAAGGCCTGAAAAAATGTTGCCAATGGAATCCCATTACCTTTCACATATTGAAAAAAGAACTTATAGAATCCTCCTTGGAATACCGAGAAGAACATTAAGTTTAAACATCGGATCTTTACGAACTCATCAAAGTTAAAGTACTTGTTTTCGGTGACAACTTTTTCATACTCATATATAAGGTCATTGTCAATCATCGTGTAATTCGAACCAAGGAGTCGAAACTTTGACTTCATGCCATGAATCATTCTTTCCATATCTCTATTTAGTTCGACCCCCTCCATTACAAATAAATTGTGAAGCATAATTGAGTCGAATCCTTGATCAACACTTTTATTGAGTAGGTTAACCATCGAATCGTATGTTTCATATGGAAGTCCGAAGATAACTTCAGTCGTTACCGGAATGTGGTTTTGTTTTGCCCAAACAATCCCTTCATTAATGTTGTCATCGGGAAGATTTTTCCTTTTGATGGCTTTAAGTGTCTCAGGGTGATCAGACTGCAGGCTAAAAACAAGGCCATCCCTATTTATACTCCCCAACGCTTGGATAACCTGCCTTGATGTGTCAGTGAACCGTTTGTCACTGTAAAAATATACACTTTTTGGATAACCTGTTTTCTCAGATACTGATTTCAGGTATCTTGCAAGTTCAGGGTCTTGCTTATTTATTCCAAAATTTAATTCTGCCAAATTTAAAATTATATGTGGCCGATCTTTATTCCAGTGGGCGATGTAGTCGATCTCTTGCTTTACTTGATCTAGTGGAAAAGCGCGAAGTTTGCTTCTATCCTTGCCTGAAACACAGAAAGTACACTGATAAGGACAGGTACGAGTTGCCTGAAGAAGTGGGAAGTAAGACTTTTCAAGGAACTCGTCAAGGTACCCCATGAGATAGGGCGACGGTACTTCACTTAAATCAAGATTTGCACTTGTGTTTTCTCCACGAATATACCCCTCTCCTTTACTGAAAAATGAGCAATCTATTGGAGAATCAAAAACTGTTTTTTTACTAGCCAGTACTTTTGAAACCAAACTCGCAAATCCTGCTTCACCCTCACCCTCAATAAACACATCAACTTCAGGAAATTTAACTAGAAGCTTTCTATGCTCAGCCTCTATACTGTCTACTGAGGGACCACCAAATACAATCAGCACACTGTCGCCGTACATTTGGCGAATTTTATCAACTACGTAGTAGTTCAAGTTTTGATTCCAATAATAAAATGAAAACCCAACAATGTCCGGCTTATTATACCTAAGATGGTTAAGAAGAAGTTCGACATCTTTATATATGGCAATATCAACTTCAGGTCCAAAAGACTTCTCAGTATACGCGGCAATATAACCAACATTTAATGGAACACACAACCTGTTTTGTGTTAGTCGATTTACGTAAAATAAATCAGCAAGTACTATTTTTAGTTTGGCGACCATTATGGATCTTTCTCAATGATTTTAGGGTATTACTTGATAGCGTACAAAGCGATGATTTAGAACATCTATTTCATAGATCTCATTTTTCAGCAACTCGTCGCAAAAAACAAATCGGCCAATAGGTCACTCTTTCAGTGATTGCTCCTTCGTTAAACAAAAAGCGAGGTTCTTCAACCACAAACTCGTCGTTGTCCCGTATAAAGTCAAGTACAGCCTCAGCTGGGTTGTTCCATGTCCAGTCCCCCTGTGAACGTGGCGCCGAAACTAAGTCTTGCATTATGCCATCTGTAGCTACAATGTACGAATCCTTGGAAACCAAAGGGGAATATGTTTTGAGCTCTTCTAAAACATGCGCCTTTGCATGATTGGAATCAAGCACGACCAATACCGTATCTCTGGAATCAATATTGTTAAGGACTCTATCGACGGTTGCGGGTGCCACAGAGCTCCCCTCGATCAAGGTTATCAGCGGTGCAAGTTCGTGAGATTCTATTGCTAAACGGTTGTGACATCGAATGTCTATGTCAATTCCAATCACGCGCCCTTTACCCATTGCTTTTAGGAGAGAGGCATAGAACATCAGTGACCCACCATGTGCAACGCCAGTCTCAATGATTACGTCAGGCTTAATTTTATAAATTATTTCTTGAATTCGCAACATGTCCTCAGGAAGCTGGATCATTGGACGACCTAACCAGGTGAAGCTGTAAACGTATTTGCAATCCCAACCGCTGCGAAGCCATGCTTTTGAGATAAGCTGAAATGCTTCCGGATGGCCTATATCCAAGACCCTCGTACCTCGCTCAGTTTGCTGCTCAACCGTGCCGGCCTCAAGGTCGATTTTTATCATGCTAAATCCCTTCAAAATCAAAAACAATCTGTGGGAGCTCATCCAATACACTGTGCGTTGGATAAAAAAACTCTCCGGAAATTCGTGCTACTGATATGGGCGGAAACAATATAGTTGGCGCGTCAATGGCAACATGCACCTCACACCCTGTAATTTTACTTAGATGCTCTACGAGGCTACGATTTGATATATTAATTCCAGATGCCACGTTGTAAAGTCGCTGTTGGCCAGACACTGCTATCTTTGTGAGGAGCATTAGTGCATCCGTCATTGATATGTAGTCCTTACCTGAATCTAGCGATGTGTGGAGTTCGAGACGTTTTTGAATAAGTGCTGCCCGGATAATTTCACTTAAAAAGTTCTCGCTACTCTGGTCTGCACTAAATACATTTGAAAGCCTCGCAATCCTGACATTTTTTCGCCCACTG
>Ga0214919_10006925_pt1 | contig 15418 bp, 12 predicted proteins | sample LL1503_MetaG_FD_177994 | JGI IMG/M metagenome (GOLD analysis project Ga0214919, IMG submission 177994) | Freshwater microbial communities from Lake Lanier, Atlanta, Georgia, United States - LL-1503 | ecosystem: Environmental > Aquatic > Freshwater > Lake | place: USA: Georgia | collected... | reverse complement strand
TGCTGGAGGCCTCGCACCCGGTGCCCGACGCTGCGGGCGAGCAAGCCGCCCAGCGCATTTTGGCGCTGACCCAAGGATTGACAGCAGATGACTTGGTACTGTGCCTGATGTCCGGCGGTGCATCCGCACTGCTGACGCTGCCCGCCCAAGGCCTGACGCTGGCCGACAAGCAGCGCATCAACCAGGATTTGCTGCGCTGCGGCGCGCATATTGGCGAGATGAATTGCGTGCGCAAGCACCTCTCGCGCATCAAAGGCGGACGCCTAGGTGCAGCCTGCGCACCGGCGCGCGTGGTGACGCTGGCCATTAGCGATGTGCCCGGCGACGACCCCTCCACCATTGGCAGCGGCCCCACAGTTGGCGACGCCAGCACCTGCGCCCAAGCGCTGGCCATTGTGCAGCGCTACGGCATTGGGCTGCCGCAAGCGGTGCTGGATGCCTGGACAGAGGGTGCGCTGGAAAGCCCAAAGCCGCAGGACGCTGCATTTGCAGGCCATGGGTTTCACCTGATCGCCACGCCGCAGCAGTCTTTGCAGGCAGCAGCACAAGCAGCGCGCAATGCGGGCTTGTCCGCTTATGTGCTGAGCGATGAAATCGAAGGCGAATCCCGCGAAGTAGCCAAGGTGCATGGTGCGCTGGCGCGTGCGGCAGCCAAAGGCCTGGGGCCATTTCAAAAACCTTGCGTGATATTGAGCGGCGGCGAAACCACCGTCACGATTGCGCCGCAAGCGCCGGGTCAGGCACGAGGACGCGGCGGACGCGCTGGGGAGTTTTGCATGGGTCTGGCGCAAAGCCTGCAAGGCCAAAGCGGCGTGTGGGCACTGGCGGCCGACACGGACGGTATCGACGGCGTGGAGGACAACGCCGGCGCGCGCCTGGGCCCAGACACTTTGCAACGGGCTGCTGCCCTGGGCTTGTCCTTAAGCGCTTACCAACAGCGCAACGATGCCTATGGATTTTTCTCTGCCCTGGACGACCTGGTCGTCACCGGCCCGACGCACACCAATGTGAACGACTTTCGGGCGATTTTGGTGTTATGAACCAAGGCCTTATCGCAGGGCGCGTAGCAAGTTTTCTGCCGTGGCCGGCGCCGTCAAGTCCACCGCTTGGGTGCCGCTGTGCGTATGGGCAATAGCGTGACGTAGCGCTTCATACACGCTGACGGCCAGCATGAAAGGCGGTTCGCCTACGGCTTTGGAGCCAAAGACGTTGTCCTCGCGGTTAGGCTCGGGCCAGAACGCAACCTTGAAGTGCGCAGGCACGTCGCCAGAAGTAGGAATTTTGTAGGTACTAGGCGCATGGGTGGTGAGCAGGCCCTTGTCGTTCCACACCAGCTGCTCGCTGGTAAGCCAGCCCATGCCTTGCACAAAGCCACCTTCAATCTGGCCGATGTCCAGTGCCGGGTTGATGCTGCGACCCACATCGTGAAGAATGTCTACCTTGAGCACCCGGCTTTCACCGGTGAGGGTGTCGATGACGACTTCGGTGCAGGCCGCGCCATAGGCAAAGTAGAAAAAAGGTCGGCCGGTGAGCGTCGTTTTATCGTAATGGATTTTGGGTGTGCGATAAAAGCCGTCGCTCCACAACTGGATACGATTGGCATAGGCCATTTGCACCACTGCGTCGAAAGCGCGCGTGGTGGTGGGCGAACGCACCTGGCCACCCAAAAACTCCACCGCACCGGCACCGCAGCCATCGAGCCCGGCCACAAACGCAGCCAAGTTGTCGCGCACATGGCGCGCCGCAAACTGGGCTGCGCGGCCATTGAGGTCGGTACCTGCCGAGGCCGCAGTCGCCGAGGCATTGGGGATGGTGTGGGTGTCGCTGGCGCTGCACAGCACCCGGTCCAGTGGCACGCCTAATTCGTCGGCCACGATTTGCGTGACCTTGGTGTGCAGGCCCTGGCCCATTTCAGTGCCGCCGTGGTGCACGCGCACGCTGCCGTCTAAGTACACATGGACCAAAGCCCCGGCCTGGTTGAACAGCGTGGCGGTGAAACTGATGCCAAACTTGACCGGCGTGATCGCAATGCCACGGCGCAGCACGGGGCTGTGCGCGTTCCAACGGCGGATGTCTTGCACGCGTTGGCGGTAGTCGGATTGCTTTTCCAAAGCCGTCAATAGCGGCGCCAGGATGTTGTCTTCCACCTTCATTTGGTAATGCGTGGTGTCGCGCAGCGCGGGCCTGTCATTGGCTGTCGGCGCAGCGGGGGCGGTCAGGGGTTCGTCGCTGTATACATTGCGCAAACGCACATCGAGTGCGTCTTTACCCAAGGCCCGAGCGATGTCGCCCATGATTTTTTCTATGACGATGACGCCCTGCGGCCCACCAAAGCCACGGAATGCGGTATGGCTTTGGGTATTCGTTTTACAACGGTAGGAAGCGATTTCCACGTTCTCTAAAAAATAGGCGTTGTCGGTGTGAAAGATCGCTCGATCCGCCACCGGGCCAGACAAGTCGGCACTAAAACCGCAGTTCACTGCCATCTGCAATTGCAGCGCAGTCAAGCGGCCTGTGGTATCAAAACCAGCTGTGTATTGGTAGGCAAAAGGATGGCGCTTACCGGTGATCAAAAAATCATCATCCCGGTCCAGACGCAGCTTGACCGGTGCGCGCACCACCTGTGCCGCCACCGCCGCCCACACCGCTACATGGCCGGCCTGGGTTTCTTTGCCGCCAAAGCCACCGCCCATGCGCCGGCACTCCACCCGCACCGAGTGGTTGTGCAAGCCCAGTGCGTGCGCTACCCAGTGCTGCACTTCGCCCGGATGCTGGGTGCTGCTGTGAATCAGCCATTGACCCTGGGCTTGCGGCACCGCATAAGCGACCTGACCTTCCAGGTAAAAGTGCTCCTGCCCGCCTACTTCCAGGGTGCCGCGCAGCGTGTGCTTGGCGGCCTGCAGGCCTGCTTGCACATCGCCCCGGCGCACGAACACCGGCGCCAGCACATAGCTTTGTGCGGCCAGGGCTTGGCTCACGGTCAGCACGGCGGGCAAGGCTTCAATTTCCAGCACCACTTTGCGCGCAGCGCGGCGCGCTTGCATCACACTGCACGCCACCACCAAACCGACCACCTGGCCGATGTGCTGCACCGTGTCGCGTGCAAAGATAGGTTCGTCACCTGCAAAGGACGCGAGCATGGCACTGCCCGCAATATCGTGCGAAAGCACCACGGCCACCACTCCGGGCATGGCTCGCGCGGCGCGGGTGTCCACGCCCTTGAGCTTGCCATGCGCCACGGTGGACAGGATAGGCGCGGCATGCAGGGTGCCTTGCAGCTCGGGCATATCGTCAATGAAAGTGGCGGCCCCAGCCGCCTGGGCGCGGGCGCTTTCATGCGGCGCGTCGCGGCCACTGACCGCAAAGGCAGCAGCGCGCACTGTGCCGTGGGCTTGCGGCGCGCTCATGCCTGCAACTCCAGGTTGAGCCGATGGATGTCGGTAGCGGTTTGGCCTTGGCTTTCTAACCAGAAACGCAAGAGCAAATTGCCAAGCACCTCGCGCCGGTAGTCGCCGCTGGCGCGCATGTCGGAGATGGGCGAAAACTCAGCGCGCAGCATGTCCATGGCCGCGCGCACTGTAGCCTCGGTCCAGGCTTGTCCATGCAAAACTGCTTCGGTGGCGCTGGCGCGTACCGGCGTGGCAGCCACGCCGCCTACGCCTATCGAAGCTTGCACCACTTTGCCAGCTTGTAAATGCAGTTGCAGCGCCAAGCAGACGGCGGATATATCGTCCTCGGTGCGTTTGGAAATTTTGTAAACGCGCGCCAGTTCGCCCCGCTGCGGGCGGGGTACTTTGATGTAAGCCAGCACTTCATCGGCCGCCATGCAGTTTTGCCGGTAGCCGGTGTAGAGCGCTTCGAGTGGCATTTCGCGGTAGCCCCGCACACTGGCGAGGACGACATTGCTGCCCAGGGCAATGAGCAAGGGCATGGAGTCCCCTATCGGCGAGCCATTGGCCACATTACCGCCCAAGGTACCGGTATTGCGCACCGGCAAGCCAGCAAAACGTTCGGCAAAGCTTTGCAGTTGCGGGCGGTCTTTAACCAAGGCGGCAAAGGCATCGCGCAGGCTGACAGCGGCGCCGATGGCGATATGGTGCGGGTAGCGGTCTACCTGGCGCAGTTCGTCCACCCGCGTGGTGTCCAGCACGCGGGCAAACTGGCGGTGCTGTTTGGTCACCCACAAGCCCACATCGGTGCAACCGGCCACCAGTTGCGCGTCGGGGTACACGTGGCGCAGGGTCAGTAGCTCGGGCAAGCGCGTGGGGGCAAGATAGGCGCTGTCGCTTTGTTGCGCGAACGGAGGGACCGCGCCGGGGTGCAGGCCGGCGTTGCCTTTCGCGGCCTTAGCGGCCTTAGCGGGCTTTGGTGCTTGGGCGGCTTCAGCGGCTGCGGACCGCGCCAGGTCCTTGAGTTGCTGGCGCAGCACTTTGGTAGCCAAAGGCATTTTTGGCAAGGTTTGCATGCGGCAGGCCGCATCCAAAATCGGGCGGTAACCGGTACAGCGGCACAGGTTGCCCGACAAGGCCTGCTGCGCGATGTCGCGGCTAATGGGTTTGTCGCCCGCCTGCTCGCACAAGGCGGCCATGCTCATCACAAAGCCCGGCGTGCAAAAGCCGCATTGCGAGCCATGGCACTGCAACAAGGCTTCTTGCGCGGGGTGCAAGCGGCCATCGGGCGCGCTCAGGTCTTCGACCGTCCACAGCGCCATGCCATCGATCGAATGCGCCAGTTTGATACAACTATTGACGGCCCGCGTCTGCAATTTACCGGCTTGCAAACTTCCCACGACGACGGTGCAAGCGCCGCAATCGCCCTCGCCACAACCCTCTTTGGTGCCGGTTTGGTGCAGATCCTCGCGCAGCACTTCCAACAAGGTACGGTCGGGCGCGACATCGTGCAGGGTGTGCAGCACGCCGCCCTTGAAAAAGCGGATGGGCTTGGCTTGTGCTTTCGGTAGGGTCATGGAATTTGGCGATGCCTCAAACAGGTGCAAGGGTAAATCAGGACAGCCTGCGCTGGCCTTGACGTTAGCATATGCACTGTTTGAAAGCCACCGCGGCTCCCCCCAGCCCAACCGACGAACGCATGACCCTCCCCCGCCTTGAACTGACCGGCATCACCAAAGCCTACCCCGGGGTGGTGGCCAATAGCGAGGTGTCGCTGACGGTCTTGCCCGGCCAGACGCATGCGGTGCTGGGCGAAAACGGCGCGGGCAAATCCACGCTGATGAAAATCATCTACGGATCGATCAAACCGGATGCCGGCCAGATGCGCTTTAACGGCCAGCCGGTACATATCCGCAACCCCAAAGAGGCGCGCGCCCTGGGCATCAGCATGGTGTTCCAGCATTTCAATTTGTTTGACACGATTACCGTGGCCGAGAACGTCTGGCTGGGGCTGGACAAAAGCCTGAGCCTGGACGATGTGAGTGAGCGCATCAGCAACAAAGCGCGCCAATACGGACTGGACATCGACCCTGCGCGCCCGGTGCACACCCTGGGCGTAGGCGAGATGCAGCGGGTAGAGATCATCCGCGCGCTGCTGACGCAACCGCAGTTGCTGATTCTGGACGAGCCGACCTCGGTGCTGACGCCGCAGGCGGTGGAAAAGTTGTTTGTGGTGCTGCAGCAATTGGCCCTAGAGGGCTGCAGCATTTTGTACATCAGCCACAAGCTGCACGAGATTCGCGCTCTATGCAATGCCTGCACCGTACTGCGCGGGGGCAAGGTGACCGGCGTATGTAATCCGGCGCAAGAATCTAACGCATCGCTTTCAAAGTTGATGATTGGTGCCGAGCCACCGCAACTCAAGCACGAGGTGCGCAAACCTGGCGCGGCGCGACTGTCGGTGCGCGATTTGCGCCTGCCGCGTGAAGACCAGTTTGGCGTAGATTTGCAGGGCATAGACCTGCAGGTGCGCGCGGGCGAAGTGCTGGGGATTGCGGGCGTATCGGGTAACGGGCAGCGCGAGTTGCTTTACGCATTGTCCGGCGAAGACTGCCGTGCGCCAGCGGGCAGTATCCAGATGGGTGAGTTCGATGTGGCTGCCAAAGGCCCGGCGGCGCGCCGTGCGCTGGGCCTGCATTTCGTGCCGGAAGAGCGCCTTGGACGCGGCGCCGTGCCCACGCTCAGTCTGGCGCACAACCTGCTGCTCACGCGCACCGAGGCGATTGCCTGGCCGGGCTTTGCCGGAGGATGGCTGCAGCTAGACCTGTTGCGCGCGCAGGCGCAGCGCATCATTGAGCGCTTTGGCGTCAAGGCCAACGGGCCGGATGCGGCCGCACGTTCGCTGTCGGGCGGTAATTTGCAAAAATTCATTGTGGGGCGGGAGATCGATGCCCAACCTGCGCTCTTCATCGTGTCGCAGCCGACCTGGGGGGTGGATGTGGGCGCTGCGGCGCAAATACGTGGCGCCATATTGGCCTTGCGCGATGCCGGTTGCGCGGTCTTGGTGGTCAGCGAAGAGTTGGACGAGCTGTTTGAAATTTGCGACCGCTTGCAAGTGATTGCGCACGGCAAACTGTCGCCCTCGATTGCGGTGGGCGAGGCCACGGTGGCGCAAATGGGCGAGTGGATGAGCGGCTTGTGGGAGGCGCAGGCATGATCAAGCTGCAAGTGCGTGCCCAGCCTTCGGGCTTTTGGACTTTTGCCTCGCCGCTGCTGGCGCTGCTCATCACCGTACTGCTGGGTGTTTTGCTGTTTAGCCTGCTGGGCAAAGACCCGGTGCGTGGTCTGCAAATGTTTTTTTGGGAGCCGCTCAAAAGCAGTTACGCGCTGGGCGAATTGGTGGTGAAGGCCACACCCTTACTGCTTATTGCTTTGGGCCTGGCGGTGTGTTTTCGCTCGAATGTATGGAATATCGGGGCCGAGGGGCAATACATCATTGGCGCGGTGTGCGCCAGCGGCGTGGCGCTGCTGGCCGAGAAAGATACCGGTAGTTGGATGGTGGTCGCCGTCATTTTGGCCGGGGTGCTGGGCGGCATGGTCTGGGCCGGCGTTACCGCGCTTTTGCGCGACCGCTTCAATGCCAATGAAATTTTGGTCAGCCTGATGATGGTCTATGTGGCGGTGCAGCTGCTAGGCCTCTTGGTCTACGGCCCGTGGAAAGACCCGCTGGGCTATAACTTCCCGCAAACCAAAAACTTTGACGCGGTAACCCGTATTCCGCGCCTCATGGACGGCTCACGCATGACGATTGGGGTGTTGTTTGCCCTGGCCGGCGTGGGCGCGGTATGGGTGTTTTTGTTCCGCACCCGCGCCGGTTTTGCGCAGCAAGTGGGAGGTCTGGCACCAGCGGCGGCGCGCTATGCCGGCTTTTCGGCACGCCAGGCTTTGTGGACTGCGCTGCTGGTATCGGGCGGCATGGCCGGGCTAGCCGGAGCGCTAGAAGTGGCCGGACCCATAGGGCAGCTGACGCCTTATGTGCCAGCGGGCTATGGTTTTGCCGCCATCATCGTTGCCTATGTGGGGCGGCTGCATCCGGTAGGACTGGTGTTTTCCAGCCTGCTGATGAGCATGTTTTATATCGGCGGCGAGCTGGCGCAATCGCGCCTGGGCCTGCCCAAGTCGCTGACCGGGGTGTTCCAAGGCCTTTTACTTTTCAGCCTGCTGGCTTGTGACACGCTGGTGAACTACCGGTTGGTGCGCCAGACCGCAAGCGCCACTGGAGGGAGCCGCTGATGGAGTCCTACGCACTGCTGATCGCCGCCACGCTGAACGCAGGTACGGTGCTGGCTATCGCCTCGCTGGGCTTGTTGATCAACGAGAAGGCGGGCATTGTCAATCTGGGCGCCGAGGGCATGATGCTGTGCGCTGCAATTGCCGGTTTTGCCACGGTGGTGCATACCGGCAGCGATACCTTGGGGTTTGGCGCGGGCATGCTGGCCGGGGGGCTGATGGCCGCTATTTTTGGCGTGCTGGTCATCTGGCTCAATACCAACCAATACGCCACCGGCTTGGCGCTCAGCCTGTTTGGCGGCGGCTTTTCCGCCTTTGTAGGCGTGGGCTATGTGCAAGCAAAAATCCCGGAGCGGCCCCTGTTTGCCATCCCCAGCTTATCGGATGTTCCTTGGCTCGGTTCGGCGCTGTTCAAGCACCATCCGCTGGTATATCTGACGATTGCTTTTGCCGGGGCCCTGGTCTGGTTTTTATACCGTACCCGCAGCGGCCTGATTTTGCGCAGTGTGGGCGAGAGCCCGGAATCGGCCCATGCCCTGGGCTACCCTGTGCGCTGGATACGGCTGGCCTGCGTGGTCGCCGGGGGCGCGCTGTGCGGCCTGGCTGGGGCCTATATTTCGATTATTTACACCCCACTGTGGGTCGAGGGCATGGTGGCCGGGAAGGGCTGGATCGCCCTGGCGCTGACCACATTTGCCACCTGGCGGCCCGGGCGTGTACTCCTTGGGGCGTATTTGTTCGGCGGCGTCACCATGCTCCAATTTCACTTCCAAGGTATAGGGGTAGAAGTGCCCAGCCAGGTGCTGAGCATGCTGCCCTATGTGGCTACCATCGTGGTGTTGGCGCTTATTTCTCGCAATCCGGCCTGGATTCGGATTAATATGCCAGCTTCGATTGGAAAACCGTTTTACCCCGGTTCCTAAGTATTTTTTTCTCCCTGACCTTACTTTCTACAAAGGAAATGACATGACAGACGTGCAAAAACGTTCACTGCTGAAAATTGCAGCGGTAACCGCCGTGGCAGCGGCCGTGCTAGTGGGCTGTGGCAAAAAGCCAGAAGCAGCCGCACCGGCAGCAGCGCCAGCAGCAGCCAAGGCAGAGCCCCTGAAGATCGCTTTTGCCTATGTCGGCCCCGTGGGCGATGGCGGCTGGACGTTCGCACACGACAACGCCCGTAAAGCCTTGGAGAAAGAATTTGGAGACAAGATCGTCACTTCCTTTGTAGAAAACGTACCCGAATCCGCTGACGCCGAGCGCGTGATCCGTGACATGGCCAGCCAGGGTAATAAATTGATTTTCGGCACCACCTTTGGCTACATGGAAACCATGCTTAAGCTGGCTCCCGAGTTCAAAGACGTCAAGTTTGAACATGCCACCGGCTACAAAACTGCCGACAACATGCGCACCTACGACAGCCGCACTTACGAAGGCGCTTACATGGCCGGCGTGATCGCAGGCAAGATGAGCAAGACCGGCACGCTGGGCGTGGTCGCTTCGGTGCCAATTCCTGAAGTAATCCGCAACATCAACAGCTTCACGCTGGGCGCGCAAAGCAGCAACCCCAAAATCAAGACCAAAGTGGTCTGGGTCAATGAGTGGTTCAACCCACCCAAAGAAACCGAAGCAGCCACCAGCCTGATCAATGGCGGCGCCGACGTGCTGTTCCAAAATACCGATTCCCCCGCGGTGCTTAAAACCGCACAGGACAAAGGCAAGCGCGCCTTTGGTTGGGATTCGGACATGACAGCCTACGGCCCCAAAGCCCACTTGGCATCGAGCGTCATCAACTGGACGCCTTACTACATCAAAGCCACCAAGGACGCCCTGGAAGGCACCTGGACTACCGGCGGCGTATGGTGGGGCGTGAAGGAAGGCGCGATTGACATTGTTTCTATCGCCGAAGACGTGCCCGCAGAAACCAAGGCTAAAGTCGATGAAGTCAAAGCAGGCCTCAAAGCAGGCACTTTCAGCATCTGGAAGGGGCCGCTGGTGGACAACACCGGTAAGACCCTCCTGAAAGAAGGCGAAGTCGCTGACGACAAATTCTTGAGCGGCGTGATGTTCTACGTCAAAGGCGTGGAAGGCAAAGTGCCAGGCAAGTGATCTGCTAGTAGCACTGTAAAAAGGCCGCTGCAAAGCGGCCTTTTTTGTGCCTAGGTCAGTGGTTTGCGCGCCGCCAGGGTTTTGTTCAGTTAGCGCGCTTGGCGTAAACCCCGAGGCATAAGCCCCGGTTTGGGCCTTATGCTCCGGTTCCCATCGCTAGGTTCTTAGGAAAGTACCATGACATTGAATACTCGTACCCTCGCCCCGCTACTTGCTATCGCTACCACGCTGCTGCTAACGTCCGCCCAGTCTGCACTAGCGCAGGCCTGGCCCGGCAAGCAAGCCATCAAACTGGTGGCCGTATTTCCACCGGGCGGATCGGTCGACCAAGTCGCCAGACTGCTGGAACAGCCGCTGTCCCATCAGCTAGGCCAAAGCATCATCGTCGAAAACAAGGGTGGTGCCTCAGGAGCCATCGGGACCGCTGCCGTTGCGGCAGCAGCACCGGACGGCTACACCTTTGCCGTGGTGTTTGATACGCACGGAGTCAACCCCAGCCTGATGCCCAATATGGCCTTTGATTCGCGCAAAGACTTGACGCCGGTGATACTCATCGGTACTGCGCCTATGGTGCTGGCAACCAACGCCGGATCTGAATTCAAGACCTTCGCCGATGTAGTGGCCGCCGCAAAAACCAAGAAAGGCGTCAGCTATGGCACCATCGGTTCGGGCAGCCTAGGACATCTGGCGATGGAACTGCTGGGCAAGGGTTCCGGCCTGGATTTCCAACACATCCCCTATAAGGGCGGCGGCCCCTTGATGAATGACGCCGTGGCCGGTCATGTCCCGTTGGCGATCGGCTCGGTATTTCTAGTCAAGCCCCATGTGGACAGCAAACGCATGCGTCCGCTGGTGGTGACAACCTCCAAGCGCTCGCCCGACTTGCCCGATGTGCCTACGCTTGCCGAAAGTGGCTATGCCGGATTTGATGCGCCCGCCTGGTGGGCCGTCCTGGCACCAGCGAAGACACCGCCAGAAATCATCAAGCGCATGAACGAAGAGATTAACAAAGTGATGCGTTTGCCCGATACCGCCAAGCGGATGGACGCGCAGGGAATTGACGTGATGGGTGGCACACCCGAAGCGGCACGCGTATTTATTGAGCGTCAGATGACTATTTGGGCCAAGGTGGTGAAGGACAACAATATCCAAGCCGATTGAGTACAAGGGCCGGCTGCGCGGGCCCGTGGCTGCTGGCTATGCCTCGGGGCTGATCTGCAGCGCCACCAAGATGCGCGCGACCATGTTGTAGGTGGCGATCGCACTGGTGATCTCAACGATCTGTGTCGGGTCAAAATGGGTACGCATAGCCGCGAACAGGCCATCGCTGACTTTCACGTCCAATGTCATCTGCGCGGCGTATTGGATGATAATTTTTTCCACTTCACCCAAGACCTGGCCGGTCGGCACCGCGCGTGGATCGGTATCTACAAACTGGCACAGCGCATCTAGTTCGGCCTGGCTTCCGCCTGCGACCAAAAAATCCGGGGAGTGGTGGTGGTATTCATAATCTGCGCCGGTCAACAGCGCCACCGTGCAAATTCCCAGTTCGCGTAGCTTGCGGCTGGTGGGCAAACCGGTACGCACCGCCTTGAGGTACACGTTCCATCCGCGGGCGACCGGTTCGCTCCAAAGCAAGGCCTTGTCCAGGTTAATCAATGTGCCGCCACGGCGCTCAAGAATCGCTTGAACCAAGTCGCTAGGTTGTGGCTTTTGTTCGGGTGTCCAATCGGGTATGCGCATAGGATTTTTTTTCATGGAATGGGATATTTTGGCCTCTCTCAAACGCCTAGTTATTGAGCCTGTCCGATGCAGATTTGAGATGGCCCTTGGCCTGTACCAATGCCCCCGCTTTACCTAGACCGAATGCAGGCATATTGGCATACACATTCTCGTAAGTACCAGGGCCGGCCTGATAGGTTTCGTGCCAAATACCCACCGTGCCGTCGGTACCAATCGCTTGGTTAAAGGCTTGCCACGCCGGTAGATGCGCAGCATCCTTGCTTTTTGCATAGTCCATCAATTGGTCCATAGAGCGCCAATATTGAACCAAGATGATGGTGCGCGAGAACCACATCTCGTGGTGCATCAGCCCTAACTCGGGTTTGCTGTACAACTCCTTGAGCATTTTTGGCATAGCGCCAAAGACGGGCAAGAACTTGTGCAGCAACCAAGGCTTGTTGATACGCATGCCTATGAGAAAAACTACAAAGTCACCTTCCATTCTTGCTGTCATGCGGTCTTTGTAAATCATCAATATCTCCACGAGAAGTAGAAAATGCTGGTATCGGCTCTTGGTAGGAGCTCGCTGACCAACCGTAGCCAATTATGTCCGGCGCATTGCATGTGCATTTTGGGTACTTAAAACTAACGTTTTCCTGATTACACCACCGGTCCCAATGCCAGCCAGCGCGAGTAGGCCAGGCCTTGGCGTTCTACTGGCAACTGTTGCTTGGCCCGCAGGTAATGGTGGGTATAAACGTCCAAGTAAGCCGTCAATATTTCTGCGGCGCGGCCCTCGCCCACCAATTCCAGGCACAAGGCCGCCACTTCGCTGGTGCAAACATGGTCGTCACGCCGAGCGCGGCGCAACTGGTAGCGCGACAGCTGCGAGGGCTCTAAGCTGAGCACGGGAAAACCCTCCAAATAAGGGCTTTTGCGAAACATCTTGCGTGCCTCGGCCCAGGTGCCGTCCAACAAGATGAACAAAGGACGCTTGTCGCTGGACAAGGGCTCCCTGGCCACCGCTTGTATCACGCGCTCAGGTGCGGCGTATTCGCTGGGAAAAACCACATAGGGCTGCCATGTCGGATCAGCCAGCAGGCGCAGTAAAGCGGGATCCGTTTCAGTGCGCGCCCAGCCAAAAGCAAACGTATCGGCCACCACATCAGCCACCAACCACCCGGTATTACTGGGCTTGAGGGCTTCAATATCGCCCATGAGCAGACACATACCCACCCACGTCGGCAAGCTCGGGCGCAAATCGCACATGCAGTGACTAGGTACCAGGCGGCAACCAGGGCAGCGCGCGCCCTTGATGCCACCGCGCGCAAGAAAGGGTTTAGAGCTCTGGGCCAGGCGCTCGGCGCGCAAGCGCGCAACGCCATGGGGTGGGCTTGCAAGCAAAGTCATGGGTACCAAGGGTACACCCAGAGATAGGCGCCGCGCGCCCTCGGGTCGGTGCGGGATATTCCCGCAATGCTTGGGGCTGATAAAAAAATGGGGTTTTAAATATTAAGTTGATAATTCTTTTTAATATAGCTATCATTATTAATATCTTATTTATTCCACCATTTAATTAACTCTTTGGAGCTGGAAATGACGCAGTTGAAGAATAATGCGTCCGCCTATGCACCGGCAATGCCGTCCTATTTTCATGGCGGGCGCATTATTTTTCGCGTCACCGATTAAAAGACTTAAATACCCCGGATTATTCAAGTAATAATTTTTGGTTATCATTCGCACGCGTTTTTATATTCTGTCCTTTTAAAATTAACTCGTTGGAGCCGAAAATGATGAAGTTGAAGAATAATGCGTCCGCTTATGCACCCGTATGCTGCGGCGACATGCTGAGTAATTCCAATTCGCGGCGCGAATTTATGCGCCTGGCAGGCGGTGCGGTATTGTTCAGTTCTGTAGGCCTGCTGTCTAGCGGCGTTCAGGCCGCCTCGGGTAATTACGAAGCGATGGTCCTCTCCTGTATTGATCCCAGGTTTCAAGACTTGGTGAATAAAAAGCAAGCCAGCGATGGCCTGAGCGGCAAATACAGTGCATTTACGATTGCCGGCGCCTCCATTGGCGTGGTCGCTCCTGCGTTTAAAGAGTGGAGCAAAACATTCTGGGACAACTTAGGTGCTTCTATACAGCTGCACAATATTAAGAAAGTGATTGTGGTCAACCACCGCGATTGTGGCGCCGCAAAAATTGCTTATGGCGAAGCCAAAGTAGCCAACCCCGCCGTGGAAAAAGAAACCCACAAAGAAGCTTTGCTGGAATTTCGCCGCCAATTGAACGAAAAGTTCCCAGCGCTGGGCACACAATTGGGCCTGATGGCGCTAGACGGGTCGTTAGAGACTTTTGCTTAAGCCTTACTTGGCTTGCACTGAAAAAGCCCCCGAGAGGGGGTTTTTTCGTTTGCATGGCAACGGCTTATCGTTGGATAGGGACTTCGACTTTTAGCCTAGGGCCCACATTGATTGTGCTCTAAGAGGATGGGGAAACATGCGCTTTATTTCGACTAGCCTAGTTGGGCTCGCTGCTTGTATCCATTGCGCTGTCGCCCAGGTCATCCCGGTTAGCTATGGCGCCCAAGATTCGCCGTCCAATCCAGAGGCGACGCGCTCTAAGACCGGCGTCCATGACCTGTCCCTGTCCTGCCTGTACAGCTTGACGCTAGGGTACCAGGGGCTATCGTCCCGATCGAGCATCCAGCGCCAGTCCGGCGCGTAGGGGAGCAGTATCCAAGTCGGTTTACCCAGCGCGCCAGCCAGATGCGCCACACTGGTGTCGACTGAAATCACTAGGTCCACCAGATCGCATAAGGCTGCGGTATCGGAAAAGTCTTGGATTTCGGCACCGACAAAGCGAACGGAACTGGCTTGCAAGGCTTCCTGGTCTGAAGGTCGCAGTTCTTTTTGCAAACAGATGTATTCGAAGCGAGGCGGCAAATGCGGAAGTAAGGCATGCAAGCTCACGCTGCGTTGCGTGTCGTTTCTGTCCAGGGCATTGCCACTCCAGACTAAGCCGATGCGCGGCTTGCTTGGCGACCCCAAGCGGCGTTCCCAATGGTCTCGCTTGGAAGTGGAACTGGCTAGGTAGGGCGTGTGTCCGGCTAGGGTTTCAAGGCGGGCTTGAAACGCAAGCGGCAGGCTGAGCAAGGGGCAGTGGTAATCAAAATGCGGTAGATCCGCCCCCTTTTCAAACAATCGAATATCGCCTTGCAAGGTTTCAAATAGTGCCATCAAAGGCTGCGGTACTTCCAGTAGCACTTGTGCACCCAGAGCGCGCACGTCGCAGGCATAACGGCAAAAATGGATACTGTCGCCCAAGCCCTGTTCGGCATGCAAAAGCACTGTTTTCCCGGCGAGCGAGGCCTCGCCCAACCACAGCGGCTCCACAAACGCGCGTTTGCGCGAGCTAAAGCTGTCCCGCCGCCAACGCCATTCATAGAGCTTCCAACCCTGCGCAAAATCACCGCACAGCAGTAATTCAATGGCCTTGTTCCAATGCGCATCCGCATATTCGGGTCTGCTAGCAATTGCCGCGTCGTAGCTTGCTATGGCCTCGGCACTGCGCTGCAGCTCTTGGAAAGCTAGGCCCCGGTTATTGAAGGCATGGGCTGGGTCGGCCTGCAGGGCGATCGCCGTGTCGTAACTTGCAACGGCCGCTTCAAAACGTCCTAGTGCGCGCAAGGCATTGCCCAGGTTGTAATGCGCCTGCCCGTACCCAGGCTGCTCAGCTATGGCAGCGGCATAGCTTTGCATCGCTTCGTCCCAGCGCAATTGGTCCTGCAAGACCACGCCCCGGTTATTCCAAGCCTGCGCGTCCTCGGGCTGGAGTTCAATAGCCTTATCGAAGTCTGCCAAGGCTTCATCCAGGCGCCCCGTGGCATGCAAAGCAAGCCCTCGGTTATGCAA
>Ga0214919_10006924_pt1 | contig 15420 bp, 18 predicted proteins | sample LL1503_MetaG_FD_177994 | JGI IMG/M metagenome (GOLD analysis project Ga0214919, IMG submission 177994) | Freshwater microbial communities from Lake Lanier, Atlanta, Georgia, United States - LL-1503 | ecosystem: Environmental > Aquatic > Freshwater > Lake | place: USA: Georgia | collected... | reverse complement strand
CTCAAACTCACATTGGAGCTCCGTGTAGCCCTCAGGCATAGTGCGGTTCACTGATACAACATCTCTCGCCCAGGTACCACAGAGTTCCTCATTGTGCCGTCTGTAATCCCCACCACCTGCGCCATTCCCCTCGCATGTCAAGAGGGGGAGGGGGTGGAAGTCGCTCTTTAGAGCCTCCTTATCAACGTATTGCTTCTTCGTGTGATTCACGATGTAGCGATAACATGACGTTATGCGGCTCTTCGGCGTCTGCATCTTTGAGGTCTCAGAATACTCATCCCCACTAGCCATCGAATACAGATTTACATCGGACTCAGGTTCCTTATCGGCGTAGTCACCAGCCCAGACAACACGGGACTTGTAGAAGGGGCCGTCCTCACTGATCTGATACTCAAACGCAGATACAAACTCATTGCCGATGTAGGAATGCTCTGTCAGCTTCAGACCATTCCCATACATGTGCGCGTCGAGCCAGAGGCGAATGAACTCTTTGACATCCTTAACCCCTAGAATCATCGGAATATAATACTGACCCATTGTAGTGTGCTATCCATAGCAGGCTACAGCAGGTCAATTTTTACTTTTAGATCTAGTCTAGATACAATACGCGTTGTATACCAGTTTCGGTATAAATGCATCTCGCTGCTGTTCATTCAATCCTTCTACATAGTTCAAGAAATGATCATAATTTTCTTGATCCCCGCAGGTAAAGAACAAGAGATAGCGTAACAGAGCAATCGCGAGTTTTCTATCCTGTGTAGAGAAATATATCGCAAATATTCTGGCATAATCGTGTTTGAATTTTGTAGCGTAGCCTTTAGCTCTTAGATCATTTTCAAAATTCTCCATTCTATTCGCTTGTACTACTGATACCAAACTACTAAAATCCCCTGCATTCATTGACGCCGCGACTTGTTTCAATATAGATGGCTTCTTTATAGGAACCTTTATCATTGTTAACAATAGGTCCTTGAGTTCATCTGGATTAACCGATGGAAACACATCAAATCGAATAATATCGTAAATATATTCGCTGCTGATAGCGTTTAGATTATCAACGGAGTATTTAGACGAATTATAACGAAACATGCTTTTAGTCTTATTGTTTCTACCTTTTACGCGGTTATTCAATTTTTTCACCGTTCTAAGGTTTCTATTTTTTCTATTTCTCAGGCTGTTACGGGTATACGATTGCACTAGAGTATTATTGCCTCCTGCTTGTAAAAATTGTGGGGCTGTAACAAATGTAACTGCCGCGAGTAAGCCAACGAACCCAAGGCTTACAAGAAGGTTTTGTACTGGAATACTATGGTCAAGAAGAGGAACAGAAGGGTCTCTACATATAGTTGTATCCGTGATAAAAGGAGGGACATTATTAAAGGTAGTAAGTACATTCATAGCATTTCCTTCTGGTCTGTTATTAGTATTAAACCACGTAAATGCGCCCCAATACGCATTAACACCGGGGACGGTTACAATAGGGCGTTCAAATGCTAAGGTATCCTCTAAAAACGACATATCAGTCTGATCATCAATACCTAAGACATATCGCGGTATTTCGTGTCTGTAGTCTAAGAGATTGTTATTTTTGAAATATCCCATTAAATGTGTTAAATCGCGCCCTTCATTTGATTCATTCGCATATTCAGTCTGATCTATTGTAGAAACACCAAGTGGATTGCCGTTAAATTTCATAAGACTCTTTCCAAAATCAATTATTCTCCAACTTTTGGTAGTACCCTCCTCTATATACATAGCGTTGCCTCCGTGAAAGTCGCAGTGATTAAACTCGTACATTGCCCAAAGATTCTGTAATTTCCGTGCTAGTTTTACAAATTCCACTGTTATTTCGGGTTCGCTTAATGCCTTACCTTGGACGAAGAATTTAACTGTATTCGTTAATTTTTCTTGGATATATGCCGTATAAACACCATTTAAATTCCCGCTCTGAATATCCATTATAAAAATACCGTACATCTTTGGCGCATAGGCGCAGTCAAAATGATTACGCTCTTTTGTAGATTCATAGACTATATGTTGAATAAGCCCTTCTATTACATTCTTTTCTTTGCTCTGCGCACCAGGTATATCTGGTTGAAGTTTTAAAACATATTCTTGATTGCCTTTCTTAATTTTAAATAATGTCCCATATACGCTTGGATCGCCAATTCTATCAACGATTGTATACGTATTCCTTTCAAACGTAAAAGTACTGCCTATATATGTGTGTAGTAAAGGAAACCATGCTACTATAGGAAGTCGTAATGTAGTTCTCTTTAATAGACGTACAATTTGATCTATATTACCCCGAGCATTCGTAAATCTAAAGTGTGTACCAATAAGTGATGTAATATTAACTTCTGTCAATGCTGGAAGGGGTGTATCCGTTGTCGCCGCTACAGCCATATCTATCCTATATTCTATAAGATTTTCTTATCGCAGGGTGCCAAATTGATTACCGCTGGGTTCTTAAATTAAGAACCCCTAAGGGTGCCACTTAGTGACAAAAAATGACACTTAATAGGTCAGACTCGCGTAGCGAGTCTTGACATTAAGAGTTCTTAACTTTGGCACTATGCGGTATAATCCCTTCCGCGACTGCTTTCTGTCGAATAATAAGTTGCTCACGGAACCGCTTGGTGTATTCTATAATTTCTGCGCGGCGTATATGATCAGGCAGTGTCCTCCTACACTCAGGGGTCTCCAGATATACTAGAGTATCCTTGAGAATTTTATACATCCTGTCAATGGGGTCTGTGATAGTAATACGCAGCATCATATCTTTTTCTATATGATACTGTGTAATACTAAGGGAGTATAGCAGGGGCCTGCTCAATTTTTGTTGAATTGCTAGCATTTCCGAGAACGCTTGTTTAGACGCTTTTTATTTACACGACGTGTGCGTGAACGCCGTCTGGTTCCACCCTTTTCTTTACTTATATTTTTGTTGTGAGCTTCTTGCCTTAATCTTTCTCTCTCTTCGGGACTAGTAGATTGGTATGCAGGCGTTCCTGGCTTATACCTGTTACGATGTGCCTGTTCATGCTTGCCTATATTGAAGATTTGTACTCCTGTTCCTTCGGGACCAAAAACAGGTCCGGGAGGGTTTACATGCATGGCGCCCCTTTGAGTCTGAACCTGCTTAAACATTGCTATACTTTACTCTAGATAAAAATTGAATAGTATGATTCATGCTATATACATCACACTATTCAATGGCAGCCCAGGACGCAATTCGACGGATACAGATGGCAACCTCTGAACTGGCATCTGCCCAACGAGATCTCGGGAATGCCTACTTCAGAGGGGAGGGTGTTCCACTCCAAGTCGGCACGGCCATTCGGTGGTGGCGATGCGCGGCAGATGACCATGACATCTATGCCCAATACGAACTGGGTCTCTGTTATCAGCACGGTACGGGTGTAAAGAAGGATCTGGGCAAGGCGGCATACTGGTTCCGAAAGGCTGCCGAGGCTGGTCACACCTCTTCTCAGTTTGAACTCGCGAGGGCATACGATCAGGGAAATGGTGTTCCTCGGAATCTGAAGGAGGCAGTGCGATTCTACAAGAGGGCGGCGGTTGGTGGGAATTCGGGCGCCCAGAAGATTATGGGGATGCTTTACAAGTATGGAGATGGCGTTCCACGCAACGAGGTAGAGGCGAACAAGTGGTTCAGACGCGCAAGAGCAAATTTGGCAAATACGACGTTGAATGTGGTTAGCTGGGTCTAATAACCGCTAAAGACAAGACCGTCTATAAGTTCTATTTTTTCTATTCTTGCGTTTCTTCGTTTTTTTAGAACGCTTGCCACCGTATGCTAACCCCAGTTTTGGTGATTTATTAACTTGGGCTCCATTAACTCTATTATTAACTTTATTAGATCCAGTAGTATACTTTGCCAGATTGGATCCCTTACTGGAGTATGCTTTGGCAATTCTAGCACTGGGGGTATGGTTTATATATTTCTCTAATACTGGTCTAGTATCTAAGACGTGGCGTGTAATATATCCGTGAGGGCAATGTGTATCCAAATATTCATATATTTTTTCTTCATTAAACTGGAGCCTTGAAAGTTCAGTATTCGTCTTGTCTACATCGACTTTAACCTTGTCTAGGAGCTCGCGAAGCATAGAGAGCGATGTAGTCTTAAATTCTTGGGGTAATAGAGTATATGCTTTATCATTAAAGAAATGCGTATATTTTTCAACTCTACTCATATAGGATTCAATCTCGTTCAGTAAATACATAAATTCAAGATCGCGTAAAAAATTCGGTAGAAAGGCGAATATAGAACAGATTTCAGGATCTCTAGTTTCGCATAAATATTTTATAAAAAATATAAGTTCATAGCTAGTATATCCACCTATGGGGATTTCAGATGAATCGAGCGACATAAATGCCTCGCCGAGTTCTGGAAATAGAATGAATTTTGATTCTGTATTTGCCATAGCCTCTAAGAATTCATACATAAATAGCGATCCAAATCTATAATATTCTTGTTGAAAATCGGTATCTAGAGTATTTGTAGTCTTAATAACTGTTAATTCTTGATATAGTTTAATAAAGTCATCTGTTTTGTTACCCCCACCCTGTTGCGAGGGTTCTTTATGACTAACTATATATATTCCTACAAGTATGCTCAATAGGGACAGACCGAGGTTTGCCATTATCCTCCCATACCCTACATACTCAACTCTAGTATAGCCTGCTTCTCGAGCTGACTCTTCCGTATTTACATATTCTAATTCCATATTTAAAAACTGGTTAAATATGGATGTTTCTTGTTCATTTAGTACATTTTGTGTTAGTGTAAGGTCGGGTTGACCAATGCCTATAGTTGTTCGAACCCTGTATTCGATATTAGGATAGACGTTTTCGTAATATATATTTAATGTATTGGTATAGAGTATATAGTTTTCATGAATTGTGTCTATATTTAGACCTCGCGGCAGTCCGTGTGTATTACATATTTGTCCGTGTATATTACTAGTAAGAGTATCCGTAAACGTAGGGTGTAGTATACTATCAAACTGTGTATATCCTGGCCAATTTGCCCTACTACCGAATTTTAATATTTTTAAGAGATTAATTGTGTCAAATCCTGGTTCATTGTATGTAAGTAGTAATTGAATATATGCTTTTAAATAAACAGGGTCACTATTTATCAATTCAATTTCTTTCCATGAATTCCCTATATCTTCACTCTGTATATTTCGCAGTTTATTCACGGCTTCTCTTGATCGCAGTCCACCATATTGTGTTCCTTGTTTTGGTGGAAGGTATATCGTAACATGTTTATTTGGTTGTTGATGTACACAAGGGATGCCGTGTAAAATCGCAAAGGCAATTGCGAGTTGATCAATGCTCCAAAAAACACATGGTGTATAAAAACCTCCATAAGAAGATGTTCTATCATTATTTATACGATAGTTAATACGTTGAATGCAGCTTAATACTTGAAGTTGATCTCCACATCGTTTTTTAAGAAACTGTGCACCAAGTTGCATACATTTAGTATCATCAGGATATGTAACTCCAGGATATTTGCCATCCTTGCTACCCACGCCTCCATCTCCATCTAAATCTTCTCCATTTTGAAATAATATACAAAAATTTTTATCAAACTTTCCATTCATATTTAATCCTTTTGAAAGTGTATCATACTTCTTTTTACAGGCTGCAATTGTATTTGCCTTTATAGTTTCTCTTTTAAATCTTTCACTCCACCCTGATTGACCATATTGTATTCTTTGGTCATCAATCGAACCAGTAATTATAATACTACCCATTCCTGAAAATAATTCTTCATTTATATAAAATCGTTCATTATCTCCAATTTCATTTATATCGATTTTTCCTATACCAGTACCATAACTAGAAGTTTTAGGAGCAGGGTCTGCATAATACTCTTTATTCTTACATATTACGAAATTATTTGTAAGTTCTATTTTTGCATGTGGATATGTAGAATCGTAACTAAGTGATTTATCTGTATCTATGATAAGAGGTATTTTATCATCTTGCCGATAACTCTCTAATATTGTTGATAGTTTCTTATAAAAAACATCTCTTTCAGTACCTATATCCTTTTCTGGATATACTAAACGTATGCCTTCATTCTTTGTCTGTATACGTGCTTGTTCTAACCCGAATGCTTCAGGTGTATGATATCCTCTATCACATCCATTAAAGAAATATGAATATGTAGGATCTAATTCCATCGCCCTTCGATATGTATTAAGTTTACAGGAGTGTAAATAATCAAATTCATTCGTATGACGTTTTTTAACAATTCTATCGGTTGAAAAAGATTTAAAATCATGTTTTAGTTCTAACAGGGCGAGTTTTTTATGATTTGCGTATTCATCATCAGTGAAATTCCGTGATGTTATCATACTACTTATATATCTATTATAAAAATTGATATATCGAACACACTATAGTAGCGCAATGCCAAATGTAGAAATCACAGACAATTCTTCAGATTCTAATGCCTACTATTATTTAGCCATGGCATACAAGAATGGCACACCCGAAATTCCCTGTAATTATCGAGAATCCGAGCGACTCCTCCGTCTGGCTGCTGACAAGAAACACATGGGTGCCCTGATGGAGTTGGCTCGGGAATATCTATATGGCATGAATGTCGTCCAGGATTCGTGCGAGGCTGCGAGGCTCTACTACGAGGCGGCATGCTCGGGCAATACAGACGCCCAATTCGAACTCGGTACAATGTACATGATAGGAAACGGTGTCCCGAAGAGTTTGGACGATATGGTCTTTTGGTGGCGAAAGGCCGCTCTATTGAGTAATACGATGGCCCACTCGGCCCTCTTGCGCTACTACACGGGTCTGAGGGATAGCCCCACTCTTCTTGCGTTGGCCCACCTGTATTACGGGAACATCAGTACACGACACTTTGCGATTCCGACGTTGCGCTCTGCCGCCACACTGGGCAATATCGCAGCCCAGTACGAACTGGGAGTCTTACTCTTCGACAAAAAAGAGTTTGAGGAGGGCATGGAGTGGCTCCGTCGAACAGCCCATGTAGGCTATAAGGATTCCAAGAAGGTCTTAGAGTTGGTCTATGACAGACTAAGTGACGCAGAGTCGGACACTTCGTTCGATGGCTCGCCCTAACTCGTGACCCATATTCAGAGTGCCAAGGATACTATTCGTCAGGTTCACAATGTCGTTGGGATCTGTTAGGGTGCGATACTCTTGAAGGAAGAGACAGTACGATATTAGTTCCATATACTTGAAGTGTCGAGGAACCCAGTGTGGGGGCATGGTTTGCTCGAGAACTTGACTGACTCGCGCAATGGCAATGTAGTCGGATTTTTTATGAAGACTGTTGATATAATCAAGGGTCTTCATCATTTGTCCCTTTCTGATAAAGTTCCGCTTGAATGCCTTTATCCGAGATGCGATAGTATTATGGGCAATCAGAAGGTTGCGTTCTGACGATGTAAAGAAGGGCGACTTGGACATTTTGTTAAGCCAGAGGTTCATTCTATATCTAGGCGGTAGCTGTAGAATGGCGTGCCATGCCGTCAATTTTTAAAAAAAAGTGGGGCAAAAATTGAGCGGCGGGCCGACCGTGTAGGTAGTGTGGTCGGCGTGAACCAACAAGAGACCCTATTGGCCCAGTGGATAAGGCATCCGCCTTCTAAGCGGAAGATCGTGGGTTCGACCCCCACATAGGGTATAGCCCACATAGGGTATCAGCTCGGAAGAGCGTATAACTTCCTTAGCTCAGTAGGTAGAGCACCGGCCTTTTAAGCCGGTAGTCGCGGGTTCAACCCCCGCAGGGAGTATTTTTTCTGTTCTATTCGCCTTAAAAATTGAGCAGTCCCATGTGTATGTCGAATGGCATACAAATGAGACTATCTTTCCCATGGTGCTCACGCCGGTGTGTAAGCGTTCCTAGTAGCGAGCAGCCAGAACAACTACCAGAGGTACAACTGCCAGAGGTACAACTGCCAGAGGTACAACTGCCAGAGGTACAACTGCCAAAGGTACAACCGCCAACAGCAGAAAAGGTATCTCTTCCATTTGACGGGTTAACCACGCAAGCGATGTTGACAAAGGCGGTCGGTGGTGGGAATGCGATGTATCTACAGTTAGACTATCCACCACGGGACTATACGATAGTACCATTGCCGCTCGAAGGGCCATTGCCGCTCGAAGGGCCATTGCCGCTCAAAGAGCCAAAGCCTCTATCCCCTCGAGATATCTACAAGAGCGAATTATGGCCATCTCCTCGCCCAGTAAATTTCGTGAAGTATTTGAAAGTGTTCTCCTATACAGGGCGTCTGACACACAAGAAAGCCCTTGAACTTCTTGCAGCCGATGCGAAGGTCACAGTGGCAGAACTACTTGTAATGAACCCTATAACATATTTAGAGAAGGTACGAAGGTTTTCCCAGAAAGAGATTGAGGCCTTCCATCCGCTCTATAGCCGCCGCTATAAACTCTACGAATATTTAACTTGGAAGTTGAAAAATTGAGCAATACTGTCAGGTAAAAGCCAGTACCGCTATTCCTCTAGAATGTCATACTACATTTTGAGAACCAATGAGTTTTCAGAAACAAGCACGGTCATGTCTCGCAGGCTCTATTTGTTAAAGAAGCGCGATGTCCCTCTGAAAGAGCAGAAGCATATTCTTACTCTGAAGTGCTCCTCGATTCAGAGAGTATCTGGCATTTCGAAACTTGTGAGTTATCTGACAATGTACACGGCAGATCAGACTCATGTGATTCAGCCATATATCCTTCAGCGTGTAAAATGGAATGAGGCCATTGAACTCTTCGGATTTGACTACAGCTCTGATACGAGTGAATCCGATAGCGAATCGTCGCAGTCTATCTGAAACTTGTTATATTATTTTCTAATATGTGTTGTGTATTGTCTAAAAATAAAATTGAAGGCCACCCAGGGCATGAAACCAGTATCCTAGAATGCCCAAGATTTGTGCGAATGGTCCTGACTGTAAGTTTCTGAAGGCTCCCAAGGGCTGCAAGTTTGTTCATCCTCCAATGGACAAGGAGACCCTGGCACCCAAGATCTATGCTGAGATTATCTCGGCACTGAACCAGGCACACTGTACCGCCAAGTGTCATGAGAAGAATATCGGAGGGCGAATCACTGGAATGATGCTTGACCACTACTCGTATCAAGAGTTGGCAGCCTTGATGACAACTCCAGATGAATTCGCAGAGAGTATCTATATGGCACTGAATGTCCTTGAAGATTATGACCGTGCCATGTACGTCCCCGTTATCCAATAGTGACAACTGGGTAAAAATTGAGTGCCGGCGAGCCCCGTACGAAAAGTATACTTGAGATGGTCTATACTCGTAGTTCGAATGAGCGTTATACTGCCGCACGCACGCTTGCTTCAATGAAGGCATCGTTCCTCGCATCACTGAAGGCTGATGGACCCACGGAGACCCAGTTCTGGTCCAATTGGACGGCATGGTACCACACGTTTGTCAGTGAGGTTCAGGACGAGGGTAGCACTTCTACGAAGAATCGGTTTGCCGAGGCAGAGCGTCGCTGGGTAACGTTCTGTGCCAAGAAACTCCGTTGCGAGGAGAAGTACGTTGAGTCTTGGCTGAAGAACAGCGACGTCCAGATGCGCGTGAAGGTCGCTGGGTTCTAAATGAAGTACCGCAGGATGGCTATGTATTTTTTACCTCATAAAAATTGAACCCATTACGTAGACTATTTACGTACCTGGAGAATGTCAGTACGAACCTTTTCAACGCTTCAGGTTCTCATGCCGACTATTCTTGCCCACCTCGAGATGATTTATCCCGGATACTTCACAGATGCTACCTACAGTATCCATGAACGTGGGAATGGTCTAGTCGGCCTGAATCTCCATTCTGACAAATACCCCTCCACTCTGTTCTGGATTGACGAGCGATTCGATGTCCAGCCATCATTTGGAAAGTATACGGAAGTACGCTATCAATTTGACTCGAAGTTGAAGAAGAAGCTCTCTGACCTGTTGAAACGCTCGATCTAACTCCAATAAAATTTGAATACCACACAACTACTCTTTTTTAGTACCCCATGGCGAACCTTGAATCCCTTCGTCTATTGCTCCCACGGCTCTCTAAGAAATTTGCCATACAAGAGACACTGGAAAGTATTCTTTCGGGTGGGACAGCGACATTTGAAGAACTCTTCGTCCTGCTATTCCAAACCCGGTCAATTCGTACTGGCCTAGGCCAGAGAGATGCTACCATCGCCCTTTGGAGGGCGCTCATTCTAGATTCAAGGACAAAGGCAATTGGTTTGAACCTCCTTGACCTTGTACCGGTATACGGACGCTGGAAGGACCTCATACAAATTGCCCACGAGTGCCCTGACGCAATGCGGCGGGCTCTTGATATTATTGAGGCGCAGATTCACAAGGATGAACTTGCCATGTGTGACGGAACTGGTTCCATATCGTTGTTAGCAAAGTGGATGCCTCGTGAAGGGCATCCTTTGGCAGTTGAATGTGCTTGTAGACTCTTTCCAGGGACAATGTTTCTTTCAACTCGTATGAAAGTCTATCGGAAATGTATTGCGAATCTTAATAAGGCCTTGGATACGGTTGAAATTAAGATGTGCTCTGGGGATTGGGATAGCATCGTACCGGCGAACGTTCCTGCCTTGGCCTTGAAGAAGTATCACAATGCCTTCTTGAAGCACGCGGGGTCTCATGAAAAATTCGCAGAGTATTTCTCGAAGCATGGTGATGATCCCTATGAACTCGTTAGAGAGAGGGTTAGGGACGCATCTCAGGTCTAAAGATTTAGTATGAGATATACTCTGGGGGTAGGTAGGGTCGCAGGGGCTGGTAGGGTCGCAGGGGCTGGTAGGGTCGCAGGGGCTGGTGGGGTCGCAGGTCGCAGATATAATACTTAGGGATGCTAGTTTCTTACGGGGTAGCCCGTCTAGAATATTCTAGAACCCTTATGATACTAAGGGAATTGGATCCAGATATTTTAGGATCCATACAGCACAATACTATAGAAGGATCCAGTTATTATAGGATCCTTACAGCAGACACTAGAACATTTTTAGTATGTGGATATCCAGTATCCATATACTACAAATGCTTAACCACAAGCAAGGGTCAAAATTTGACCAGTATTTCTATATAAGACTAGTACAATGAATGCCATCTCACTCTTCTCAGGATGTGGCGGCGACACTCTGGGAATGAAGCGTGCCGGTTTTAACGTCATGGCGTATTCCGAGTTCAAGGCTCCAGCCATTGAAAGCCATGACGCCAACTACCCAGACTCCAAACTGCTCAAGGACACAAAGAACAAGTTCACGGACATAACAAAGATTGAAGACGAGCAATTTGCTCCTTACAAGGGCCGTACCAATCTCGTCTTCGCAGGGTTTCCCTGCCAGGGATTCTCAAAGGCCGGCAAGAAAAACGCGGCCGATCCTCGCAATCAGATGTTCCGTCATTTCGTCCGTGCTGTCAAGCTAACAGAGCCTCAGTACTTCATCGGCGAGAATGTTACCGGCCTGACATCCATGAAGAGTGGTCCGAATGAGGGCGACCCTCTCGTGTTGGATATCATCCGTGGGGCATTCGCCGAGATTAACTACTCGTTTACCCATAAGATTCTGGAGGCATGTAATTTCGGAGCAGCCCAGAAGCGGAAGCGCTGCCTTCTTGTTGGCTGGAAGACAGGTAGCCCATTCAACGAGGGAGCCTTCTGGAAGGCCGTGGAAGCCTTCGGTCAAACGCGTGTTCCAAATACCCCCACCCTCCGTTCCTTTGTCCAGTCCACACTCGAGGGTGCCATGCGACTTCCTCAGGCAGCCATTCCTGAGGACTTCGATACGTACGCTCTTCCAATCGCGGAAGACGCTGAGCCCACAGGGACTCCTCATCCGTATCTTGTTCTGAAGGCAAATGCCTCTCTGCTGTCATGTAGCAAGCGTGTAAGCCCAGTTCACAGCGAGATCATTGATTTGGATGCTCCATCCAAGACAATCATCTGTACGTACGACCACCAACCGAGGCTCTATGTGGGCTATAGGAAGCCATCGGGTGCCGCATATGCGCGGGTCCTCTTGCCCGATGAACTCAAGCAGATTCAGGGATTCCCAGCAGACTACAAGGTTCTAGGGTCGCCGAAGGACCAGGTGGTTCAGATTGGCAATGCTGTGCCTCCTCAAATTATCGAGGCAATCGCGACGACTCTGAGAGGGTATCTTACACCACAAGAGCCACAGGCGCAAGAGCCACAACAAGCACGTCGTGTTATCAAGATGAAGAAGCCGGTCGCATAAAGTAAATTTGAAGGCGGTGAACACCATTTTTGCCACTACCCACAAGTCAACATGCAACGTGTAATCAAACTTAAAAAGACTGTTCACTTTGCTATGACCATAATGGAGCCTATGGCTATGGCTATGGCTACGCCTGTACCTATAAGACGTGTAATCAAACTCAAGAAGCAAATACCTTCTCCTGAGACTATTCCTATACCTGCGGCTATAAGGCGTACAATCAAACTCAAGAAGCAAGGTCCCTTGTTGTCAGTACCCCCTCCTCCCCCCCACGGCCTCGCTCTAACACCACTCGCCGAAGCATTCGAGGCGATTCGTGAGTATTATGGCACCCGAGGTCAGCAAATTCCTCAGGAGGATCTGAAGTGGTATCAAACAGAATTGGCCTTAGAAAAAAAAGAGATGGATGAATTCTGGCAGCGGTGCTCAGTGACGAAGGCAATCATGGAGGAGACGATGAAGAGTTATACGACAGGTATGATTGACGAAATTGCACTGATGAAGGTCGAAATCGAGGCAAAGGCACTTCAGAAGTCTCTACCAATCCGAAAGGAGGACATCGGTCCAATGCCGAGTTATGGTACACCTGAGTTCTGGGCGTGGTGTCAAAAGCGTAAGAAGTTGCGTCTACAAGAAGAGGCAGCCATTATCGCAGCAGGAGGTACAGTCAAGCCGAAAAAAGCAAAGGCTAAAAAATAATAAGACAACTTGCCAATTACTTATTATTTTTAGAGTTCCTCCTCAATCCAATGGTCCATTTCAGGATACTTCTCATTAAGATCAGTAATCCAAGCCTCTGCTGAATCCTTTGTCAGGCAGTAGTCACCATTGCCAGCGTAACCAGTCGAGCGGACCTTCCAAGCAATACGAAACATTGTCTATACCTCATGTATGCCTCACTTGCCATTCAATTTTTAGTGTGCCCTGCGATACTTACGAGACTTACGAGACTTATTTTTCTTATGCCGAAGATTCATAGTGCGTCTCTTTTTATGGCGACGACCACCATTTACCTCGGCTTGAACAGAACTATGAGGAAAAAATACCACAGTTTGTCCATCTTTTCTATTTAGAATTCTCACCTGAATATTTTCTTTAATATAATACCTCTTACCATTAAATGAAAATCGAATAGGCTTTAGTGTAGTACCCTTTTGTTCCGTTTCAGGTTTCTCCGTTCCTGAATTATAACCTTCATTATTGTTAACAGTCATATCATTATTTGTTGTATTCATATCAATATTCATCCCCTGTATTTCGATATCATTCTCACTAAGAATAGGAGGGTCCCAAATTAGGGTATGAGGATATAGTTCATACACTTGAGCCACCGGTATGCCGAATAAAGACGCAAGTATATTAGGATCTCCCTTATTATCAATAGCTGGTTGCATTCTTCTAACTTAACCCTTCTTTTTGAATTTACCCTTATTGGCTGCCTTGGCCTTCAGCCCTGCCTCAAAGATAGTTCCTGCTTCTTGAGCAGTCAAGCTGTCCAAATCCGTTCCTGCTGGAATACTGACATACTGGGGTTTCTTTGTGGCATTGGCTGCGCTACCTACCTTCATCAGGTATGGTCCATAGGGTCCAGTACGAATCTGAAAGGGACCTAAACTACGCGTAGGGTTCTCTTGCTTCGCCTTCAGTTTGGCAATGACCGCCTCGAGGCCATCTCCCTCGGCCAGGTTGACTCGTACGCCGTTCCATTCCGCATAGAGGCCATAGGGTCCCTTCTTTCGTACGATACCATGACCATTAAAGTCGCCCATGACGTCTCCCTGCTTCTGAGCAAGTACTGTAGCCACAAAGGCCTTCGCCTCGTCTTCCGTGAGTTCTTGAAATCCCTTCTTTTGAGGCCAGCCATAAAACACGGTCTCCTCTTTTGTTGCTCCTTCCTTGAGCAGAAGTGGACCCTTCGCTCCAATAACAGCAATAAGTCCCTCGGTGAACTCTCGACGGCGGGGATTTCCTCCTCCAGTTGCTCCGGGTCCTCCGGGCCCTCCACCAGAAGTTTTCAAAACGGTTACTCGGTCTTTGTAAGAATTCCAAGTATCTCCCAAAACAAGTTTCCAGGATTCTTTTCCTTCTGAGATTCGATCCAACCGAGATTCGAGGCCAGCGGTAAACTCAAATGCAAAGAGATCCGGGAAGTTGGAGACGGCAAAGGATAACATGGATTTTCCAAGAGGTGTTGGAACCATTCTCGATTTCTCGCCACCTCGTTTCAAGGTGAACGCGGCAGCCGTAGGGGGCCACTGGCCAAGGGACCCCAGGCTGTACGCCTTCGCCTCGAGATTGCCAGCAGGGATATCTGCCACTTCGACATAGGACTTCTCAATCAGTGTTGCGATGAGGGAGGCAAAGGTCGATGGACGGCCAATCCCCTTCTTCTCGAGTTCTCTGACCAGGGTTGCCTCGGTGAAACGGCCTTGGGGCTTCGTCTCTTGGGGTTGGGCCTTCAAACTCTGCCATCGAACCGTTTGGCCTTCCTTGAGTCCTTCGGACATCTTCCAGCCAAGTCCATCGGCATTGGAGTCAGAATCGGAGTCGGATTCATCTTGGGCAAGGGTGGCATCGGTCTCTTTTTCATCGGCAGCCTTCCAGCCGGGGAAGGTGGTCCGTTTCCATTTGGCTTCCCAGGTCATATCCTCATCGCCTGTCGCGACGAAGGCGACTGTGCGGTTCTCTCCGAGTGCCGGGGCCATGACGGACTGTATGGCTCTGAGCCAGATGAGATGATAGAGTTTTCTGTCTTGGGTACCCCAGTCCTCGGTTTGGGGGAGTTGACTGTTCTCGAAGTGTGTTGGCCGGATGGCTTCGTGAGCTTCTTGTACAGCAGGGGCATCCTTGCTCTTCTTTTTAGGAGTGACAGCAGGGGCAATGTAGGGCTTCCCCCACTTGGCCTCGATGATCCGTTTTGCCTGCTCAACTGCTTCCTCTGACATGATTGTTTGGTCCGTTCGCATGTAGGTGATATGTCCTGCCTCATAGAGTTTCTGGGCGATTTGCATGGTTCTCTTGGGATTACAGTGATAGAGGTTGCTCGATTGTTGTTGGAGTGTACTCGTCATGAGGGCTTGAGGAGCGGAGGCAAGCCAGGGTTT
>Ga0214919_10006923_pt1 | contig 15421 bp, 14 predicted proteins | sample LL1503_MetaG_FD_177994 | JGI IMG/M metagenome (GOLD analysis project Ga0214919, IMG submission 177994) | Freshwater microbial communities from Lake Lanier, Atlanta, Georgia, United States - LL-1503 | ecosystem: Environmental > Aquatic > Freshwater > Lake | place: USA: Georgia | collected... | reverse complement strand
TCGAAGCAGATCCAATCGATGTTCCTAAAATTTATGCCTACGTTGCCAAAAGTGAACTCAGCAAATATCCCAAAATCGTGGAGTACTGGAAAACTCGCAGACAGCAATTAGCTGCAACAGATTTCACCAGCAACGACACCGTTGATACCGGGCCAGCCCCAGAATGGGCGATGGGGGATTTCCAAGCATTTGAGGAACTCGTAAAATCAGGCCCACTTGTTAGTTCAATCTGGAGATTTGGCACGCAAGCAGGAAGTGGAACTGGCAGTAAATGCTTCGATGATAAAAGCAAACTTCAAGGCTTAGTCACCACCAATGCACCCACATACCTTCCCAATCCTCCTGTATTTGAAAATGATGAACTCGCATACAAAGTTGCAGGAGCCCATCACTTAGCCGACGGCGTGACCTTGTTCAAGGGCTCCTACGATCTAGTTCTTCGCAGTGATTTTGCGCGATGCCTCTATGGCTTCACGAGTGCGCCAATTAGAGCAAAAGTTTCAGTCGTCTCTACCGATGGTTCAACACAAGATATTGCCACTGAATCATTGCGAGAAGATGCCGCTCGTGAATGGCTATTTCTAACTGCAAGGAATTTCACCTTCTCATCTCCAACCATCAAAGTGAAATTGACTCAAGATGCACCAGCCCCACAAGCAACTACGCAAGCAACAACGAAACCTGCACCAATTGCTAAGAAGAGCATTACCTGCATCAAGGGCAAGACAACAAAGAAAGTTACGGCAGCTAACCCAGCGTGCCCAAAGGGTTATAAGAAGAAGTAACTGTTCGAAAAGAGCCATTTTGTACTCTCAGGGAAAGCAAAAGTCCCACACAAGTTATGCGTGGGACTTTTGTACTGTAACTCTTGCGAGTTGCGAAGGCTTTCCTGACTAGTAGATAAACCTTAGCATGTGCACCCTCTTGACTGAAGTTTCATAAGCATAACACCGGAGTTATCAACAACATCTGAAAAACAAAATTTTCGTGCTGTCATTAGATCTAGGTTCCACCTTGCGTACCGCTGTAGCTCAGCGGATAGAGCGGAGTTTTGACTCAACTTCAGGTCGCGAGTTCGAATCTCGCCAGCGGTACTCACACAAGATGGCTCTTGGATTAGTCACCAAGGGCCATTTTGCATGTTCAGGAAAAGCAAAAGTCCCATACAAGTTAATGTGTGGGACTTTTGTACTGTAACTCTTGCGAATTACGAGCAAAGTTTTGACTCAACTAGGAAACTGTAGCAGGTTCGATTCCCACCAGCGGTACGCACCACAAGTGGCCTCACGCTAGTTACGTTGGGCCACTTTGCACTAACTACTCTGCGAACCTTTCGCCACATGCGTTGCACTGAAAGTAGTAATTAGTCAACACCCACTTCTGTTCAATATCCGTACTGCGACACGTCGGACATTGCCGGTTAGCAATCTTTCCCATCACTTCACCTCACCTTTGCACGATTTGTTATGCGCATCTTCAAACACCTGCGCATCTCGACCAAGCACCTCAACTTCATGCGCACCACACCCTTGGCAGATCACTGTCCATAGGTATACATCGCGCCCTTCTACCCACACATAATCCACCGTGATTGCAACGCTGTACCCGCGCAAACTCGGCAGATTTCTATGTCCGCGAATTTTCTGCAAAGGTGAAAGTTCTAAAGGTTCTAACGCCTTCGCAACCGAATCACTTATTGCAACAGCAGAACCTTCACCTTCGTGAGTATCTGTATACATAGTCAATCCACACGTGCAATGAATAGAGCCTGGACCACTCAAATAGTGAAAGTGATGTCCCTGACCTTGCCAACGTTTCAGGTTTGCATAATGCAACCATGCTTTGAATCTGTAGTACTTCTGCATTCCCTCAGCAGCATATTGATCGGCCTTCAACCGATCCAACTGCGCTTCGGTAACAATTACATTTTCATAACCGATTGTGGTGTCAACCTCCTGCACAGGGGGAGTCTGTACAGGAGTCGACTTCGCACTCTTACGCGGCTTCATGAACTACCGCCACATTCACGATCTCTTCAACACTTGCAATGCGTCGAAGTATTTCGCTGGCCTGATCACTCATTCCATTTACTTCACACAAGTAGGCAATTTCTTTATCGACCCTGATAAAAAATTCCCACTCTTGCCATCCCATGGCTTGAGCCAAATTCCTGGCTTCCTCAAAAAGCTCCCCAGCCTTTTCAAGTTCTCCTAACGACTTTGCCGCTATCCCGAAGTAATACTTCAGGTTCCATATCTTGCGGTAATCATTCATCATCGTAAAGAAATCCAGCGCTCGTCGCCCGTAGTACTCGATCTGCACTGCATTTTCTAACTTCGCGTAATTACCACAGATTCGATAATCACAATCCGCAACATTTGCTATCTCTTTATCCGCTACATAACCTTGCCGGGACTTGAGGTAGGCATCGATTGATTCTTCATATCGACCGAGTTCATATAAACCCATTCCGATATTGAAGTAATCAATCCCTAGAGATTCATCTCGAAAGTATTGCTCTGTACTTTCAATTGCTCTCTTGTGGCACGCTATGGAGTTTTCGTATTCGCCTGCATCAAAGAAATATCGACCTTGGTCCCTATACAGATCATCTATTTCTTCGATTCCAATAATTTCGGCTGCTTCTATCGCTTCGCCCAGTGCCTCAGCCGCTTTACCTGCCAGCCTTAGCTCCCCATAATTCTTCGATATTCCAACACTTACCTCGAAGATCTCGCTTTGATATTCACTCTTGCCTAACGATTCAAATATCTCTCTAGCAGTCTCACACAACGCTAGCGATTCTTTGATCTTGGACTTTTCGAATGCAATTCGACTAAGTCCAACATATGCATCGGCTCTGATACTTCCTTCGTTGTTGGCCGCTCGCTGCCACAACTCTTTCTCTAACTCATCTAAGGCTTTCTCTTCAGACACCTTTTCCCTCCTGTTGAGTTGTATTGAATATATGGGGGAGCACTGACAATTCGGTGCCCACCACAATTGATTTGATCATCGCAAAACCAGCCCTAACCGGGCTCCTAAATAAAAGAGACCCGCTACTTCCGGCGGTGTCTTTCATCGCCAGCAGGTTTTCCTTTAGGGCCACCGAACGCGGGTCGTGCATTGCGCGGAGGGCAATATGCAAGCTAAAGGGCTTATCGCATATTTCTTAACCTAGGGAAAAGATAGCAGAGGGGAGTGACGTTTTCAAAATTGAAATGCAGGCATGGCAATTTTGTTACCAGTCTTAATTTCTAACTTTTGATTAATCCTTAGCGAATTGGATTATTCGCTCAATCAAATTATTTACTTCAGAAGGGATCTGGCCAGATATTTCAAGTTCTTGGCACACCGTTTTCAATCGATTTATGTTTAATCCATCGGGATAGCCAGCGATTTTGAGTTTGAACTTAACAAGTCTCTTGAAACGCTTGCCGCGAGAGTCCATAATTTTTGTTCTAGGTTGCGCATTAAGTTCATTTATTAACCCATGCCATGTTGTTGATAAGGGGAGCCCAAGTATTTGTGGGGTAACCCACATGATGCAGTCGTAATCTCCAGTGCTTTCGATGCGTACTTTCGAATCTTTTGATCTTATGGATTCGGCAATAATGGCAACGACAATGTCATATTGTACTTTTGACCATGTTTCCTTCACTACCTCGCGGATATGTTCGGTGAAGAAGGCAACCAATGCTTTGTCCTCAATATTTTCATCAATCACACGTTGAATCAGGTCGTTCAATTTTTTCATATCGAGGCTATCTGCCCAGAAAACTACCTTCGCGCCTGATGATTTACGTAGATATTGAGAGTCAAAGTATGAACTCCAGCTTTCGAGACCGAAGCCATGGATGACCTCAATTCCTTCTTTTTGAAAGCGATCAAAGGCAAAGCCATCTAGCATCGCCTTATCCATAATTCCTTCAGTAAGAACTATAAGTTTTTTAGATTGGAAAAATTCTTCCTGGCTAATATCTAATTCTTGTAATTTTGGAAGAATCGATCCAACAACTCTGCTGAGGTGCCGAATGCCATCCGTATCTCGGGAAATTTGAATAACTGTGGAGCAGTTACTAATAATTTCAGCAGAGTGTGTAGCGAAGAACCTAGGCAAGCTTGTTGCGCCAACATCGACTTTTTCAAATAGATCAAGAAGTGTGGATTCGATCTTGCGTTGTATACCTCTTTCGGGCTCATCTATAAAGAGTGCAAGATTTGAGTATTGATACGCCGTAAGCAAAAGTGAAATCTTCGCCCAACGTTGTTGCGCCTCCGAGAGCTCTTCTAATTCATATTGAATGTATCCATCTCGCACTTCGATTTGGACTAAACCCTTAGTAATCCAATATTCCTTACGGTTCGATGTGAACTCAAGGCGCGGTGCGCCAGGGATGAAAGTATTAAAAAAGTCAGAGGCCATGTCTGAATATTTCTTGAGATAGGTATCGAATTCTTTAGTGAAGGACAAGGTTGAATCGATCGGAAGAACCCCTTTTTGTTCTCCGTTGAATCGAGTTTGCTTACTCTGTTCTTCTTGGTATGTACGCCTGAGCGCTAAATTTGACATCCCGCCTTCTGAGAATGTGACTCCACCATCGATAAGTTCGATTGCGGCTTCGCGAACTTTGTCCCAACTAAGTTCATCCGGATTAACAAAATTAAAACCCAGGGAATTTTGTGTAATACCAATATTTATACCAAACCACGCTTCTCCGTTAATGAATCGAACGTATTGCTTCATTCCTCTTCCGTCTATGTCATAATCTCCAAAGCCAAATTGTCCATCGTGTTCCATCGCCTCAGTCAAGGATTTTGGCCAAGTCATCATTTGAGCGATTTCAGTTAGCACATTCTTATTTGTAAGTTCATTTATTGGAATTTTGAATATCAAATCAACGCGCCATTGGGGAGTCTGCGAATTGCCGACAGAAGTTATATCGAAATTGAAACCGTCAAGTACCGGATTGTATGCCTCGTATCGCGCATTCTCGTTCGCTTGGTATTCAGCCAGGTACTGTTGCGAGAATTGCTCGTGGTCTGCAGGAACTTGGCTATAAGGGACAGAAACATAGCTATGCCACAGAGTGTGTTTTTCAACAATTTGATTTAGGTATGCGTCGTTTGTCTCTTCTGGTTCTGAAACCTTCATACGAAATAGCCATTCAGATTTTATGTTACGAACTGAATCTCTCCATAGCGTAGTCAGGGCATCGACATAATCCTTTGTTTCGACTTGAGAAACTTCGTCAATAAACGAAAATGAATCACGAGCGATCAATAAATCTCGAATAGATTTTATGACCCCTGGGTCTTTGTTTTCCTCTATCCAATTTTCTAAGTTGCGTGGAAGCAGCAGATCTAGGTGAACCATGCTGCGCTCATCTCGGTTGCCGGCATCACCTTGAATGCACCGCTGAAGTGCTTTGATCAAACTTGATTTACCAACGCCATTTGGTCCAACGATTGCGACGGACGAGTCAGGTAAAGGGAGGTAATGAAATCCAGAAATGGATTCAGAAAGAATTCCATTCAAAGTCATACCCGCGAAATCCACAATTGCCGCCTTTGGTCCGATTAGGGCTTCATCCTATGTTGGAGTACCTAAAGAGCTAATCCACGCTCACCCCACGCTCACAGCTTGAGCCTTCCCAGTAACCCCCGTTACCCTAACTCTCATGCGTTTTAGAGTTCTCCTTGCCCTGGCTATGGGGGCATCGCTTTTGATGCCGGCCCCTGCTCAGGCTGCTCAGACTTTGCAGGAGGTTCAGGCAAAGGTGTTGCAGTTAGAAGAAGAGGCAACGACGGCTGCGGAAGGTGCGCAAGAGGCGAAGGTAAAGCTTGCGGGGCTTACTAGAACACTCAATGGGATCAAGGCAAAGGCAGAGGTGCAGGGACAGGCACTCTCTGTAATGCAAAAGAGTTTGAGCGCAATTGCAATTGAGCAATACAAAAGTGGTGGTTTTGGAGATAGTTTCCAATTGTTGTTCTCATCCGATCCTGCTTTGTATTTATCATCTGCTGGTGCGCTCGATGCAATTACAAGAGGTAAGTCAACAAAGATAAAGAAGTTTGCAGCAGCCCAACAAAGATTGAATGCAACAACGCTGACGGTCAATGACAAGGTGGCGATGGTTGCTGCTGCGCAGAAGAAGTTTGCTGCTCAGTCGGCAAAGGCGCAGAGTAAGTTGGCAGAGGCTGAAGTAATATTGGCGAAGCTCAAGAAAGAAGATAGAGCGCGATTAGCTGCGCTTGCTGCTGCGCAAGAAGATGCGGATCAGGCAGATTCATTAAAGTTAGCAAAAGGTGCTGCTGGTGTTTCAGGTAAGGCGGGTATTGCACTCAAGTACGCACTGGCACAAATTGGTGATCGCTATGTATTTGGGGCAGCAGGGTTGAAGTATTGGGATTGTTCCGGACTAACAATGGTGGCATTTAGAACCGCAGGAATTTCATTGCCGCACTCATCTGCTGCACAATCACGTATGGGTAAGAAAGTATCTATTCATAGTTTGAAGCCAGGAGATTTATTGTTCTTTGGTCGACCAGTGTCACACGTTGGTATTTATTTAGGTGGGGGCAAGATGGTGCATGCACCACGTTCTGGTTCGCGAGTGAAGGTTGCAGAGGCTGGATCGTTGGGTAGAAAACCTTTGGTTGGGGCTCGCCGTTACTAAGTCTGGAAAGATTTTATGTATCACCAACGACTTTGGACCGCGCGCTGGTGGAATTGAAACATTTGTCATTGGTTTATTAGAGCGCCTGCCAAAGGGCGAAGTAGTTGTATACACATCAGGACAAGGCGATACACGCGAATATGACGCTGCGTGGCTGCGTGATTACGGGGTAGTCGTTCATCGAGATAAAGCAAAGATTTTGTTGCCAACTCCTCGCGTTGCTCGAAACGTTGGCAAAGTAATTGCAGGGGGTAATTTCTCTGTTGCAATCTTTGGCGCTGCAGCGCCATTAGCACTTATGGCTGGCTATGTAAGGCGCAAGGGTGTGGGGCGAATTGTTGCACTCACCCATGGCCATGAAGTGTGGTGGGCAAAGGTATTTCCATTCAATTTGATGATTAGATTTATTGGTAACAACGTTGACGCGCTTACTTATCTTGGAGAATTTACAAGAAGCGCTATCGCTGGTGGTTTGTCTTCTAAAGCGGCGAGTGTGATGGTCAAGATTGCACCGGGTATTGATACTTATCACTTTGCTCCAGTTGATGCATCGGCGCTTCGTGCTTCCCTTGGGCTAACGCACAAGAAAATAATTGTTTCGGTGGGGCGTTTGGTGCACCGTAAGGGACAAGATCATTTGATTGAGGCTATGCCTGAAATACTCAAAAGTGAGAGAGATGCACACTTGTTATTGGTGGGCGAGGGGCCGTATAGAAAGTATTTAGAGGGCCGCGTTGCTAAGTTATCTCTTACTGAATGTGTGACATTTATTGGTCGCATTCAATATAGCGAACTACCTAAATACATTTGTGTGGGAGATATTTTTGCAATGCCATCTCGTTCACGTCTTGCTGGTTTAGAAGTTGAAGGATTGGGAATTGTTTACTTAGAGGCAAGTGCGTGCGGTCTGCCAGTAATTGCAGGAAGTTCTGGGGGAGCACCAGATGCCGTGTTGGAGGGTAAGACGGGTGTTGTTGTCGATGGCACCAATGATGTGGAGATTGCAGCAGCTGCGCTGATATTGCTAGGCGATGAGAAATTGCGAAAGGTAATGGGCAGTGCAGGGCGTGAGTGGATTATTGATAAGTGGCGCTGGGATATTTGGGCTAAAGAATTTAGAGATCTACTGAAGGTGTAGTGAGAAATATATTTTTGACATCAATTGCACGCCGGGCTTCCAATACGCCCCAAATTGAAGTTCAACAGGGATACTAACCCAGTGAAACCGCTAATCAAATGGGCCGGCGGAAAACGTCAAATAGCCGAAGAGCTACAAAGCCGATTTCCGGCCGACTGGAATAGTGGAACTTATTTTGAGCCGTTTATCGGTGGTGGGGCGATGTATTTACATATCGCACCAGAGAATTCAATTATTGCGGACGCCAATGAACGCCTAATTGGGTTTTATACCCATGTTAAAGTTCAACCAAATGAATTGCATGAGGGAATTCAGGAAATTAGCGAGTCTTTCAATTCACTTGCTTCCATGGGAATTGAAGCAAAGAAGATTCGGTACTTGGAGCTCCGTACACAGTTCAATACCTCTGAACCAGCATCAATTGATTCAGCCATGTTGCTATATGTACTAAATAAACTTTGCTTCAATGGACTCTACAGAGAGAATTCTAAAGGGGGATTCAATGTTCCTTTCGGTCAAAAGGAAACAATGCCTACGCTCTTGAAAGAAGATTTAGACTCAGTATCAAACGCATTACAGAATACTCTGATTCTAAACTCTGACTTTGAAGAGACGATTAGCTATGCCAATCCGGGTGACTTTGTTTATTTGGATCCACCATATATACCATTGGGCGAATCACCAAGCTTCACGTCGTATCATTCAACAGGATTTGGACAAAACGATCAGAAGAGAATTGCAGATGCGATGCATACCCTTAGAGATTTTGGAATTAACGCGATGTGTTCTAATTCGGAAACTGAAATAACACGCGATATTTACACCGGCCTTAATATTTCCACGATTCAGGCTCCTAGAATGGTAAGCGCTAAGGCATCTGGAAGAGGCTCAATTACTGAAGTAGTTATTACAAATTACGAATGAAAAATAAATCTGAAGTAGACCTAAGAAATGGCGATGTTCTGCAAGAACTAGCGAAGATCCCTGATGAAAGTTTTGATTTTGTTTTTGCCGATCCACCATACTTTCTTTCGAATGATGGATTCACTGTCCAATCTGGAAAATCCGTATCCGTAAATAAAGGAAACTGGGACAAGAGTGAAGGATTTGAAAATGAAATAAATTTTCATCATGCTTGGATATCGGAATGTTTACGAGTGCTCAAACCGAATGGGACGATTGCAGTCTCAGGTACGTATCACAGCATTTATAAATGTGGTTTCCTTCTCCAACAATTAGAGTGCAGAATAATAAATGACATTGTGTGGTTTAAGCCTAATGGTTCGCCAGCACTAGCTGGTAGAAATTTTACAGCTAGCCATGAAACAGTTATTTGGGCCTCCAAAGGGAAGACGGTAAAGCATACTTTCAATTATCAAGTTTCTAGAAACTGGAATGTAGGCAATGACCTGATATATCGCCAAGGGAAACAGATGCGCTCCGTTTGGTCAATACCTACGACGCCAAAACGCGAGAAGACAAATGGAGCACACCCCACTCAAAAGCCTCTTGAGTTACTCAGGCGGTTGATTTCAATGTGTACAAATGAAGGCGATCTTGTTCTGGACCCTTTTTGTGGAAGTGGAACTACTGGTGTTGCATGTGCTCTGCTGAATCGCAACTTTGTGGGTATAGATTTAGATCAGGACTTCCTGAAATTGGCCCTCAAGAGAATCGAATCAGTCTATGAAGATAACCCCAAAGATTGTTAAATCAGGAATAAGTTCATATGAGCAAGGATTTGAAGATTTTTTCAATACGTTAAGGCCTTCTCTAAAACTCTGGGGTTTTTTTGTAAATTGGGATAAAGTGTTTAGAAACACTAAAGAAATCGAGATACAACTAAATATTTGGAATTATTTATTAGGTAAGACCGATTTTGACACCGAGTTCCGAACTTTGCTCAAAAAGCATCCAGAAATAGTGAAGGCTATCCCTTCTCTTATCGTGAGAGATGGTGGAGCGAGTGAAATATTCCACGTTGTCGAGAATATTTCAGATATTACAAAAGAAGATTCGGTATTTGATTTTTCACGCCCTGTGAAAACAGATGAAGATATTGAGAATGCCCTAATTTTTGTTCGCAATACTGGACTTATTAGACTTTTTTCTAAAGTGGGAGTTAAGAATTTAGTCGATTACGTGATTGGCGTGGAGGCGGGCCTAGATTCAAACGGCCGTAAGAATCGTTCTGGTACAAATATGGAATCTGTTGTGGAGGCATATTTGAACGGTTTCACCGAAAGGAAGAAATTGGAATTTATCGCGCAGGCGACTCCTAAAAAGATAAAGGAAAAATGGGGATTCACGGTTCCAGTTGACAAATCAAGCAGGTCGTTTGATTTTGCAATTAGCGACGGAAAACAACTGGTCCTTATGGAAGTAAATTTTTATGGTGGAGGTGGTTCAAAATTAAAGGCCACTGCTGGAGAGTACAAAGGTTTATATGATTTTTTGAAAGACGAAAAAGGAGTTCAATTTCTTTGGGTGACCGATGGTGCAGGATGGCATACGGCACGCTTGCCACTTGAAGCGGCCTACAAGCATATTGACTATGTCTGGAATTTGAATTGGTTGAGCAAAGACTATCTTGAAGATTTGTTCAAATAGAGCAAAGATTAAGGTCAAGTTATTTACAAGGGAGCTTCGTGACTACAACAAAAGATTTAATCAAAGCTGGTCTACTTTCTGAAGGAGATATTCTCATCTGGAGCCGAAGAACTCAGGGTGTGACTCACGAAGCGAAAGTACTAAGAGATGGCTTTCTCGAAACGAGTGATGGCACGAAACACAAAACTCCTTCAGGAGCTGCAAAACATTTGAATGTTGACAAACCTGTTGATGGGTGGCTCGCCTGGAGAATGCGAGTTTCGGGTCTTTCACTTGCTCAATTGCGCGCATCTCTGCAGAAATAGTCGTTACGGAATAACTCTCGCAAGAGCTAAAATCCAATTAATCTTTAGAGCAATGCGTGCTTGCGGGCGAATTCAACGGCCTGCGTGCGATTATCAACTTCTAGTTTGCGATAAATAGAAGATAAGTGTGTTTTTACAGTTGATTGAGTAAGGAAGAGATGTTCGGCAATTTCTTTGTTTTCATTTCCAGATTTTAGATATCCCAAGATTGTGAGTTCACGTGCGGTCAGGCTGTAGTTATCTTTCTTTGCAGCTAATTGCCTGGCTAATCCATTAGCGATAAATGATTGTGGGGCAGCGATGCTGTGCTCAATTGCGGCGATGAGTTCGCTAACGGGTGCGCTTTTGAGTATGTGGGCACTGGCACCTGCTTGCATGGATGCTTGGAGATATTGATCAGAGTCGTGAAGAGTGAGAACGACGATGCCAATTGTTTGTGAGATTTTTCTTGCCCAGGAAACTATTTCTAGGCCGTTGCCATCGGGCAAGTTGAGATCCACAACGATTGCGTCGGGGTTGTGGTGGGCAATTTGGGCGAGTGCTTCGCCCTTACTTGATGCTTCGCCAACGCAGTGAAGATTATTTTGTATTAGGGCTGATTTGATTCCTTCGCGAACAACAGCGTGATCATCGATAAGTAATATGTTTTTCATATAACTGGAATGAATACTTCTACTGTGGTGCCAGTTGCATCTGTTGCAATAGTGATGGTGCCACCGATTGATTCGGCTCGCTCGTAGAGTCCTGCGATTCCGTATCCGATGCGATTGGGTCCTGCGCCACCATTTCCGTTATCGGCGATACGTAGCATGTGCTGAGTCTGAGTTGATTCGAAATCTATCTCTATATGGGTAGCCCCAGAGTGGCGCGAGGAATTGCGGATAACTTCAGTGGCGATTCGAAGTAGTTCAAATGCTTGGGTGTGGGTCAATGAAGTGGATTTCGTAGCAGCGATGGTGGTGTTGGGAAATATTTCGTGGGCAATTGTCTGCAGGGAATCTAGAAAATCAAGCGGTGCGCTATTGCGAAGTGTAAATATCTCATCACGCACTTTGGTGATGAGGTCCGTGATGCCAAAACGAAGCGTGCGCAGATCTTTGCGGGTGTTGATGGGTGTATCGGCTTTGCCGAGTAATAAGTCGATGGAATAGCCAAAGGCAACTAAGTCTTGGGCTATGCCATCGTGGAGTTCTTGGGCTAAACGGACTCGCTCTGCGTTATTTGGCAAAGAGTTGCGCGATTTGGGACGCGAACTCTTGGTTGATTACATGGCGCTTGAGGGAGAGTTTTGCGGTCAAGTGTCCGCCAGCGATTGTGAAATCGGTTGGCAAGATTGTGAATTTGCGAATTGATTCAGCCTTACTTACAGCCTTATTTGCTTCATCAACTGCAGTTTGAATAACGGTGATGAGGTCTGGATCATTTGCAAGATCTTGCATTGATGCGCCCTCTTTTTTATTGGTGGCAACCCAGCCCTTGAGCATGTCTTGATCAATGGTGATTAGTGCTGCAATAAATGGTTGGTTATCACCTAAGACGATGCACTGTGAGACAAGTGGATGTGCGCGAAGGCGATCTTCAAGAACTGCTGGGGCAACATTTTTTCCACCTGCTGTGACAATGAGTTCTTTCTTGCGACCAACGATGTAGAGATAACCCTGATCATCTAACTTGCCAAGATCTCCTGATTTAAACCAGCGATCGGATGTGAGTACTTCTTCATTAGCTTTATCGTTTTGCCAGTAACCGCGCATAACGATTGGGCCTTTGATAAGTACTTCGCCATCTTCTGCAATCTTGACCGATGTTCCAGGAATAGGGCGACCAACTGAGCCAACGCGAAGGTGGCCGGTGAGGTTTAGCGTTGCACCTGCTGTTGTTTCGGTGAGGCCATAGCCTTCCAAAATAGTTACGCCGGCGCCGCGATAGAAATGTCCGAGGCGCTCACCAAGGGGCGCGCCACCAGAGATTGCAGCTTCAACGCGTCCGCCCATACCAGCGCGAATCTTTGAGAAGACTAACTTGTCGAAGAGGCCGTGCTTGATTTTGAGGACAGGTGACATTTTTCCTGAGTCGAGTGCTTGTGAGTATGCGATTGCAACGTCAGCTGCTGCTCTAAAGATTTTTCCCTTACCGGCAGCTTCTGCCTTTGCTTCTGCTCCGTTATAAATTTTTTCAAAGATACGAGGAACTGCAAGAACAAATGTTGGTTTGAAGGATGCAAGATCTTTTGGAAGTCTGCCAACTGGGTCAGAGCAGTGCGCTAAGTGAAGTCCAGCGCGAATAGAACCAATTTGAACCATGCGACCAAAGACGTGGGCCACGGGTAAGAAGAGAAGAGTGGAGCCGCCGGGGCGAAGGAAGAGATCTGCAGCGCCTTGAACTACGTTTCCACACTCTGCAATGAAGTTACCATGCGTTAGAACAACGCCCTTTGGCTTACCTGTTGTGCCAGATGTGTAGATAAGTGTTGCAACATCATTAGGTGTGATCGAATTGCGACGCTTGTCGATCTCTTCATTAGAGATATGAGCACCGGCGAGTGAGAGTGCTCCCAAAATATCTTCTGTCATCGTCCAGACATACTTTGTATGTGATGGCTTGACTGTCTCTACTAATTCACGATGTGTTGGAGTTTCAGCGATGATTCCAACGGAACCTGAGTCGTTGAGAATCCAATCGATTTGTTCTGCTGATGATGTTTCATAAATAGGGACAACACAGCCACCTGCATACCAAATAGCAAAATCTAGAATGGTCCACTCATAACGAGTGCGAGCCATAATTGCGACGCGATCGCCAACGTTGATACCGGAGGCCACTAAACCTTTTGCAACAGCGCGAATCTCTTGTTCGACCTCTGAGGCAGTAACTGGTTGCCATCCATCGCCAAGGGGACGAGACATTGTGATGCGATTAGGTTCTAGGGATGCTCGCTCTGCGATGTAATTCGTGAGGTTTCCTGTGGCAGGAACATCGACGAGGGCTGGGACGCTGATTTCGTTCATGGCATAAGGCTAGTGCGGGAATTGAGATTTATGGAAGAGGGTAACCTTGCACCATGGCCGATTTCAGCACAGCAACAATTACCGTAGATGCACCTCTTGCCCAAGTAAGCCAGACCCTCTTTGATATTGAGTCATACCCAACGTGGTCGACTTCTATCAAGGCAGCCTCTGTGGTTAGCCGCGATGATCAAGGACGCGTCCTTCAGGCAAAGCTGACTATTGATGCCGGCATGATGAAAGATCATGTTGTGTTGGATTACGACTGGGCAAGTGCTCCGGGCAAGCTAACTTTTTCACTCAATGATGCCGACCTACTTACTGCAATGGATGGCGCCTACGTTATGAAGGCAATAGATGCTGACACGACGCAAGTAACGTATGAATTATCAGTAGCAATATCTATGCCAATTCCCGCAATGATGCGCACAAAGGCTGAGAAGACAGTAATTGATCAAGCACTTGCTCAATTGAAAGCGCATCTAGAGGGGTAATCCAGATACATGGCACACCAGAGTTCTGGCGCATCAGATTTAACGATAGGTATTGATGTCGGTGGAACTAAGGTTCTAGGTGGCGTAGTTGATTCAAGTGGAAAAGTTTTACACACATCTAGGCGCGATACTCCGCGACAAGGTGGCGATGCGCTATTGGCAGTCATTGCCGATATTGCGAAAGAGTTGATGGCAACTCACACCATTACATCCGTTGGTGTTTCAGCTGCAGGATTTGTTTCTTCTGATCGAAAGACAATGCTTGCAACGCCAAATATTGCTGGGTGGAATGGCGTGAACTTAGATGATGAATTAGTAAAACTTATTGGTCTGCCAATTGTTATCGAAAATGATGCCAATGCTGCTGCGTGGGGCGAAGCAAAATTTGGTGCAGGTCGCGCACACAATCACATGGTGCTACTAACAATTGGTACCGGAATTGGTTGCGGAATTGTCATCGATGGGCAATTACATAGAGGTGCATTTGGAACAGCGGCTGAAGTTGGACACCTTCGCGTTGTGCCCGAAGGACATTTGTGTGGATGTGGCGCTCGCGGATGTTTTGAACAATACGCATCTGGCAATGCTTTGCTGCGACATGCACGCGAGGCAATCAATGCCAGCCCTGATTTAGCGCGTAACTTGTTATCTCGCGGTGATGGCAGCGTTGCTGGCCTAACAGGTAAAGCGATTACCGATGCTGCTCGCGATGGCGACCCAGTTGCACTGGCAGCATTTAATACAACTGCGCAGTGGTTAGGCGCAGGCATTGCGTCGCTAGCCGTTATTTTGGATCCTGCCTGCATTATTTTGGGTGGGGGAGTAATTGATGCTGGCGAAATATTGCTTGCACCAACTCGCGAAGCGATGGAGCGTTACATGCCATTTGCTGGCAAGCACCCGTCACCTGAAATCTTTGCAGCACATCTTGGCAATGAAGCAGGCCTTGTTGGTGTTGCTGATTTAGCTCGCTTGTAAATTAGGTAATGAGTTCGCTAACTCTTAATCAACGGGTCGGGGTTCTAGTAGAGTGAATGGGCAAGCGCGATCGTCAATCAGGGCGGCCCTTGATAACATGAACCATGGGGATTGCCCGGATACTTCTCTCACTTCTCCTTTCGTTGCTTGTTGTTCAACCTGTGCATGCGGCTGAAGGCGACATCATCCCGAACGCTTCAGTGAATGTGAA
>Ga0214919_10006921_pt1 | contig 15425 bp, 9 predicted proteins | sample LL1503_MetaG_FD_177994 | JGI IMG/M metagenome (GOLD analysis project Ga0214919, IMG submission 177994) | Freshwater microbial communities from Lake Lanier, Atlanta, Georgia, United States - LL-1503 | ecosystem: Environmental > Aquatic > Freshwater > Lake | place: USA: Georgia | collected 2015-03-15 | reverse complement strand
ACAGGCACGCTCACTGCTTATGTCAACAACACAGCCGCCGGCAATGTGACATTTACCACCGGTGGAAACACTGTAGGCACAGCAGGCGCATTGATTGTGTCAGCCGACAGAGATCTGCATGTGGCCAATGCCGCTGTGCCCACAGGATTCTACAAGGTATTTTCCGCTACCATCAGCAATACATTGGCCAGCTTGGGCACCGGTTATAATGATTTCCAGCTGAGACATACAGTATCAGGCAATACCAATACAGTGGGTATGGTCAAAGACAATTTGAATTCAGCACCTACCTTGGTGACCAGCAACGTGGTCATGACTGGCAACGTTGCTGGAACTTACACTTACATATCGGGCATTCCTTATTACAGTGCCACAGGCAGTCCGAGTATAACCGTGGCCACGTTGGAACTGCAAAATTTTACAGGTCAAACTTTCCGCAGTGCTGATCCAATGACATTGAGTGCTGGGTCAGCTATAGAGGGCACAGGATCAATCATTGCCACACAGACCAAAACTTTGGCTCAGATCAATGGAACAACCAGTATGCTCACTGGTAGTAATGTCAATGCCAATGTGGGTATCGTATCAAACTATACCATGGGCAATCTTAATGTGCTGATCAACGGAGCAGTCAACGCTGTGGCCAACGTAGGTGCCAACATATTCAACGTGATTGGCACCAGTAGCACAGTTCAATTGCCAACCAAGATACAGGTCAATGCTGCGGCCAACACCGGTATCAGTGAAGGCAACATTGCAGTCAGTGTGACATTGGGATCTGTATACACCGACAACGGTTTACGTATAACTGGGTTTGGATCAGCGGCCAACACACCGGCATTCAATGGAGCCACAAACTACTACACTGGCAACGTGTGGACTGGAGTGCAAACTATTGCCGGAACTCAAGATGCAGTCGACCGGTATGGTGTAGTTAAACATTATGTAACTGACTTGAGTACCGGATATTTGCCAGTGGGACCCGATCTTGCCACAGGACGCAGCGGACTACAATACTTTACTTTTGCTTTCCGCAGAGCCACAATGGCCAACTTTGATATCAGACTTACCAGCACCACAGGCATAGCCGGCATGTGGATTGCAGCCCCGGGCACTACAATTGACACAGGTGGATTCAGCTCACCTACTCCGGGCTTTCCTGGACCAACCTCAACGCTCGATGGTTGGTTGAGCTGTTCACTACAATATAACGGATCAGGTGTGCCAGGCGCAAACATAGCCGGAGGTGGTAATGGAACCAACGGTGTCGCCTTAACCGGTGCTGACGTCGTACCGCTCAACTCAGCCATTGCCAATGTGGGTTATACCATGACACTAGGTTCGCAAAACTCCAGCAACAGCACAGGCAATAACATTTTGGTTCGTATAGCACTGAGTAGTGGACAAACCATAACTGCACTTTCAATAGGAGACGCTGCATAATGGCTGCCTCATTTGGTGAAAGTCAAAAACTAGATTATCTTTGGAAGAAAGTCGGTTACGGTGTAGCTAAAACTTCTATACCTCCACCCGGAAGTGGCAGTAAAGAAGCCTTTAACGAAAGCATACCTAGCCCTCTGCTGTATCGTGGTGATTTGGTCTGGACTAACAGCGGTGATATTCCTGCAACTCCGCCCAGCAACACCAGCTCGATTGTTCAAGTTTACAAAGATGGTGGTGGTGGTGGATACAGCCCTACAGTGCAGTGTACCGAAGACCTAACAGCACCTGACAATCAAACTTGGAAAACCAATCTTACCAACTGGATACCCACTCAGTTTGGTGACAATTATTTGGTAGTGGTTTACGTAGACACCACAGGATCTACAACTCCACAAACCACGGGCACCAGACTGTTCCAGACCGGATCTGGCAGTGACGACACCTGGTTCTTTGATTATCAAGCTGGTATTTTAAACTTTAACGGTGCTACTATTCCAACGGTAATTGCCGGCGGAGTCACAGGCAAATCTGTGTTTATTGTGGGCTACAGATATGTAGGACCGCTTGGTGTGGTTGGCAATGCTGTGCTGGGCAACTTGACCATCAGCAATACCACAATCAGCAGCAATTTGGCCAATGCTACGATTACACTAACACCTACTGGTACAGGTCTAGTCAACATCAACACCACAACAGGATTGATATTGCCGGTGGGCAATACAGATCAACGTCCTAGTCCAGCCTCAACAGGCACCACAAGATTCAACACGACCACTGGACTGATAGAAGTTTACAACGGTAATGCTTGGAATTCTACCAGCCAAGCAGTAACTAATCAAACACTCAACGGCAACGGAACTGCTACCTCATTTACATTAAATCGTAGCACAACTACAGCGGCAGCATTGGTCATGTTGAATGGTATTACGCAGGTTCCTGATCAATCTTATTCAATGTCGCCCAGTCCCAGCACCAATCTAGTGTTTACAGAAGCGCCGGCTACAGGCGACGTAATAGACATCAGATTCTTGTAAAAAAGCTAAATAACAGTTCAACCGATTGTTATTCTACAATTTATAACCCCCCAACTAGTTCTCGACAAGTATTAGCTCCGCAGTGAATAATAGGCACAGAGAACCGTTTTCTCACGGCCGTGGTAAATAACAAGTAGCCCAAAAGTGATGCAACAAACCTTTATTATTTTACTGCAAATGCAGTAAAAGTGCAGTAAAAAGAAGCCAACTGGAGAAAAAAATGGCCGTAACTAGAATTAATAACAATCAGGTAACAGACGCAATAACAGGTAATACCTTGGTAGGTATCAATGCCGGTACCAAACTACAAGCCTATTCGATTACTGCTACTCGAATTGCCAACAATTTGACCTACGGTAGTGATTTGACCATTACAGGTAACTTGACAGTTTCAGGAACCACAACCAACGTTGACACAGTTAACACACTGATTGCAGATCCGTTGATCACATTGGCTGACGGACAAACTTCTGGCACTCCAGTGTTGGACATTGGTACAATTGGTCTACGCGGTAGTCAAAATTCTGCTGTTTTAGCCTGGAAAGAAGACCAGAAAGAATTCGTTACGGCCCTTAGTAATACTACTGTTTCTAGCACAACATTTAATCTCTCTAGCTATGCTAACTTGCACACTGGCAATGCCACAGTTCAAGGCACTACAAGTTTAGTTGGCAACTTGATTGGCGCTGTCAATGCCACAGCCACAATCACCGGCGGCAATTTGGCCACTCCGGGCACAGTGAGTGCAACCAGCAACATCACTGGTGGTAATTTATTAACTGGTGGCATAACATCAGGCACAGGAAATGCCACATTTGGCAACGTATTAACAGGTGGCCTAGTAAGTGCCACCGGTAATGGTACCTTTGGTAACATCTCTACCGCTGGATCATTCAGCGCCGCAAGTTTAAGTGTTAGTGGCAACATTACTGGTGGTAATTTGTTAACTGGTGGATTGATCAGTGCAAGTGGCAACGTCGATGCTGGCAACGTAAGCGGTACCAATTTAACCGGAACAAACGTCAGCGTCACTGGCACTGCAACTGCAGCCAGCACAGTGGGTGGTGTAATAACAGGTACCAGCGCCAGTGTTACAGGTGGTGTTACAGCTGCTAGTGTAGCAGGTGGTGTAATAACAGGTACCAGCGCCAGTGTTACAGGTGGCGTTACAGCCGCGTCGGTAGCAGGTGGCGTAATCACTGGTACTTCTAGTTCAGTTACTGGCACACAAACTGCCGCATCAACAGTAGGTGGTGTGATAACAGGTAGTTCTAGTTCAGTTACTGGTACGCAAACTGCCGCTTCAACGGTGGGTGGTGTAATTACAGGATCAAGTGCCAGTGTTACAGGTGGCGTAACAGCGGCCAGTGTAGCTGGCGGTGTAATGTCTGGCACTAGTGTCAGTGTTAGTGGCAACGTAACTGGTGGCAATGTTATTACTGATTTTATTTACAGCACAGGCAACACAACACTCACAATCAATGCCCAAACAATCAGTTTGAACCCTACTGGCAACGTGGGTATGAACAGCAGATGGATCAACAACTTAGCCGATCCAGTAGCTGATCAAGATGCCGCAACAAAAATTTATACTGATACAGTGGCACAAGGTCTTGATCCAAAGGCTTCTGTGGTTTATGCCACAGCAGCCAACATAGCACCATACACATACAACAACGGCACCAGTGGTGTAGGCGCAACAATTACATTAACTGCCACCGGCAACTTGACCATTGATGGCAATGTTGTAACTGCTAACTCACGTGTGCTGATCAAGAATGAAGTTGGTGCGTTTGTAAACAACACAACACAATCAGCTGCATTCAACGGTATCTATGTGGTAACCACAGCAGGCGCACCTGGTGTGGCCGCAGTATTGACTCGTGCCACAGACTTTAACCAACCAGCTGAAATTCCTAGTGCATTTACATTCGTTGAAGCAGGAACGGTTAATGCAGACACTGGATGGGTGTGTACGACCAATTCTCCAGTTACCATTGGAACAACTCAAATTATCTTTACGCAGTTCTCTGGTGCAGGATCATACACCGCAGGTACTGCGTTAAGTCTTACTGGAACACAGTTCAACGTTCTTTATGATACATCGGGCAACGCTACAATTGGTGTCAACGGTAGTAATCAATTATACATACCAGCTGGAGCTATATTAACCACGCCTAACATTGGTGCAGCTACTGGAACAAGTGTCAGTGTATCAGGTACAGTAACAGCTGCAAGCACAGTGGGTGGTGTGATCACAGGATCAAGTGTCAGTGTTACTGGCACTGCAACTGCTGCTTCGACAGTGGGTGGTGTAATCACTGGATCAAGTTCAAGTGTCACTGGCACACAAACAGCAGCCAGTACGGTTGGCGGTGTAATCACAGGTAGTTCTAGTTCGGTTACTGGCACACAAACTGCCGCTTCAACTGTAGGTGGTGTAATCACAGGATCAAGTGTCAGTGTTACTGGCACTGCAACTGCTGCTTCGACAGTGGGTGGTGTGATCACTGGATCAAGTTCAAGTGTCACTGGTACACAAACAGCTGCTTCAACAGTGGGCGGTGTGATTACAGGAAGTTCCAGTTCAGTAACTGGCACACAAACAGCTGCTTCAACAGTGGGTGGTGTTATAACAGGTACAAGTGTCAGTGTTACTGGAGATGTAACTGGTGGCAATTTGGTCACAAGTGGTACAGTAAGTGCCACTGGCACAGCCACAGTAGGCAATTTGGCCACAGGTGGTACAGTAAGTGCCACCGGCACAGCCACAGCAGGCAACATTCTAACTAGTGGATTAGTAAGCGCCACTGGCAATGCCACAGCAGGCAACGTTCTAACTGGCGGAGTAGTAAGCGCAACTGGTGGTGTCACGGGTGGCAACATTGTTATCAGTGGCAACACTGTCAACATGCTGAACCCAGGTGGAACCATACAGGTCAACGGTGCAGGAGCCAACACAAACTTCAGTGTAAGTGGTACTGGTGCCAATGTGTTCTTTGTGGATGCAACAGCCAACACAGCCAGCTTTGGTTCAAGCGCACAAACTGTCAATGCTATTGTAGCGTTCAACAGTACCAATTCAATCTTGTTACCAGCTGGTACGCAAGGTCAGCGTCCGGCCACAGGCGTTACTGGTATGTTGCGTTTCAACAGCACCACCAACAGTATAGAAATATACAACAACAGTGCTTGGATAGGCGTTGGATCCACAGTGTTTACAGTTATCACTGATCAACAGTTCAACGGAGATGGAGCAACAACTGCGTTTACATTGGCCAATAGTTCAACCACAGCCGCAACAATTGTCAGTATCAACGGTGTATTGCAGATACCAACCTCAGCTTACAGTGTAAGCGGAGTAACATTGACATTCACAGAAGCTCCAGCCACAGGCGACTTGATTGACGTTCGTGCGTTGACCACAACCACAACCCTGTTAAGTCTGCAAAACGTAAGTTCCAATGCTGGGGTGTCATTAAGTGACACCAATAACATTGTTACTATAACAGGTATAGCCAACGTTGTGGGTGATTTGAATGTGACAGGCAATGCTACCATTCTTGGTAACGTGGCCACCAACCAGATTATAAATGGTACCAGTGGTGTGTTGATACCAATACCCAATGGCAACGTGATCATTGACGTGGGTAGTACGAACGATATAGCTACCTTCACAACCGATTCGATGGAAATCCATGGTAATATCGTACCACAAAGCAACATTGCTTACACCCTGGGCACGAATACACTGCGTTGGAAAGATTTATACTTGAGTGGCAACTCAATTTACTTGGGCAATGCCACAATCAGTGCCAATGCCACAGCACTCATAATGACCAATCCGGCAGGTGGACAAACTGTGCTGGCTGGTGCAACTACTACGTCAAGTGTAGCTGGTAACATTACCGGTGGTAACATCTTGACTGGTGGTATTGTAAGTGCTGTAGGTAACATTATTACTGGTACCAACGTAGGTAGTCCAGGTTTCATTGGCGTAGGTACCGCTACTCCAGATGCTGAAATTACTATTTTGGCCAACCCACAAACGTCGACCTACACGCTGACCGGCTTCAGCACTACCTTGGGAACAGACTTGCACATAGTTGGTGCAGATGCCACACAAACTCGTATCACACAAGACACATTTGGTACAGGTGCATACGTGGCGTTCACTGGACGTGCGGCCAGAGGCACTGCGGCCAGTCCAACACAAACACAATCAGGTGACATCATAGCTGAGTTTACCGGTCGTGGATTCAGTAACGGAAGTTTCCAGTTTGGAAATACATCAACTGGTAAATTAGACGTTGTAGCCGCAGAAAACTTTACTGATACCAGTCGCGCTACCAACGTGGTAATTTATACCACAGCTACAAGTTCTATAACTCCTACTGCTATAGCCACATTCTCCAGCAACACCAGTGCTGCGTTGAGTGTAGCAGGCAATATTATTGGTGCCAACATCAACGTAACCACAGGCACTATCACTGGAAACTTGGTTATCAATGGTACCATATCTGATGCAGGACAGTTGGACATTGCAACCACAGCCAGCAACGGCAACATTGTGTTGACACCAAACGGCTCGGGCAACGTTAACATTGCCAGCAATGTGATGCCAACAGCCAACGCCACATCCAACATTGGTAGTGCCGGCTATTACTTCAACACAGCGTTTGTCAAAGCAACTTCGGCTCAATACGCTGACTTGGCAGAGAAATACACAGCTGACGCAGCCTATGCTCCGGGTACTATCTTGGTATTTGGTGGCACCGCAGAAGTTACAGTCAATGCCGAAGATGGCGATCGCAAGGTTGCTGGTGTGGTAAGTACCAATCCAAGTTACATCATGAACTCAGGATTAGAAGGTGAGCATGTGGCCACAGTGGCCCTGACAGGTCGTGTGCCGACACTAGTGGTTGGACCAGTCCGCAAGGGCGACTTGATGGTGGCCGCAGGCCTGGGCCGTGCCAGAGCAGAAGCTGATCCTCGAGTCGGTTCAGTAATTGGTAAAGCACTTGAAGACTTTGATGGTGCAGAAGGTACAATCGAAGTGGTAGTCGGACGCTTCTAAACAGGAAACTGTCAAAAATAGGGCTCTTCGGAGTCCTATTTTTTTGGCTAAATATTGGATACTAATGGATAAACAATGGGATTAACCAAACCACGTGCCGCGCAGATATTTAATTTAGACTACAAACAGTCTACAAGAGTAGTGACCACTGTCAGTGTCTCATTAACCGGCGGTGCTCCTAGCAGTGTAGATGGTGTTAGTCTTAGTGTCGGCGACCGTGTCCTAGTTACAGCACAAAGTACCGGCAGTCAAAATGGATTATACTATGTAACCACGTTAGGATCTGGGTCAAACGGAACCTGGGCCAGAACCAGCGATGGCAACGAAAACGGTGAAATAGAAGCCGGCATGATTGTCATGGTCACTGAAGGCGTGATATATGCTGACACACAGTGGAAACTGATCACAGATGATCCTATTACGATCAATACCACAGCCCTGACCTTTACACAAAACTACATGGCCAACTCGATTGCAGGTGGCTCGAGCAATGTAACGGTATTCTCAAATGCCAACGTTGTTATCAGCAGTGCCGGCACGGCCAACGTATTAGTAATCAGTTCTACTGGCACATTAACTACAGGAACTGTGTCGGTTACAGGTAACATTACTGGCGGAAATGCTAACATTACAGGAACCACAGCGGCTACCAGCAAAACAACAGGTGCATTGGTTGTGGGCGGCGGGGTTGGCGTTGCCAGCGATGTATGGGCTGGTAATTCAGTAACAGTCGACAGCGGCGCCTACGGTAACGTAGTCATAACTCAATTTGCTAGTGTATTTGCCACAGGTGTGGGATCAAACCCTAGATCCATAATGCAGGTTCGGGGTGCAGACAATGTGTCAGGTATAGGTATACAGGGTGTTTCTAGTGGTAATGGACAAATTTATGCCAACACTGGTATTATCTTCACAACTGGGGCAACACTTAGAGACAAAGATTTCCCAACTGGCGGCACAACCAGAGCAACAATTGATTCATCTGGATTGTCAGTAACAGGTGTAGTTAGTGCCACAGGTAACATCACCGGTAATTATTTTCTTGGTAATGTATTCTATGCCAACGGTATCACGGCCAGTAAAATTTACAACGGAACCAGCGAAGCCAACGTAGGCACTAGTGGTGGCAATGCCAACATCAGCATAGGTGGAACAAGCAACGTAGTAGTATTTGCTTCAACGGGTGAATATGTCTCTGGACTATTGAGTGTAACTGGTAACATATTAACTGGCGGATTAATAAGCGCAACAGGCAACGTCACAGGCAACTATATTTTAGGCAACGTATTTTACGCCAGTGGCATTACCGCCAGTAAAATTTATAATGGAACCAGCGAAGTTAATGTTGGTACAAGCGGTGGCAATGCCAACATTAGCATAGGTGGTACCAGCAATGTGGCTGTGTTTTCCAACACTGGTGCGTATTTTAATGGCAATCTTGTTCCGGCTGTATCAAACACATACAGTCTAGGAAGTTCAACCAACCGCTGGGCCAATTTATGGTTAACCGGCAATACCATTTATTTGGGCAACAGTACCATCACTAGTGCTGCCAGTGGCGACGTTATCATCGATTCCGCAGGTAGTTTTGCAGTTCCAGTGGGTTCAACTGCCGAACGCAGTGAAATCCGAGGTGCCATACGTTATAATACCACAGTTGGTGCATTTGAAACATACGATGGAGCTGGGTGGAATACTCTGGCCTACGGAACACAAACAGACTTTCCGTTTGGTGATTACGGCAGTGTGAGTGATGCGGCAACAACTGATGCATTTGGAGTATCAATAGCAGCCACATTTGATTGCGGAGCAGAAGGTCCGTTCAGTTACAACGACTTGGCCACCGGTGAAGCCTGGGTCGGCGCATAAATATAGCAGTATATAAGGATAATTCATGCCAACAGTAGTCCAATTTAGACGGGGAACAACCGCACAAAACAACAACTTTCTTGGAGCCAACGGCGAAATTTCTGTTGACACTACTCTTAATGTGTTGCGTGTCGCTGATGCTGTTACACTGGGTGGATTTGCAATGGTTGGGCAAAATTGTGTTCAAACTATTGCCAACAAAACATATACTGGAACATTGCTCAGTGTAACTGGCAACGTCACTGGCAGCTATATTTTTGGCAACGGTAGTCAATTGAGTGGCATTGATGCCACTAGTATTCAAAGTGGTACATCAAATGTAAAAGTTACCACCACTGGTGGCAATATCGCAGTCAGTGTAGGTGGAACCAGCAACGTGGTTGTTTGGGCTTCTACTGGCACATACACCACTGGATTGTTGAGTGTAACCGGTAACATCACAGGCGGCAACTTAACAACTGCCGGAGCAATTACCAACGGTAATATTACTATCACTGGTGCAAATATTGTCAGCAGCGGCCCAACTTTGTATATTGACCCCAATGGTGCCGGTGGCACAGATGGTAATGTGATTATCACTGGCAATTTAACAGTTCAAGGTACAACTACAACAATTAATAGTAACACAGTTACTACAAATGATTTGGTTATCAATGTGGCCAACAACGCAGCCACATCTTCTGCGGCTAATGGCGGCGGACTAGGTGTTGGGCCAGCTGGAGCCGAATATGCCTCATTGACTTTTAATAATTCAGCTACAGCCTGGAACATGTCAGTTCCGTTGAGTGTGACTGGTAACATCACTGGTGGTAACTTATCGGCTGGCACTGGCACTATCACTGGCGGCAACATTGTTAACTCAAATGCTAACGGTGTGGGCAATATTGGTAGTTCAACCACTTACTTCAACACTGTGTTTGCCAAAGCAACTTCAGCACAATACGCTGACTTGGCAGAGATGTATTGCGCCGACGCTTCCTATACACCAGGAACTCTAGTTGAATTCGGAGGCGAGTTTGAAGTTACTGCTACAACTGAAAGCCACAGCACTCGTGTTGCTGGAATTATTTCTACCAATCCAAGTTACTTGATGAATTCAACTATTGACTGCAAAAACGCCGTCGCTGTAGCACTCACCGGACGTGTGCCGTGCCGTGTGATTGGATTGATAAACAAAGGCGACAGGCTAGTTGCCAGTGGACTACATGCTGGTGTGGCTACTGGGTTAGACATGAGTCAATATCAACCGGGTTGTATCATTGGCAAGTCATTGGAAAATTACAACTCAACTGAAGTCGGCACTATAGAAGTAGCAGTAGGTAGGACCTGATGCAATCAAGATATCGCACAGACTACGCTGGCGAATTTGTAATATTAGAAACTCGATGGGGCGCCGGCAAAAAAGAAGAAGCCAGAGAGTGGATTCCAAATCCTATCGATAACTATCACCTTTCGGGTCGTGCGGCCTGCATTGGCAGCAATTTAGATCAGTGGCAGTTTGATTACACACGACTACAACGTCACCGCGGCGGATTACTAGGCAGTAAAAAACTACAGACCTACGGCACAGGATTGGTTGCTCAACAAATGCGTCTGGACTTTGCAGTAGAAACCAACACCGACAATTTAAGTAAAATTTTAGCGACAGGTTATCAACGAGACAATATTGTGTATACCACTGCACGTAATTGTATCAGTAGCCCAGGAGAATTTTATTTAATTCCTCATAAACCCAGATTGATTGACATGACTCTTGCAGTATATCTGGCTGCGTTTGATGGCCATAAAGAAGTGTTCTTATTAGGCTATACAGATGAATCACCAGGCAATTCATTAAATTGGCAAGCACAACTTGCTGAAGTATTTTTAGCTTATCCGGGTGTTAAGTTTTATCTAGTAGGCGAAAGCACACGTATGCCTGATGTCTGGGTCGACTGTTTTAACACTCAGATCATGACCTATCCGGAGTTTATCAGTTACTGTGATGTATAAACGCTGGATTCAATAGTCGAAATTTTATTTTGCACCGCTTCAAAATTCACAGTTGACCACAAGCCTGGATGCATGGGCTTGGGCCATGTGCCTGAATCAATCCAGGCATAGCCTATGTGTTCATAATTTAGTATGGGTCGAAATTCTTGACTCACAATACAAAAAAATGTATGATATTCAAATCCTGCATCTGTTGTGGTGAACTTTTCCAACGGCATCATACGCACATAGTCGGGCATTGAACCAATTTCTTCTTCGCACTCTCTAACAATAGCAGTCATTAAAGTTTCGCCAAATTCTACACGCCCACCCGGTAATCCCCATGACCCTGGATGCTTAGAATCATTCCGCATGAGATACAGATAGCGGCGAGTATTGACCGCATAAAACCAAACGCCCACTGCTTTTATAATACTAGACTCCATGTGCCTCCAGGATACAGGCCTTGATATGATTTGATCCAACTATTGCCAGTCCATTCATACTGTATTTCTGTTGTGATATTTGTGACATACTGTATATTATCTGGACTTGAAGTGCTGTCAAAAGAAATCACCCACCGTGCGCCATTATACTCAACAATATCGTTGGCTTGAGCAACCAATGGTTGTCCGTTGACACCTGCCCAAGCCTCAGCATAGCCTTCATTGAATGTTCCAGTATCTTCGGTAAAGAGATATCTTTGCCCAGCGGTGGCTGAGGCCAATCCTGCGCCAGGGCCACTGCGCAGCGGATCAATAACAGACAAAACTGGTTCCAATGTGTTGCTAGGAGTTGATACTGGGTCTACAGTAAACAACAAGAAACGATCATCAGTAGGATCGTAACTGACATGACCGACCACTTCGGTTCCATCATCTTGTTCTAATTTAATGTAGCTAATGCCGTCTCTCAATACACCGTATGCTCCTACAACATTGTGCCATAACAAATTGCTGTCTGGACTGCTGGCTGGATTCAAACTGGCGTTGGGTTGGTCGATCACTTGTTGTTCACGCAAGGCTTGTAATCTACCAACTGTTCCTGGACTTCCGCCAATCAGCAGGGCTTGATAGCCGTATGGTGTAATTACTTGACGTGTGCCCAACAGCAGGTCATTGTCAAGAATAGCATTGCTGGCATCACCGTTGGCATCAAACACACTCATAACAATGCGCTCAACTACACCAAGTTTCTTGACCTTGGCCGGGCTTGACAACCAAATTGGTATACTAAAGGTCAATGTGGCTATGTCTATTGGGTTCTCAGTTCCAACTGGAATAGTTCGATTACTCCATTTTGTTGATTCAAGATTACAAACAGTAAGACTGGTCCAGTCAATAAAATTATCGGTGCTTTGTATTTCTAATGCAGGGTTAAACAACACTAATATTTGCTCCAATATCTGCATTTTTTGATTGGTGTTTGAAGTCCATATGTCCAATGCAATGGTCAACTTGTATGGTACCGGCATCAAACGCTCAATGGTAAATGCATTGCCCTGCGTGGTTTCGTACGTGTCAGTTGCTTCATCATAGGTGCGTTGGCGAACCTGCATGTTGCTTACAAAGTTGGGTTCTTGTATTCTTGGACGATCGTAATCAAGTCCTGTGACATAAAACGTCATCAATGGAGTTGACGGCATGTCATTAGCACTGTTTTGTTGCATAATGGTCTGTGCTTGACGGCTAGCATCGCCATACCGAACCGGCACACGAACTAGGGTATCATTTTTTCCTGATTGATTTCTGCCATACTCGACGCTGAAGTTACTGAAGATTCTAGCAAACTGCAACAAGAATCTTCGTATTTGTTCGTCGTAAAAAAATTGTGCCATTTATCGTCCTGGGGGTCTTGGGTTAGGTGGTGTAATATTGCCGCCTTGGCTACCGTTGTCAGCTTGCGGTTTGAGTATTTGACTCAAACTTTGACGACTTGGAATGTTACCTTGATCTGTGGTAGCAACAGTGTATGTATTGTTGACAAAGCTGGCACGTTGAGTTAATGCGCCTGTGGCCAAGTCTAGATCAGTACGAACATTGTCTTCAATTTTAACCCAACTTGCGCCACTGAATCTAAACAAACGATTAGGAAAGTAATCTAAACGCAGGGCATAGTCGCCTGCGACTGGATTGGGCGGAAAACTAACTCCTGGTGTTACCGGCAAGCCATTGGGTGCTTGTCCATCGCCAGTTAGATAACCCATGACATAGCCAAAGCTCTTGGGAGTATTACCTTCACCGGTTTGAGTGCTGTCTACTGTAGGATAAGTGTCATCGGCAGTGAGACCGGCTCCTGCAGGTTGTCCATTGTCAGTGGTAGGCAATATATAGAATTTTGTAACGTCATAACCACTAAGCGGAACATCAGCCTGAGCCTGTACCAGTAACGCATCATTGATTTCCAGATCTTTGGGTCTGGTACTCATTTGGTCGCCTACTGTGGTAGGGTCAGTTACTTCTTGCCAGTAATCTGTATCGGTAATATCAGTTCCAGGCGGCACATTTTGCTGTGCAACATAATAGGTACCACCATTGTTGACTGTTTCACCACTGGGATAAAAGTTACCAGGATCCCAGATATTTTCCGGCATAAATGGTTGGTCAATGATTTGGCTGTATTCTTGAGCATTGACCAGCGGCGTGGCTTTGATACGCCACAGGTGTGGTAACCAAGTTTGGCTAAATCCTTCACTAGCATAGTTACCGTCCTGTATCACATAATATCTAGGCAGTGCATTAGGAATTGCACGATTCAGTGGATGGTAGTCTTTTAAGTTTGGCACTTCAATAACATCACCTACCATGAGCTTGCGCCCAAAAGTGTCGATCATGTTGTTGTAGTGGAATGTAATAAACAGCGTATCGTTGTTTAAAAACAGGCCAAATTGGGTCAAATCAAAATCAACGTCTTGTGTGCGATAAACACCACGCATGACATACACGTCCGGATCGTATGCTCGATCTCGATTTTCCAACAACAACAGGTCTTCGATAAACAGCGGACTAGTAGTGTCGTAAGTGGGCAGGGTAGCATCACCCGGATTGTTGGCTTGTTCTGGATCCACTATGGGTCCAAGGTATTTGTGAATGTAAATGTCTATTCCGCCAACAGTAAACATTTCTTTGATAGTGCGATCAAAGAATCGGTAGTCAGCAGTTCTATTTGGGCGGTACAGGCTTAATCGTGGCATAGTTATGTATTTATGGGTTTGATTGACCTGGAACCCAAAAGCTCGTATAATTACACACATGGATGAACTATTTCAACGCTTGGACCGTGCAGAACGAGCCATAGCCAACGTCAAACACAAAGTGGCCCGTAAAGACCTGCTGAAAATGGTTCGAGCTATAGATCAGGCTATCACAGCCGCAGATATGGAAAGTGTAGAATGCCGCAGAACACGCAAGGAAACATTACGGTACCAAGAGCTGGTTAAAAAGGTAAACGATTTACTTACAAACCTAGAACAGCACATAACCTTTGCTAGTTTGCTCGGTTGACAAATGGGCAAAAATCACATATAATACATGTATGGCTAAAACAAACGAAATCAAACGACTAAACCCCAAAGGTGCTGACACCAAATACCTTGGCCCAGAACCCGAATGGCAAACGCAACCTGCTGATGAAAAACGTGTCAGTGCATTGGCCAATGGATTCCATTGGTACAACTATCATTATGGTAAAAAAGATGCCAAGGATATGTTGTGCCATTATTTAGAGCATAATCAACGCTCTAAGGATGCCCGAACAATGCGAGGCATTCCTGACAGTCAAATTCGACTTACACCTGCCTGGGTGTGTCGTATGACCTTGCTTGGGTTGCAATTAAAAGATTATGAGCAGGCCAGTATCAATGAGCAATTGGATGAAATGCTCCGGGCCAAGCAAGAAATCCGACGAGCCCAGGCTGACGTTGATGCTGATGCCGCTGTAGCACGACTCACAATTCAAGACCACCTGCGTGAAAAAGTAAGTGAATGTTGTGGCGAATTAGAAGGCATGTTTGATAATTCGCCACAACATTC
>Ga0214919_10006920_pt1 | contig 15425 bp, 12 predicted proteins | sample LL1503_MetaG_FD_177994 | JGI IMG/M metagenome (GOLD analysis project Ga0214919, IMG submission 177994) | Freshwater microbial communities from Lake Lanier, Atlanta, Georgia, United States - LL-1503 | ecosystem: Environmental > Aquatic > Freshwater > Lake | place: USA: Georgia | collected... | reverse complement strand
AACAATAATCCTTCAATGGTTTGTTCAAATTTGCCTTGTTTAAATTCACTGGTAACTGATGATGCTATGTACACTCTACTGATTGGAGTTTTTTTACCATTGGGTGTGCTCAGGCCTGTGGCAAGATCGTAATCTTCCGGTCTATTCCAAGTTACTTCAAATAATATTTGTTCAGCATCATAGTTGATTGTACCATCGGGTAAAAAACTATTTGTATCAAGGCTCTCTGCATTGACGCCTCCGCTAAGGCTGCCTTGTTGAATCCATGCAGGATCGCCAATAATACGCATTCTATTTGTACCAAGATCTGCACTAGCATATAAACTATCTGCCAAATTAGCAGAAGCTTCGTTGCCTCGTTCTTTACTGCCTTGCATAGATTCACTGCTGGTAGCACCATAAGAGTAAACAACCAAGTCTCGCATGGAGGCTGCAATTTTTCTTCTTTCAACTTCAGCTGAAGAGTCTTGAGGATTGCTGCCGCTAACCAACATGGTATAAGCAGAATTTAAAGTTTCTTGGTACTCAATGACCGCAGTATTTTTTCCAGTAAACCACCAAGGGTAGCTTTTGTGAACACCTCTAAATGTTCCTATTGGAAAATATTTGCTATCGTACTTGTCAAGTTTATACACACTAATAATGTAACGTATTTTGTATGCATAGTCGTTGCGCAGATTGTCTGGTTTGATTGGGATCGCTTCAAAATTTATCCTAAACCAGTTTACTGGTTTGTTTCTAGCGTTGGGGTTGGGTTCCTCCTCGTTAGTGGTAGGATTGATTTGTGTCAGTTGTTGACTGGTAATATAACTGCTGTTTCTAATCACTGTTTCAATCACTTGCACAATAGGCTGGCCAGCAACAATGGGTACAGTAGATACCGTGGTATTTTTTTGATCTGTATCAGGACTAGCGGCTCTGGCATCTTTCGTTGGAACTGCCCCCACAGGTGTTTTAGAAGATTCTTTTTTTGTGCCCGGTAACACAATTGTAGCATCACCAATGAGTTGTTTGGCATCACCAGCAAACACTATTTCATATTGATCTGGATACTGATATATTGGTCGCTTTCCAGTGGTTAGTTGTTGATTGAATTCATTCAGCGCACCCATAAGTCCAGCTTTGATAATTTTACTGGGATTGCCAGCTGCATTGGCTTTTGGAGGAGGGGACGATGTCACCAACTGATCGTATGTTTCACCAGTTTCTGTATTAACTGCCTTAATGGTTGTTGGTGCTCCAGGATTGGCGGCAGTTGTTGTTGAGTTGGTATAAATTGCAGCGCCGCCTAATACTCCAGCTACAGTTCCATTGCTGAGTTGGATGTCATACGGTACAGTACCGCGACGAGTGCCACCGCCAATGATTTGTCCTACTGGTGTGCAATCAAACTCATATGTGACCAACGATTTGCCAACTGACCAATTGATAGTGTTAATGCAAAACGGAATAAATTTTTCTATCACTGCGTTTGGATCACTCAGCGTTGGTCCACCTTTAATTAAGTTTCCGTTGATATCATACCCATACCAGCGTAGCACCATGAGATATTGTGCTGTAGAATAGTTAATTTTTCCTGTGCCTTCTTCTTTAGGAGCATGATCTTGAACGGCCTGATATATTCTATCAATCAATGTAATACCCATTGGCTCAATCACTGTAAACTTCATTGAAGATACAGTGTGTGCTGTACCTGTGCTCTTGCCTTGAATTAAGTTGTTAATGGTAATGCTGTCAATATAAAAGTCTACCGGAAAAGCAGGATTACGTCCTGGATCTGTTTGTCCAGCTGTAACTGTGGCTTGTCCGCCATCTTTGAGAGCACCTTGAAATCCTGCGGTGCCAGCAGGTGCACCGCCGCTTTGAAACAACAAGTTATAACCATTAATATTTTTTTTATTGCTTCTAACCAACTGTGCATATTCTAGAGGATTCATCAAATACACACTGGCACGATAGGTATAACTGGCAAATCTGTCTAGTATATTGCCACGAGGTACGATTTGCCTGCGACTGTTGCTGTTTAATGCACCTGTAACTGCACCTTGTTGCGATTTAGTAATGGCATCATATTCAGCTTGTGTAGCACCGCCATATGTATCTGCAGAACTTGCGTTATCAACGCCAGAAGTGTCTCCCGCGGCTGTGCCATCATCATATTGTCCCACACCTGCACTAGTGGGAGCGTAAAGATTTCCGCTTTCGTATAATTCGCCAGTTTCAGGATTGCGACGTATGGTACCTACTGCGCCTGCTTCATCAGGCAGTGCTGTGCCTGTGGCATATCCATCGGCATTGGTTGTGCTTTGTGTTTGTATGAATGTTCGTGTGGGAGGATTGGTGCCTTGATCACCATCACCTGCATTGGTAGTTGGAGTAATTTCTGGACTGGTAGCCATGGTTTAGAACCCTAAGGTCGATCGCAGTGTGGTAATTTTTGGAAGATAAATTCTAGTATCTGCTTTGAAATCCAGTGGCGGCGCTGTGAGTGTATTAGGGTTACGTTGATAAAAAACCCACCACAAGCCCGCATCATTATACAAGTCATATGCCAACAAGTCTGGACGATATTGATAGGTAACATTTATGATCCACAACTTGTCATCGCTTTCTTTGGGAATAGGTCTATTGACCATGACGTCCAAATAAAATTGGTTGAATCCTGTGGTAAAATATGCACTGGTGCTAGGATATGAAATAGCCATTACCAGAATCCTCCTTTGAGCAAATCACCATTGGCAAAACTTTTTAGGCTAAACTGTTGACTGACTTGACTGCGAGTTTGTATTGGGTATAACGAAATAGAAATTTCCATTTTGGTAGGCACATAGGTGCTATTGATAGCATTTTGATTGGTTACATTTTGATTGACGGCGCCCGGGCTGGGAACATCAGTCAACGATCCGTTTGGAATACCTGCATTTTTTAATCTGTCAATGATGGCTATCACTGTGCCTAGACTACCACTTATAGATGGTCCTGAACTTTGAGTTCTACGATTTTCTAAATTTAATCCAATGTTGTTAAATCCATTGGCGCGGATATAGTCAACGTCAGTTGGAAGATTATACGTAAAACTTGTGACCACACAAGGATGGTTATTAAACTGATATTGCCCAAGACCACTCAAGTATACCAATGGCGGAGGTGTTCCGGCTTCTGCATCTTGGCCGTAAAACATTTTTGTAACTGATCTAAAAAAGTGTATTACTGCCAACAAATACTGTGCTTCCCGAGTGTCTTGTGCAGTAAATGTACCTCGAATGTTTACATCATTTATTGAACTGCTCTTATAAAAATAGCCTCTATAGTTGCTGTGTGTGAGATCTGTTTTGTCGTAGTTAGCGGTATAACTGGTATCAATGCTAGGAGTGTATGGAAATATCACACCATTGGTAGCAGCTAGAGGCGCAAGTATTCCGGGACTAGGTGCTCGATAGAGATAGGTAGCATTTGCAGCCAAGCTCAATCTCACTCGCCAATCAGCCGCAGCTGGTTGATTCACTCGAGCTTGTAATGTGCTTTGTTGTTGTGCCTGGCTGGTTAGCCCGCGAACAAAACCAGCTCCGGCATCTAGACCGCCTAAATTTTGCACATCTGGTACTGTGAACTCATCTGCGTTCAATGCAGACAACGGAACTGGCGCGGCTTCGTAGGTAAGTGCGGCACTGAGATCAGCAGCGTCTTGTGCTTGACGAATTGCTTCTTGTTGTGCCAACAAGCCATCAGGATCAGTATTAACTGGTGATGCAGATTCAGCAGCTATACGTAAGTCAGCAAGTTCTTGTGCTTGTATTGCGGCATCTTCGTCAGTTAACGGTACATCGGCTGCACGATCTAATCTAGCATTGAGTTCTTCGTCTGCAATAGCCTGTGCTGTAAGTTCTTGTTCTAATAACAATGCTTCAGTGGTATAGTCAACTGGTGTGGCTGATTCGGCGGCTATGCGTAAGTCAATAAGTTCTTGTTGGGCTTGTGCGGCAGCCAGTGCTTCATCGCCATCGGCAGGCAATGGAGAAGCTGCATTGGCAGTAGGAGTAGGAGTAGCTGTTGATGCAACACCGGTTGCGGTATAAGGAGGAACAGATTGTGTAACTACAGCACCTGTGCCTGGCCCGGCTGGTGATTGCACAGGATTGAGAGGAGCGGCTGTACCACCCAAGTTACTTGGAAGATTAACAGTATTGTCTAAACTGGCCTGTGCTTGATTGTAAGCTGGCGATGATCTTGGTGTTACTAGATTCAAACTTTCTGGCGGTAACCCGGCTGCTGCAACTTTGGCTTCGGCTTGTTCGCGTGTGATAGTTTGATTGGTTCTAAGATCGTAATATGACCCATCAGTATTTCCTATGATTCCAGTTTGTCTTTTTACTGCTGTCATGGCAGCCAAACGGCTGCCGCTGTCGTCCTGTGCATTGTAAATGGCTGTAGGATTAAACTCACGTGTTATCGGATTTCCAGTGCTTGTACTGGTTGTGGTTACTGTGATTGGCGTCCCGGTGTTTACTGAATTTACATAAGCATCCAGTTGATCTTGTGTGCCTGCTGCAACTCGTAGAGTTTTACCTTGCGCATTGCTAATAATATATGCACCAGTATTGGAGTCATATTTAACGTTTGACGGTAAGTTGAGAGTGGACATATTGTTATTTACCGCTGACAAAAACGGCGCAGTTTAACAAGAGGTTGACAATTGTTGTAAATATGCTACAATCCTAACAAGGAGACCTTGTCATACTATGACCTTATTACCAAAAGCGGCACCTCGTGTCAATTATCTAAACAACCGTGATATTTTGAAAGAAATTCACTTCAGCAAGAACACCTACTGCTGGTATCGAGATCCTGTAGTAGATCATCAGTTTGATTTGATCCTGCCCAGTCTAGACAAAATCAATCAACGCACAGTGGTAGAAGCAAGAAAAAATCGTGCTGATCGTATCAAACGCGAAACAGGAGAAGTGATTGACCAAAAGAAAATCCCCAATACTGATCTAGTGTTCCGCATCACTTGCTGGGATCATATTCCTAAAGCACCTAAAAAAATTACCAAAGCCGAGGCCAAGCGCAAAAAACTGGAAGACATCTTTGAACTAGATGATGTAGCCGAGGATCCGCTAGCAGATATCGTAGATGTGCCAGTACTGGATCTAAATCATGTGCGTGTGAACTTTCCTCCGTTTGAACAGTATAGGCTAGACGAGGATAAAAAGCCTTTCATTGTTGGCCGTAGCCATTGGAAGGGCGATTTAGTCACAGGAGAGTTTTCAAAAGATCACGGCACTATGACCAAAAAACTTGCACTGATGTTCATGAAACTGTGCGAACGCTATGCCACACGTTCTAACTGGCGTGGCTACACCTACAACGAGGAAATGCGTGGACAAGCTCTTTTACAACTGTCTCAAATTGGTCTTCAGTTTGACGAATCTAAATCGCAAAACCCCTTTGCTTACTATACTGCTGCTATCACTAATAGTTTTACACGGATTCTTAATATCGAAAAGAAAAATCAAAATATCCGAGATGACATCTTGGAGATGAACGGACTCAACCCGTCGTGGACTAGACAGAACTCTGGCAAAGCAGGTATGGCTGCAATGAGTGGCCCAGTTGTATCTAGCTTGGATGAGTAGTGCATTGATGAGATGATTAAAAAGAACACAGTTCTGATTGTTTACCCTAGTGGCGGGTACGGATCATTTTTACACTGGTGCTTGATGTATTTCTCAGGTGAATTTGATGTTAAGTCAACTCCCTTTACACCCAATGGTAGTGCCCATCGATTTAATGGTATTGTGTTTGATGATTTTCAAAGCATAGATAAATTTTTAAATAGTGATGTTGTTGCAACTTTTGCAAGGACTCATGGAATCTCTGCACATCATCATAGTAAGCAGTTTGATTGTGTTTCAAAATATCAAAATTATTTTAAAAAACTGATATTGGTAACACAAGATGCCAACAGTCATCTGATGATCTTGCACAATTCACATACCAAAACTATCAATTGTACATACTCACGCCTGCTGACAGAAATAGTCAACAATTATAAAAATAAATTTGGTGCAACAGATCCGGTGCCGCAGTGGCAGATACGAGAGATGATTAGCTATTTTCACGAATCGTATCAGTTCTATATCAATGACCTTTACCAGCCGGTTGATAATCAGCAGGTTGTTAATGTACCAGTTAGAGAGTTAGTTGACAATTTTGAATCCACTCTAACTAGACTATTTGATCAGTTAGACATTCCAATGGTACGACAAGAACGTATTTCTGATGTTAAACACAAATGGTTATCATTACAAAAGTTTGTTAATATCGATCATGTGTGTCAACAAATAATAACCGCAGTTGTCAACGGGCAGTATTTAGAGTGGGAAGATCTTTCAATTTTTGACGAAGCCTGGTTGCAATGGCAATTGAGAAACAACAAACTCGAAATACGGTGTGATGGGCTTGACAAGTTCCCCACAAATAGTTTACAATTGCGAGAACTACTATATCCTGTATGAACCTATTTAAAAAAGCTGCAATCTTCACTGACATACACTTTGGACTCAAATCCAATTCAACACTACACAATGAAGATTGTTTGGCCTTTGTAAAATGGGCCACTGCTAAGGCCAAAGAGGAAGGCTGCGAAACTGCCATGTTCCTAGGCGACTGGCACAACAATCGAGCCAGCTTAAATATTGTTACCTTGAACTATAGCCTTCGATCACTGGAGCACCTAAATGCTAATTTCGACCGTGTGTATTTTATTCCTGGTAATCACGACCTTTATTATCGTGACAAGCGCGATATACAGTCAGTGGAGTGGGCAAGACATCTCCCTAATGTTGAAATATGCAATGACTGGTTCCATAGTGGCGACGTTGTTATCGCCCCTTGGTTGTGCGGAGATGATCATAAGAGGATCCCTAAACTAACAGGCAAGTACATGTTTGGGCACTTTGAACTGCCTGGCTACTTGATGAACGCCATGGTAGAGATGCCCGATCATGGAGAAGTGCGTAGAGAAGACTTTGAAAATTTTGAACATGTATTCACCGGACACTTTCACAAGAGACAGACTAAGAAAAATATTACCTATATCGGTAATGCGTTCCCTCACAATTATGCGGATGCTGGTGACGACGAACGAGGCCTCACTATACTGGAGTGGGGAGGAACGCCTGCATTTCATGCTTGGCCTGCTCAACCCACGTACAGGGTTTACGGGCTCGCCAACCTTATTGATAACGCTCCAGCTCTTCTTAAGCCCAAGATGCATGTGCGTGTTGGGCTAGACATTGAGATCTCATACGAAGAAGCCAACTTCATCAAAGAAACATTTATTAAGGACTACAACTTGCGTGAGATGAGTTTGATACCAAACAAGAACTCTGATGTAGACACAGACATGGCGCCAGGCGAGATTCGGTTTGAGAGTGTGGATCAAATTGTCACAGACCAGCTCACAAATATTGAGTCAGAATTTTACGACAACCGACTGCTGCTGAAAATTTATCAGAACTTATGAAACTGTATTTCAACGGATGCAGCCATACTTACGGCGATGATTTAGCAGATTGTGACCAAGCATGGCCTAGTTTGATTGCAAAACAGTTAGATTGCAATTTTGTTAACGATGCAGTAAGTGGCGGAACCAACGACAGGATAGTGTATCGTACAATAAAAAACATTCAAGACTTTGATAAATTTTACATAGCCTGGACCTACATAACTCGTTTTACTAGATATCGATCAGACAACAATCACGAAGTAAATTTCAATCCTGGTCTCAAACACAGATTGTATGGCAACAAAGAAGAGTTTCTAAATTACAGTCAGTTGCATTACACCTGTTGGTACAATGAACTGTATGCATTCAAAATTTGGTTGCAGAACATTATTCTGTTGCAAAGATTATTAGAGTCAGAAAACAAATCTTACATCATGATCAATGCAAATCACAACAATCTTGATCGCTGGACTGTTCCTTGGCAAGATTTTAACTCTAGCGTAAAATCCTTGTTGTGTTTTGATTGCATGAATGATCAACAACTGCATGATGAGCATGTTGAGATTCAAAATCTAATTCAAAAAATTAATTTTAAAAAATTTATTGGATGGGGATCTTGGTGCATTACCAAACTCAATCAAGATTACCCAGTTGGTGCAACTGGACATTTGTTAACTCAAGGGCACCAGTCTATTGCAGATTATATCTTAACTTATGACACGATCTAAAAACATTATTACTCGGCACTGTCTCAACAAAGACTTGATAATCTATCAGCATAACAGTGATCAACAGCTTGACCATGCAGTCAACTACGATCAGTTGTGCAACATGATTGATTACTGGAAAGTAATGCTAGTAGAAAAATATCAAGTTTCAGTTGGGCAAACTTGTTACATTGATCTAGGCAAACAAGACATATACTACTACAGTTTGTTTTTTGCCATATGTGAATTGGGATTGGCGATAGTAGTCGATTTGCCAAATGTCAATGCATTTACTGAGCTAGAAACCAATCATCGGTTAAACATGCACGGCAAGATTGATCATTGGTTTGTTGATTCAAAACAGCAAGATGATCAATGGAACAAAGTACGATACAATTATATCGCTGTAAATGTAATTAACTCTGCTGAAGAATTTGATAATTACATTGTGAAGGATCACATTTCTTTCAAAGCAATTGCCAGTGCCATTTGGTGTACACCCGACACACCGCTAATTTGTACCAGCAGTAGCGGTACAACTGGAATACCAAAAAAAGTCATCGAGACACATCACAAAATCTACGGTATGAGTCAACGAATGATTCAACTGTTGAATTTTGAAAAATCTGATAGAATCTGCCATACCAAAAATATCCATCATGGCTCCAGTGTTGTGTTGTTTTTCCTTCCAGGCTTTATGTACTGTAACGATCATTTGACAAGGATATGGTCAACTGCTCCAACTGCTAGTATAAAAAATTTAGTCAAGTTTGCTATTCAGGAAAAACCCAACCAATTGTTCCTTTACACAACTGAGTTTTTAACTGAGTTTTTACAACTGTTGCCACCTGTAGATTACAAACTCGAATTGTTAACTTTGTATCAAATCACTCCTGAAATTATAAAATTGCAAAAAGAAAAAAATGTTGCAGTGATACGATCAACTTACGGAGAGAGTACCATTGGATCAGCTATTCTATTAAAGACTGTGTTTAAAGATGTAGACCTTGACTCGTATGAAATCAACAACATGGGTCCTCACCTGGATGACTTTTACGATCTTAGAATCACCAATGGTCAATTGGATGTATCTATTCCTAGTATAGATCAAGACTGGAAAACGTCTGGCGATAAATTTACCCTAGTAAACAACAATTACTATTTCCATGGTCGAGCAGATTTGTATAGGATTGGATACACTTGGATAGAGATACAAGCTCTTGAAAGAGAAGTCAACGAGCATTTTGGTATCAGCAACGGAAGAGTGAATGCCACAGCCATCATCGATTCTGAACTGCAAAAATTATATCTCGCAGTATGGATACCAAACCCTAATGCCACTGAAAAGTTTGTTGAACATTTAAAAAACAAATACGATGGCCTGGCACCGGCGCACATAATTACAAATCGCGACTATACTTTGTTTTTTGGTGCAAGGAAGATTGACCAGGAGCGAATCAGAGACTATTGTCGCAAAACACTCAACTTAATCGGAGATTTAAAATGAAAAAATTTATAGCAGCCATGATGGTTGCCATGTTGTTTGCTGGCAATGCATTTGCTAACTTTCCAAACAAAACTGTTAAAATTATTACATCGTTGCCTGTTGGGTCAGGCCCAGACACCACTGCTAGAAAACTGGCTGAAGTGCTGAGTGAAAAATGGAAAGTCCCAGTTATCATTGAGAACCGTCCTGGTGGTTCGGGTGGTGTTGCACTTGACATTTACAACAGAGAATCTGCAGATGGTCACACCATTGGGTATTTTGATGCTGGATCAATTGTGGGATATCCTATCATGTATAACAAGCCAGACAGCGTTGCAGCTATTGAGCCAATTCTTCCGTTCTGGACAGTATATCTAACACTATTTGCATCAACTCAGATCAAAGACTTTGCAGCACTCAAAGAAGAAATTGCCAAAAATCCCACTTATGGATCCTGGGCAAACGGATCTGCTGGGCATCTTGCTGGTGCGTCATTCAGCAGTTTGTTTGATGTTAACATGAACCACATTGTGTACAAAGAGTACGGGGCATGGTTGATTGATACTTCCAACAAAATTGTTACCTATGGTTTTGGATCAATTGGATCTACCAAGGGAATGGTACAGTTAGGTAAACTACAATACATGGGCATTATTGCTGCTCGCCGCGATCCGGGATATCCATCTGTTCCCACAATCAAAGAGCTTACTGGTAGAGATTTACCAGAACCACCCAGCTGGTTGGCATTTTTTATTCACAAAAATGTCCCGGCTAATGTAAAAAAACAAATTGAGTTGGACATGCGAGATGCTGCCGCTGATCCTAGAGTCAAAGAAGTATTGTCAAAGTTAGACTACACTTCGTATGGTAACATGAGTTTGAATGACTTCAATCTGCAAATCAATCGGCAAGTCAAAGAATTCAACCAAATGTCACAAAAATTCAATATCACTGTCAAATGAACAATGACAGCATTGTAAATTCAACAACAAAATGTTATAATCACTGAATGATTCAAATACGCAACCTCACTGTTAAAAACTTCATGAGTGTGGGAGCTGCCACACAGGCCATTGACTTTGATCGTAATGATCTTACCTTGGTGCTAGGTGAAAACTTGGACTTGGGCGGCGATGGCTCAAGAAACGGCACAGGCAAGACCACAATCATCAATGCACTGAGTTATGCCTTGTATGGGCAAGCACTATCAAACATTCGCAAAGACAATTTAGTGAACAAGACCAATGCCAAACACATGTTGGTCAGCCTGGACTTTCACATCAACGGTACAGACTACAAAATTGAACGTGGGCGTAAACCTAACGTGCTCAAGTTCTATGTGAACAACGAACACAAGGCCGCAGAAGATGAGGCACAAGGGGATTCGAGAGAGACACAAGACGCCATAGAGCGTATTATCGGCATGAGCCATGACATGTTCAAACATGTGCTGGCGCTGAACACCTATACAGAACCGTTCTTAAGTTTGAAGGCCAATGATCAACGCACTATCATTGAGCAGTTGTTGGGCATTACCTTGTTGAGTGAACGTGCTGATCGCATCAAAGAACTCAACCGGCAGACCAAGGATGCTATCCAGGCCGAAGAGTTTAGAATTCGTGCCGTACAAGAAGCCAACAAGCGCATTGAAGAACAGATAACCAGTTTGGAAAAGCGTCGAACCATGTGGCTTAAAAAGCAACAGGAAGACTGTGCTGGGTTTGAACAAGCCATCGGCGACCTTGAACACATTGACATTGATGCCGAAGTACAAGCACATAGAGACTTAGAAGCATTCCACATCAAGAAAAAAGCCATCGACGAGGCCAACCGATGGATTCGACAGATTGCTGCAGATGATGTCAAGCAACAAAAACTGTTGGACAAACTCAAGACAGAGATTGCAGCACTGGACGATCACAAGTGTCACTCATGTGGACAGGACTTGCATGACAACAAACAAGACGAACTCAAGCAGGCCAAAGAAGAATTGCTAAAAGAAACTGCGTTGCAGATGTTGGCAAATGATACACAACGACAAGGACACCAAGATACACTGACCAGTTTGGGAGCACTAGGTTCAGCGCCCACTGTTTTTTACGACACATTGGAAGATGCGCTAAATCATCGCAATACTCTTAGCACCTTGCGAATCAGCTTAGACACAAGAAAAACAGAATCTGATCCATATACAGAACAAATCACCGACATGCAAGGACAGGCCCTGCAGGTTGTAAGCTATGATCATTTAAACGAACTCACACGAGTGCAAGACCATCAAGACTTCTTGCTCAAACTATTGACCTCAAAAGATTCATTTGTGCGTAAGAAGATCATTGACCAGAATTTGAGTTATCTCAATAGCCGGCTCACACACTACTTGGATAGGATTGGACTGCCACACACTGTGAAGTTCATGAACGATTTGAGTGTGAGTATCGAAGAACTGGGCCGTGAACTGGACTTTGACAACTTGAGTCGCGGTGAACGCAATCGACTGATTCTGAGCATGAGCTGGGCATTCCGTGACGTTTGGGAAAGTTTATACTCACCAATCAACTTGTTGTTTATTGATGAGATGATTGACAACGGACTGGACACACAAGGTGTGGAAAATGCATTGGGTTTGTTGAAGAAGATGAGTCGCGAACGTCACAAGTCAATCTGGCTGGTTTCACATCGTGATGAACTGGCCGGACGTGTAGAGAATATTCTCAAAGTGATCAAAGAGAATGGATTTACCAGTTATAATACTGACATCGATCTAGCATGAGAATTTTAATTACCGGTGCATCAAGTGGTATAGGACAGGAATTGTCAACCCGATTGCAACATCACAATGTTGTTGCTCCGACACGACAACAATTGGACTTGTCAAACATCGTGTCTGTGACTGCATATGATCCTGGCGTATGTGATATTTTAATCAACTGCGCAGGTACTGACTGTGGTGGCAAAATTGATTTTGTCAACCATCCAACCCAACAGGTGGTGAATATTTTAAATGTTAATCTTGTTGCGCCTGTAATTTTAAGCAAACATGCGCTGACACACAATGCTCAATGTAAAATTGTAAACATTACTAGCACCAACAACAATAGATACTATGCCAACAATTTGTCTTATAGTCTAAGCAAAAAAGCATTGTCAGAATTTGGAACAATGTTAAAAGTTGATTATCCAGATGTTGATTATTTAGAAATTAGATTGGGTTTGACCAAAACGAATTTCAATCAAAATAGATATAAAGATAGCCCGGACAGATTTGTTGACATATATCATAACACTCATCTAACAGTAACACAAGCAGTGGATGCAATGGTGTCTGCTATATTTGACTCTAGTGTAAAATTTATAGAAATTGCGCCATGAAATACCCCTGGCAACTTTATCATTGGCATTTTGAAGTCAGCGGCAAGTGTACGTTAAAATGTCCACGGTGTCCAAGAAACGATGCTGATCCTGTTCCTTGGATCAACAAAGAATTAGATTTAGATTTTTTTAAAAAAATGTTAACACCTAATCTTCTACGTGATCAAGTACAACGAGTTACCATGTGTGGCGATATAGGTGATCCTATTTACGCTAGTGAATATCTTGAGATCATTGACTATATCAAAACGCACAACGATCGTATACATGTTTATACCATTACCAATGGCAGTTACAGAAAGCCCGAGTGGTGGAGAGAGTTTGCTAAAATTAGCAATGAATACGATACCATAAATTTTAGCATAGATGGATATGATAACGACAGCAACAATCTATACCGCATAGGTAGCAACTGGAACAGTATCATGCAAGGCATGAATATCATGTGCCAGGAAAGTTCGGCATTTGTTTATTGGGCAACAATTTTGTTCCAGTTTAATCAAGATCACATAGATCAGATCAAACAACAAGCATGTAATGCTGGGTGTGATGGGTTGCAATTAACCTACAGTACTAAATTTGGTAGCAAGTATGGTGAGGCATACGGCGGCTCACATGATGCCCTTGAGCCCCGAGCAGAGTTTATCAGCAAAACACATCGTTATGAACGATACTTTGACCAGTTGAGCAATCGGACTCCGCCCAATCAAACGTATCTTGAACATAACAAAAACAAGTATTTTGAAGTTAAACAACGTCATAATACATTTGTAACGCCCATGTGCGAAATTGGAAATCGTGGACTGTATGTTAGTGCCGATGGAATTTTACACCCTTGCAGTTGGGTTAGTTATCCATATACCAGCATGAGTACTCAACGCAAAACCATACACTTTGAAAATAGTTTTCATCAAGTCAACCGACCCCAATTGAATTTAAAAACAAGATCACTTGACGAAGTATTGAATGACCCTGTTTGGGACAATTTATTTAAAACATTTGACTCTGAGCAAAAAGCCTGGGTGGAATGTGAACAAAAGTGCGGATGCACTTTGGTTGATCAAGAATACGCAATTGGTTGGTTAACCAACTAAAATTCACAGTAAGGCAGCAAAAGGCATAACTATAACGCAAGAGTAAATCGCATATAACACATGACATGGCTATATCAAGATACCCCAATTGAGACGTTGCCCGAAGAGTGTGTTGGATTTGTTTACTTGATTACAAATAATCTCACTGGACGCAAGTACATAGGCAAAAAATTAGCAAAATTTAGCAAAACAACTACAAAAACAGTCAAACTCAAAAATGGCACAAAAAAGCGGAAGAAGATACGCTCCAAGATCGATTCAGATTGGAGAGAGTACTATGGGTCAAGCCCAGAATTAACCGCAGACGTAATCACACTAGGCACCGAAAACTTCACCAGAGAAATACTCTACTACTGCGGATCAAAATCTGAATGTAGTTATGTCGAAGCAAGAGAACAATTTGCCCGACGAGTATTGGAATCACGAGATTATTACAACGGCCACATCCAAGTTCGGGTGCATGGCTCACACATCATAAACAAAATTTAACAGGCAGCGATCAGGACAACGTGGTAGGTGACATGGCCTACCCCCATTGAGGAACGGTGAAATACCCGGTCCAGACTTGGGCGTCAAAGGCAACTGTTAACTTAAGGCAGCAAATGGTTGGGGCAATGAGAAAAAGCAACCCCTGCTCATAGGACTTGGATCTATTTCGGGTTACTAGGGTTCCGTTGATATGTGAAGCTAGAGTAGGGGGTACCGGTCAACCGCCTCCGTGTGTGCAAACACAATCTCTTTAGAATAGATGACTGCGGTCACTCAGATGATGCATTCAATTCACCGTGCATACGGTGAATTATGACCACAGTATCTAGATGATACTAAGTCAAAGAAACAGTTAGTTGGTGAGCGACAGCGAAAACAACAGACTTGCGTAGCAAGTCTTAAAATAAGTTTAACTCTTTGAGTTTGTTGATGTAATGTGATTGTCCTTGAGACACTTGTTGTTTCCAATCATTGTGTGCGTTCTGATTGGCCTGGTCGCTGATGTATTTCCAACAAACAAATTCAACTCCATATTTCTTACATGCTTTGGCAATGGCATAGGCTTCCATATCCACTACATCTGCTGGAATTGTGAGTGTTGGATTCATCACAAAATTATCGCCGGTACTGCAAGTTAAGCCATTGGTGTTTCCGATGTGTACGTCAGTTTCAAAAGGTGTTTGTCCTGGTGTACATCCTAGTGCTTCACAGGTCATGTCTCTTTGCACAAATTGAGTGCATTGATAGAATCCAGGTGCAACTGTTAT